>Ga0222716_10005173_pt1 | contig 10159 bp, 6 predicted proteins | sample C33_13DmetaG_FD_165044 | JGI IMG/M metagenome (GOLD analysis project Ga0222716, IMG submission 165044) | Estuarine water microbial communities from San Francisco Bay, California, United States - C33_13D | ecosystem: Environmental > Aquatic > Marine > Unclassified | place: USA: California...
ATCGAGCAGAGGCAAAAACGTCACCGAAGCCGTGATTTGCCGAATGATGGCTTGTATCTCTTGCATAATTTCCTTCTCCGGCTTCTCCCTCGTCGTCGTCGTCGTCGTCGTCGTCGTCGTCGTCGTTCCGTTCGTATCACCACCGTTCTCATCCACGATCTCCGCATCCGTCTCCACGTCGAACGTCCAGCGCTCCATCGTCTCCCCAGTCTTCGCGTCCGCGAGCACCAGCACCAACTTTTTCAAATCCTTCTCCATCAACCACGCGTTCACGCGTTCGAGCACGGTGACCAAGTATTCCTTCAACTTCGGTTCGTTCGTCACCATCACCCCGAGTCCGTACTTTTTCTTTCGTTCAAACTCCTCCGCCGGGTACACCCCGCGCTGGTACAAGATGGTGTTCACCGCGTACCCGAAAAACTCCGTCACGAGCTCGGTCGACCCTCTGAGCGTGATCGCGCTCGACGTCGCGGCGCGCTGTTGTTCCTGCGCCATGTCGCGTTCGACGCGTCGCGCGTCGGCGGCGCTCGAGCGCGCGTCACGGTGCGGTTTCGATTCAAATCAAATCAAATCAAAAAAAAGTGAAATGAAGTGAAGTCGAATGAAACGACATCAAACGTCGCCCTCGCGACGGCGCGCACACCGCGACGTCGCGCGCCTCGCGCGCGCGCGCGTCGCGGCGTCGACGCATGCGGTCGAGCGCGCGCGCGTCGAGCGCGACGTCGACGTCGGCGCCTCGTCGCGACGTCGCGCGATGTCGCCGCCGCCGGGACGCGCGCGCGCGGTTCAGGGTGCGCGACGCCGCGGACGCGCCCGCGCTCGATCGCGACGACGTCCCGCGCGCGGCGTCGTGGGCGTGGTCGTCTCGGTTGCAAGCGCTGCGAGCGATGAGCGCGATCGAGGACGGCGACGGGGAGGGCGTCGTGGTGGACTGCTGCTGCGGACACGCGCTGCTGGCGCTCGGCGCGGCGGCCGAGGCGAAGGCGACGCGAGTGATCGCGATCGATCGAAGCGAGGCGGAGATTGAGTGCGCGAAAAAGAACGTGGCGAGAGCGCGGGAGATGGTCGGCGGTGATGGCGCGGCGGTGGATTCGGTGGATTTGAGACTCGGCGACGGGCTGTCGGCGGTGCGGGACGACGAGCGCGTCGACGTCTTGATCATCGCGGGCGTGGGGGCGAATACCATGGCGCGCGTGCTCGAGGAGGGCGGGTGTGGGGGCTCGGGACATCGACGCGGAAGTTTGAAGCGCGTGGTGTTGAATCCGCCGGCGAAAGATGGCGCGCAAGTGCGTCGATGGTTGCGCGCGAACGACTATCGCGTCGTCGACGAGCGGCTCGTCGTGGAAAACGGAACGATGCATCTGATTCTGTGCGCGGAGAACGAGACGGCTGCGACGAAACGAGCGTTCACGATGAGAGATGAAATCATAGGCCCGTGCTTGGGCGCACAATCTCCGAAAGAGTCGCCATTGCTCAAGTTGTACGTCAAAAAGCGCTTGGAATGGGTTCGCGAGGTGCGCAGGCAGTCGAGCCTAAACTTGACGCGACTCGAGCGGCTCGCGAACGCGGGCGACGCCGTCGCTGTTTCACGATTACGGGAAGACATTGAGCACTACGACGAGATGGAAGGGATTTTGCTCGAATTTTTCGGTGTGAGCGTGGAAGAACAGCGACGCAACGTCGAGGCGGAACTCGAGCGGCAAATCGTTAGCAGTTTTGAAGGATTCGACGACAATCCGACCGAGTTAGTGTACAAAGTCGTCGACCCAGAGGAGTCGGATGGGCGATTAGGCATTTGTCGTCAATTCCTCGACGAAGACGCGGCGAACGAACTGTTGTCCAGCCTCGTGTCGTCGCCGCCCGTCGCATGGGCGCAGCGCTCCATCGTCGTTTGGCAACCCGACGAAGGCGTCACGAAAGAAGTCGTCCAACCGAGACTCGTATCGTGGGCGGGCGATCTACCGTATAAATATAGCGGCCAGACGCTCAACCCGGTACCCGTACCTGACGTGTTGCGCCGCCTGCAGACCGCAGTCGAGGCGAAATGCGGCGCGACGTTCAACCATATACTTTTAAATCGGTATCGCGATGGGGACGATTCCATGGCGTTTCACGCCGATGACGAACCCGAACTCGGTAAAAACGCGTGTATCGCGGCCGTGAGCATCGGTCACACGAGAAAGTTTGACGTTCAGGTGAAGTCTCGAGCGAAGAAGAAGACGTCAATCTTTCTCGAGCACGGCTCCCTGATGGTGATGGACGGTTCCTTACAGCACACTCATTATCACGCGGTGCCGAAGAATCGCGTCCCGACGAACGGGAAAGAACGAATCAATATCACGTTTCGATACCTTAGAGGTCCACCGGGATGGCGCCAGGACGACGACGACGCGACGCCGTCGCAAGTATAACAAAAGTAGAGATTTTTTGTACAGTACATCAATTACATTGGAGAGTTGGAAAGCTATCGCGCTTGTGCAGCGTCAACGTCCGCACCCTCTATCAAAATACATCGTGGTTTTTCGAACCAAACGGCGACTGCTCCGCCATAGCGAGCCTTAAGTTGACGCTGAGCGAGTAATTTTGTCTCTCCGCCGTCTTGAGCCTGTCGTCGTACTGCGCGCACGCGGCTTCGAGTTCGCGCACGCGCGCCTGAAGCGGCGCCAAGTCTTGCATGCGTGAGTTCTGAATCGCTACCGCACGCTTCAACAAAGCGTTCTCTCGCTTCATCTTCATCACCTTGCTATAATCGTTAAATTCCGCGCATCTCTGTCTCACGGCGCCCTCAAACGTTTGCAAGACTCGCGAAGCGCGATTCTGCGCATCCGACACGTCCACCGAGGCTCCCATCTCGTTCACGATCGCGTTCACCCACTCCATCGTCAACACAGGCGCGCTCGATGTAGCCGTCCCCGTTTCGCGTTCACCAACATCCCCTGCGTTCCCCTCGCCTCCCGCGCTATTCGCCGCCTCGGAGATCGCCGCCTCGCTCACAAAGTCGCCCACCGAGCACTGCGCCGTCTGTTCCACCATCTTCACGCTCGCCAACTTCCCGATCGCATCATCAATATCACTACAATTCTCCAGCGTCTCACGCACGCGTTCTTCCATCTCCTCCGGCAACAATTCAATGAACCGCGCGATGTCGTTCGCCTGCGTCTCGCTCAAGTCGAATCCTCGAAAATCAATCAATCGCCGCGCAAACTCCCGTCCATTCACGCTTCTCCGCGCCTGTCGCTGTCGTCGCTTATACAGCGTCGTTCCTTGTCCCGCGCTCGACTCCGGTCCGTCCCTCGTCCCGCCCTCGCGTTCGCTCGTCGTCGTCGCCGTCGCGCCACCGCGTCCGCGCTTCCTCGACGCGCACTCGCTCGGCTCGTCCGTCGTCGCGCACGTCCCGTCGCTCGCGGTCGTCGCCGTCACCGCGTGCGCGGACATCGCGCGCGTCGCGCGCGTCGCGCGTCGTCGTCTGCGCGCGGCGTCGTCGTACGCCGCCGCCGTCGTCGTCGTCGCGACAATCGGTCTCGATTTCTCAAAAACAAAGATCCGTGTTTCGTGTTGACGGGAAAGTCTCGTTCGGCGCGCCGGGCCTCGCGCGCGACGCCGCGCGCGCGACACCGCGACGCGCGACGCGAACGACGCGATGCACGCGACGACGACGACGACGAGATTAACCGCCACCGCCGGCGCGCGCGCGCAGCGGCGAGAGGTGCGCGACGACGACGCGAGCGACCGCGAACGCGGCGCGACGTCACGACGGGGACGACCCTAGCGGCGCGCGCGAGGGACGACGACGGACGAGGGACGCCGCGCGCGGGCGACGACGACGGCGGCGGCGCGAGGATGGAGCGCGTGATAATTTTAATTCCCGCGCGCGCGAGAAACGAACGCGAGCGCGGGCGCGGGGCGCGGGAGACGACGGCGGGACGCGCGCGGTGGATGGCTGACGCAGATAAAATAAAACCTATTCGCCGCGGGGGAGAGACTGACTTTGAGCGATTCGTTTCGATGATGCGTAGGCCCGACGGGCGTCGGTGAAGGTGCACGCGAAGAAGCAAGGTGATGCGAAGCAACAACCGGAGTGGTTCGAGGAAGCGAAGGTTTTCTGCAACGGGGAGGAAGTCATGACGGTGGGCGGCACGCAAGCGGAGTACGTCGTGGATATTTGGAGCGGCAACCACCCGTTCTTTCAAGGACGATCGTCGGCGATCATGACGGATGCGGGTCAAGTGAGCCGCTTCGCCAATCGCTTCGGCGACCTCGGTGAGCTCTCGGCGGTCGAAACCATGGATTCGCCGAAGAAGAAGGAGTAAACGGCGTCGAGCGAACGCGGCTTTTATAATTTGTTGTGATTTGAGACTCACTTTTCTAGGAATTAATTATTTCATTCGTCGTCTGTAGATATCTCTTAATCGTGCGCGCCGCATCGCGTCGGATTACACGGACAGATTCTTCATCCCGTCGACCGGGGCGTTGTCTTCCGGTTTCATCGCCGGGAAGAGCAAGACCTCCTTGATGTTGTTCTTGTCCGCGAGAAGCATCGTGAGGCGATCGACGCCCAAGCCCCAGCCCCCGGTGGGAGGCAAACCGTACTCCAAAGATTGCACGAAAACTTCATCGATAAGCATCGCTTCGTCATCGCCGCTAGATTTCGCCTTGGCCTGCTCGTCGAAGCGCTCGCGTTGATCGATGGGATCGTTCAACTCGGTGTACGCGTTGCAAAGCTCCTTTGTGTTCACGAAGAGCTCGAAACGCTCGGTCATACCGGGAATATTACGATGATACTTGGCCAAAGGAGACATAATTTGCGGGTGATCGCAAATGAAACCCGGGTTGACGAGTTGAGACTCCAAGTATTCGCCGACGAGCTCGTCGAGCATGCGCGCCGTGGTGTACGGTGGAGACATTTCGACGCCCAACTTCTTGATTAATTCCTTCAAGAAATCTTCGTTTTCTTGCGTAGAGAAGTCAGTGGATGGGAACTTGATGTTGAGCGCTTCTTCGAGACCGCTAACCATGGAGATGCGGCGGAACGGCGGCGTGAAATCGATCTCAATCGGATCCTCATCCGGTCCCTTGGCGTGGTATTGAATCTTGTACGAGCCCTTGATGGCGTACACCATGCCGGAGATCATCTCTTCAGTCATTTGCATCAAGTCATCGTAATCGGCGTACGCTTGGTAGAACTCACAAGTGGTGAACTCAGGGTTATGCGTCATATCGATGCCTTCGTTGCGGAACTGACGACCGATTTCGTACACGCGCTCGATACCTCCGACGACGAGCTGTTTCAGGTAAAGTTCGGGCGCGATGCGCATGTAGAGCGTCATGTTCAAATCGTTGTGGTGGGTGATGAACGGTCGCGCGGTGGCACCACCGGCAATCATATTCATCATCGGCGTCTCAACCTCGAGGAAATCGCGATCATCCAAGTACTTGCGGACGTATCGAATGATGTTGGATCGGATGTAAAACGTGTCGCGAACTTCGTTGTTCATCATCAAATCCAAAAAGCGCATGCGGAAGCGCGTTTCGACATCCTTCAACCCCGAAAAACCGGGAAGCATCTTCAAGCACGGGGTCAAGATCTCAAAATTAGACGGGAACAGCGAGAGCTCCCCACGCTTCGTCTTCCCGGGCGTACCCTTGACGCCGACAATGTCCCCGCGTCTCGTCGCGCTGTGAATCTTTTGGAAATCATATCCCGATGCCATACCCTCATCCGCGGTCACTTGAATCTTCTTACCATCCGCAACAAGATCGTAAAAGTACAGTTTCTTCCCGCTCGCCCGTTTAGACATGATGCGCCCCGCCAAGGACGCGCTCTCGCCCTCGGCGCTCGCCCCATCCGCCAACCCGGAATACTTTTCGATAAACTCCCCCACGCGCGTATCGACGTGATACTTGTGCGGATACGGCGCCTCTCCCTTCGCTTTCGCGCTAAGCACCTTATTTATTCGATTTTGCGTGTACTGCGTCGGGTCCAAATCCGCTTCGTCTTCCTCTTCGCTCTTCTCCTTCTTCGGCTTCGCCGCGTCCGCCTCCGCCTTGGCCGCGTCCTTGGCCGCCTTCTTCTCTTCGTTTTGTCTCTGTTTCAGCCGTTTCTTATACTCACTGCGCCGTCGTCACCATCGGCGCGGCGTGCGTCGTCAGTCTCGCGTCCACCGTCCCGTCGCCGTCGTCGTCGTCTTCTTCGCGTCGCGTCGCGCGTCGCCATCCGTCGTTCCGCGCATCCATCGCGCCATCGCGCCATCGCGCCATCGCGCCGTCCGCCGTCGTCGCGTCTTTCGCGCGTCGCGCCGCACCTCTTGCTCATCGCCTCGCCCGGGAACTCCGGGAACGCCCTCAGCGTCGGTTCATCGGCGGCGTCGGCCATGCTCGCGCGCGCGCGCGTCGCCGTCGCGCGTCGTCGACTCGCGTCGGCGCGGCGGCGACGCGCGGAGGGTTTTTTAAATCCGCAGTCGCGAATCGGGCTGTCGGGCGCGTTACAAGTCGAAGGCGTCAGAAGAAGTCTGGCTGCCCGGTGCTCGCCAGGGTGCGGTGCCACATGCGACCGTCGGGATCGACCAAACGCTCGCGCTCGATCATGCGAGGGATGGGTAAAAACGCGGTGTGCGCGCTGACGGAGCCGACGGAGATGCCGGTGAAACCGGCGAAGGCGCCGTGGACGGCGTTTTGGCCGAGGACGGTGCACATGATGGAATCGTGGGCGTTGGCGACGCAACCGCGAACCATGTACGTGGGGTCGATGTACTTGACGTCGCACTTGATCTCAGCTTTGAGTTGCTTGCAAAACCATTGACCGATGTCACCGAGCTTGGGGTTACCGCCGGCGTCGGTGCCGCCCGTGGAGACGAACTCTTGGCCGGCGCCCTCGGCGAGGACGACGACGGCGTGACCTTGGACGTCCAACATGTTTCGAACGTACTCAACCACGCCATTCGGGCCGTGTGCCGCCCAGCTAATCTCGGGAATCAAACAGCAATCGACTTGTCCGTTCGCCAGCGTCGCGAACATGGCTATAAATCCGCTCTGACGTCCCATGAGCTTCACCACGCCGACGCCGCGATAGGCGCTCTGCGCCTCAATCGCCGCGGCTTGAATCGCTTTCTGTGCCTCTTCAACCGCGGTGTCGAACCCAAACGTCTTATCCAGAAGAAGGATATCGTTATCTATCGTCTTTGGGACGCCCACTACGGAGACCTTGACCCCTCGCTTGGCGCACTCGTTACTTATCGCGTTTGCCCCGGCGTGCGTGCCGTTACCGCCGATGACGAAAACCATGTTGATTCCGTTATTCACGATAGATTCCACGATTTTCTCAACGTCTCCACCGCCTCTGCCGGATCCAAGCGCAGAACCACCGATGTTGTGAATGTTTCTCACCACCTTTCTGTTCAGCGGCATGAACTCGTCGCCGGAGAAGAAGCCCTTAAAGCCGTATCGAATGCCGCTAATCTTCTTCACCCCGTAGCCGACCTCCAGGGTGTTCACGAGCGATCGAATGACGTCATTGATTCCCGGGCACAACCCTCCGCACGTCACCACCGCCGCGTGCACTTCCTCTGGATCGAAATAAACCTCCGCCCTCGGTCCCGCCCGGACGACCCACTCCGGCACGTAATCGCACCCGCTCGGGTCGTACACGTCGCTCGACAACGAGCACGTCTGCGTCGGATCCGCCGCGCTCCCATACGCCACCGAGTTCAGCAATATCCGATCACTATTGCTCACAAAATTACTATTAAACGTCAGCGACGTCCTCGGTCCGACGTTCAGCGGGCACGAGCTCTTCGTGCAGAACGGGCTCGGCCTCGCTCGCGGCGGCGCGTCGCCGCGATACACGTCCCGCAGGTGCGTGATCTTCAAATCGTTCGCCCCGCCCACGCGCCACGTGTAGTACGCGTCGTCCTCCTCCTCGTCCTCGTCGACGTCGCCCTCATCGACGCGCGTCGTCGTCGTTCGCGCGCGATGCAGCGTCCGTCGCGTCGTCGTCGTCGTCGTCGTCGTCGTCGTCGCGCGCGCGATCGCGCGTCCGCCTCCGTTCGCGCGCGTCCTCGCGCGCGCGCGCGAGCACGCGTCGCGCGCGACGCTCGCGAGTCGACATCGCGTCATCGCGCGCGTCGTCGCGTCGGCGCGCGCGCGCATCGCGTCGCGCGTCGCGCTGTGCGACGCGCGCGACGACGCGCCGTCGAGGTTGTTACGCGCGCGACTGCGCGACGCGTCGGCGCGCGACGCGATGCGCGCGCGACGCGCGACGCGCGCCGAAGCGACGACGCGCGCGCGCGCGACGACGCGCGCGACGCGCGCGAGGCGACGGCGAGGCGCGCGCGTCGCGCGGGCGTCGCGAAACGACGACGACGGACGCGGGGAAGCGCGAGTGGACGCGACGCGAGTGACGCGGGAAGAGATCGAACGCGCGGCGAACGCGCGCGGATTGACGCTGGAGACGAAATTTTACGGACCGGTGTTCAAGATCAGCGCGCGACGGATGGGCGCGGGACGCGCGGAGGGAGAGGAGGCGGACGTCGTGGCGACGCACGACGGGTTCGTGGCGCCGCCGCCGTTCGGGATATTGCACATGGATAGCATGCGCGTGTATAACTCTAAAGTCAGCGAGAGCGAGCGCGGGAAGATGCGAAGCACGTTTGGGATCGCGATTTTGCTCGGGACGATGTCTCTGCTCGAGGGGGCGGAGGCGGGGTGTAAAAAGTGCGAGTTGCTCGCGATCGACGACGGGAACGGGTACGCGGAGAAATTGGTGAGGTATTACGGTCGATTGGGGTTCGAAACCGTGCGCGTGGTCGGCGAGAACGGATTGAGCGATATACCGGATTTATTAGTGTGGGGTGGCGTGGGGACGCGAATGGATGGCGACGTGGACGCGTTGTTGGCAAAGTGGGGCGGCGTGATTCGGAAACAGCTTTCGAGAGATTGACGCGTGTTGTACTATCTAAACTTGTTCTTCTAAAGACGAATCTCTCCACCAAGGCCCTATCGCCCCGTGCGCTTGCTAGGTTTCTTGTTGTTTGACCTCTCGACTTCGTCAAAACCGATCTCAAGATCGAACTCTTCCTCCGTCATCTTGCCCTTTTTCAACTTTTTGAGGGCGCGGTAATCGTCCTCCATCTCTTCAATGTCGGCTCTGGACTCTTCCTTGCGACGTTTGAAGGCTGTCTGACGCTTTTCCTCCTTCACCTTTTCCTTCTTAGGTTTTGGATTATCCGCATCCAATAAACGCTGCGCCTCGGCCGCTTCTTCTTGCTCCTTGAGAGTCTTTTGACGTTGCTTTTCGCGAGCCTTGTCCACGAAAGCCACCGAATCGGCGTGGACGGATGATTCGACGAAGCATTCCATGAACTTTTTCGGTGCCTTACGAATTTCCTTCATCTTTGGAAGACGAAGCAGGCCCATGGACATGGCGAGCGCACCGTATTCGAGCTCTTTAAATCGGAAAATGAATCGACAGTGATGCTCCTTGTACCCGCGAATGAATGAGACGTACGCTCGCACGCCCTTCTCCATAATTTCCCGTTTTTTTTCGCTCACTTTTCGCAACACCGCATGCACGTGCGCCGCACCTTTTCTCTCATCGCTCGCATCTTTCTCCAAAGCGTCGACGATCTCTGATGCTAGTTCAATTTCGCCGTTGTCGTCGCCGCCATCCTTTGCCGCGGCTGCCTCCTCGGCGTAACCTTCGCGCGTTCCCGGAGCCGGCTTGATCTCTACACCGCGAATTCGCAAAAAGTCCACATAGCTGGCCTCCGAATTCGGCGATAAAAACACTACTGCACTTCCATCTCGACCCATGCGCGCAGTTCTTCCGACACGATGCACAAACGCCGCCGGGTCTTGCGGTGGATCAAATTGCACAATCCAATCGACGCCTGGAATGTCTAAACCGCGAGCCGCGATGTCAGTACACATCAGAATACCCGACTTTTGTTCGGTGAATTTACCCAAAGCGCTTTCCCGGGCGCTTTGTTTCATTTTTCCGTGCAGCGCGATGGCGGTGGACTCTGGCAAAAGTTCTTTGAGCGCCGATTCGTAAAAGTCCACGCACGCGCATGTCAAAAAGTAGACGATGACTTTACACTCGCGATGCTCCTTGATGAAGTTCACGAAATGCCACAGCTTGGAATCTACGGAACATATACGATAA
>Ga0222716_10005178_pt1 | contig 10153 bp, 9 predicted proteins | sample C33_13DmetaG_FD_165044 | JGI IMG/M metagenome (GOLD analysis project Ga0222716, IMG submission 165044) | Estuarine water microbial communities from San Francisco Bay, California, United States - C33_13D | ecosystem: Environmental > Aquatic > Marine > Unclassified | place: USA: California...
CTGTGCATCTCCCAACACTAACAAGTCAGCACTTGCGGTACTTAACTGGATTGAACAAAGGTAATTTATTATGAGTGAACAGTATCTTGGTAATCCTAATCTAAAAAAAGCAAATACTCCTATTGAATTTACACAGGAACAAATTATTGAGTTCCTAAAATGTAAGGAAGATCCAGTATATTTCGCTAGAAACTATATCAAGATTGTGTCTCTTGACCATGGTCTTGTGCCTTTCAGTATGTACCCATTTCAGGAAAAACTTATTCAGAATTTCCATGATAATAGGTTTAATATCTGTAAGATGCCACGTCAGACTGGTAAGTCTACTACTTGTGTATCATATCTTTTACACTACGCTGTTTTTAACGATAATGTTAACATCGCAATCCTAGCAAACAAGGCATCTACTGCTAGAGATCTTCTTGGTAGGTTACAACTTGCCTATGAAAACTTGCCAAAGTGGATGCAACAGGGTATCATATCATGGAACAAAGGTAGTCTGGAATTAGAAAATGGCTCCAAAATTTCGTCTAACTCTACTTCGTCATCTGCTGTCCGAGGCGGATCCTATAATGTCATCTTTCTTGACGAGTTCGCGTTCATCCCGAATCACATTGCTGATGACTTCTTTGCCTCTGTTTATCCTACTATTTCTTCTGGACAGAGCACAAAAGTAATTATCGTCTCCACACCTCGCGGTATGAATCATTTCTACCGCATGTGGCATGATGCGGAAAGAAATAAAAATGAATATGTACCTACAGACGTTCACTGGTCAGAAGTTCCAGGTAGAGATGATGCCTGGAAAGAACAGACTATTGCAAACACTTCGGAAGCACAATTCAAAGTTGAGTTTGAGTGTGAGTTCTTAGGATCTGTTAATACCCTTATCAATCCAGCAAAACTTAGAAATCTTGTATACGAAAGCCCGATACAAAGAAATGCAGGACTTGACATTTATGAGCACCCGAAAGAAGAGCACAACTATTTGATGACAGTTGACGTTGCCCGTGGTATGGGTAATGACTATTCTGCATTCATTGTGTTTGACATCACCGAGTTTCCATACAAGGTGGTGGCAAAATATAGAAACAATGAAATCAAACCCATGTTGTTTCCAAGCGTAATCTATGAAGTTGCAAAAGGATATAATGGTGCTTGGTTACTTGTAGAAGTTAATGATATTGGGGATCAAGTTGCAAACATACTTCACTTTGACTTGGAATATGATAACGTTCTCATGTGTGCAATGAGAGGACGTGCAGGTCAAATCGTAGGAACTGGTTTTAGTGGTAAGAAATCCCAACTTGGAGTTAGGATGACTCAAGCAGTGAAAAAGTTGGGATGTTCAAACTTAAAAACTTTGATGGAGGATGATAAGTTACTGACTGTAGATTATGAGATTATATCGGAACTTACAACATTCGCCCAAAGGCACAATTCATTTGAAGCAGAAGAGGGTTGTAATGATGACTTGGCAATGTGTCTTGTTATATTCTCTTGGTTAGTTGCTCAAGATTACTTTAAAGAAATGACGGATAATGATGTCCGCAAAAGAATCTATGAAGAGCAGAAAAATCAAATCGAACAAGATATGGCACCATTTGGTTTCATTCTTGATGGTTTAGATGAGTCTAGTTTTGTCGATCAAGATGGAGACCGCTGGCATCTTGATGAATATGGTGATCGTTCTTACATGTGGGATTATCGATAATGGATTTAGATGACAATATAGATTTAGAACATTTACTATTTTCTGATAGGAGATGTAGAACTTGTGGGGTTGTCAAAAATTTATTAGAAGACTATTATCTAATAAGAAAAAGAAGAGTTACTCTCCCATCATCATATTCTTATGAGTGTAAAGAATGTACGATAAAAAGAGTTGTTGCTAGTAGGATGATTTCTAGGGTTCTTGATAAGTGGGAATATCCTGACTGGTAATTCTGTTCATGCATTGTTTTCCCATTGAAAATGCCCCTTTTCCTAAATAATTTCAGAAATATTCTGGAATAGGAGAACAGAAAGATGCCACTCAATTTAGCATCTCCTGGAATTGTAGTTAGAGAAGTTGATCTAACTGTCGGCAGAGTTGATGCAACGTCAGCTGCTGTTGGTGCAATAGTAGCACCTTTCGTTCAGGGTCCCGTTGATTCACCAGTTTTAGTCGAAAGTGAGTCAGACCTCCTGAAGACCTTTGGTGAACCATATGAAACAGATAAGCACTATGAGCATTGGCTCGTTGCTTCATCATACCTTGCATACGGCGGAAATCTGCAAGTTGTAAGAGCAGATGACGACCAGTTAACCAACGCTTTCGTTGGTGCGGCAAGCAGCATTAAGGTTAAGAGTGAAGAGCATTATGAGCAACTGGGATACGATAATAACACAATTACCGATGTAACTTTTGCAGCAAGAAACCCAGGTTCTTGGGCAAATGGAATTAGAGTTGCTACGATCGATGGATTGGCAGACCAAATCCTCGGTGGTATCTCAACGTCAACAGCATCTGGTATCACCTCAGTAAGAGCAGGCATGGGTGTTACCCAGTCCTTCTCAGCAACACTTCCAGGTTCTGGTTCAACCAGCACTCTGGACGGTTACCTGAAAGGTGTTGTAACAGAAGAACTGAGCAGTGGCAATGTTTCTGTCAAAGTTCTTTCGCACGTTTCATCTGCTGGAACAGAAACATCGGTAGATTACCAATCCTCAGGTATTTACAGATTTGACGCTTCAGGTTCACTGTTCTTCCACCCACTCGACGGAAGCACAACTGCCCTTGGTTCAACCACATTCACTTCACGTCAAGACTGGTTCGATCAGCAGACTTTAACACTCACTAGTGTTGGTTCGACGATCTCCTGGAATACTATTGTTGATAGACCAGGAACTTCACAGTATGCTGCTGATAGAAATTCTAGATTTGACGAAATCCACGTTCTTGTTATTGATGGAAAAGGTGAAGTAACAGGAAATGCTGGAACGATCTTAGAGAAGCACGTAAGTCTGTCTAAGGCGAAGGATGCTGAGTTCTCACTCGGAAGCACCGCATACTGGAGAAAGTATCTTTTCAATACATCCGATTATGTATTTGGAGGATCACAACCTGCAGGAATCACTACAACTGGTTTCAGTGCAAGCTTCACACTCCAGTCGGATCAAGGATGGGATCAGAATGCTGAAGGAATTATCTTTGGTGCTTCTGGATCAAACACCTACAATTTAGGTGGAGGTAAGAACTATGATGACGGAACCGATCTCACATCTTCTGGAGCACTGAGTTCAACACTCGGTAAAATCTCTAGTGGATACGCTCTGTTTGAAAACAGTGAGCAATATGAGGTTGATTTCCTCCTGATGGGATCGGGAAATTATACTCAGTCACAAGCACAGGCACTTGCAAACAAACTGATCTCTGTTGCCGAACTGAGAAAGGATGCTGTTGCATTCATTTCACCAAATAGAGGATCTTTCCTCTCCGATGGAACTGTTGGAACGGTAACCGTCTACGATGATTCTCAAATCACCGATAACGTCCTTTCGTTCTACGCACCTATAACCTCATCAACCTATGCGGTGTTTGATAGCGGTTATAAGTACATGTATGATAGATTCAGTGACACCTTCCGTTATGTTCCACTGAACGGTGACATTGCTGGAACATGTGCAAGAAATGACATTAACCAGTTCCCATGGTTCTCACCTGCTGGAACTGCAAGAGGAACTATCCTCAATGCAGTCAAACTTGCATACAACCCAAGCAAGGTTCAAAGAGATAAGTTGTATTCCAGCAGAATCAACCCTGTTATCTTCTCGCCTGGAGATGGAATCATCCTCTTCGGTGATAAGACTGGATTTGCTAAGGCATCAGCATTCGACAGAATTAACGTTCGTCGCCTGTTCATCTACCTTGAAGATGCAATTTCTGCTGCTGCTAAGGATCAACTGTTTGAGTTCAACGATGAGATCACAAGAACCAACTTTGTAAATATCGTCGAACCATTCCTCCGCGATGTTCAATCCAAGAGAGGTATTTTTGATTATGTTGTAATTTGTGATGAAACCAACAACACTGCCGCAGTGATTGATAACAATGAGTTCATTGCCGACATCTTTATCAAACCAGCGAGATCGATCAATTTTATTGGTCTGACCTTCGTTGCCACCAGAACTGGTGTTTCTTTTGAAGAAGTAATTGGTAACGTTTAATTATTAATCAAACTTAGAGGTAACAAACAATGGCAACTAGAAACCAACTTAATCCACCCCCACTAAGAAAGATTACTGACTTCAAGAGCAAGCTTGCTGGTGGTGGTGCTCGCTCTAACCTGTTCGAAGTCGAGCTTTCATTCCCTGGTGCAGTTAGTGTTGAAGGTCTGAATGACATTCTTCAAAAGGCAAGATTTTTGGTAAAGGCAGCAAACCTGCCCGCATCAAACGTCGCTCCAATTGAAGTTCCTTTCAGAGGAAGAACTCTCAAGATTGCTGGAGACAGAACCTTTGATACCTGGACAATCACAGTTATCAACGACACCGACTTTGCAATTCGTTCCGCTTTTGAAAAGTGGATGAACACGATTAACAAAGTTTCGGATAACACAGGTATTACTGACCCAGCACTCTATCAAGCTGATGCTTATGTTTATCAACTTGATCGTAGTGGAGAAACTCTCAGAAAGTATCACTTCTATGATGTTTTCCCAACTCAGGTAGCACCTATTGAACTTTCATATGATGCACAAGGTATTCAAGAGTTCACTGTTGAACTTCAAGTTCAGTGGTGGGAAGCAGTAAGAGGTAATGCTGCAAATGCAGGCGGTGAAGACATTAACTAAATAGTTCATAACGAATAAAACAAGTTTATACTATGGCAAGACTTTTTGGTTTTTCAATTGACGATAGCCAAAGAAAGCCACCTTCAGTTATTTCCCCCGTTCCTCAAACCAATGAGGACGGGGTTGATAATTATATTGCAAGTGGTTTTTATGGTCATTATCTTGACATCGAAGGTGTTTATCGCACAGAACATGATTTAATTAAAAGATATCGTGAAATGGCACTTCACCCAGAATGTGATGGTGCGATTGAAGATGTTGTAAATGAAGCAATTGTTAGCGATTTGTATGATTCTCCAGTAGAGATCGAATTATCAAATCTCAACGCTAGCGACAAACTGAAAAAAACAATTAGAGAAGAATTTAAATATCTCAAAGAAATCATGGACTTCGATAGAAAGTGCCATGAAATTTTTAGAAACTGGTATGTTGACGGAAGAGTATTTTACCTCAAAGTTATCGATGTAAAAAATCCTCAGGCAGGTATTCAGGATCTGAGATATATTGATCCAATGAGGATGAGATATATTCGTCAAGAAAAGAAAACTGATGCAAGAGGTTTAGCAATCAGAACTGGTGGTCTTGGTCCAACTGGTGGTGGTAACGAAAAAATAATCGAACCAGAAATAGAGGAGTATTTCTTATACACACCAAAACCAAACTATCCAAGTGGAATGTTCTCTGGTGCTGGTGGTAAAAAGTCCGAAGGCGTAAAGATTGCAAAAGATTCTGTTACTTATTGCAGTTCAGGTCTTGTAGATAGAAATAAAGGCACTGTTCTATCTTACATGCACAAGGCGATCAAGGCACTCAATCAACTGAGAATGATTGAAGATTCCTTGGTCATCTATCGTTTGTCAAGAGCACCAGAAAGAAGAATTTTCTATATTGACGTTGGCAATCTTCCAAAAGTAAAGGCAGAGCAATACCTCAAAGAGGTTATGTCTCGCTATAGAAATAAATTGGCATATGATGCAAACACGGGCGAAGTTCGTGATGATCGTAAGTTCATGTCAATGATGGAAGATTTTTGGTTACCTCGCCGTGAAGGTGGTAGGGGAACTGAGATCACCACACTTCCTGGTGGACAAAACTTAGGCGAACTTGCTGATATTGAATATTTCCAAAAGAAACTCTACAGAGCACTTGGAGTTCCCGAGTCAAGAATTGCTGCTGATGGTGGTTTCAATCTTGGTCGTTCTTCTGAGATTCTGAGAGACGAACTTAAGTTTGCTAAGTTTGTTGGTCGTTTGAGAAAGCGTTTTGCTCAGATGTTCAATGACATGTTGAGAACGCAATTGATTCTCAAGAACATCGTAAGTCCTGAAGATTGGGAAACGATGAAGGATCATATCCAATATGACTTCTTGTATGATAATCAATTTGCAGAACTCAAAGAAGCAGAACTTACACAAAACCGTTTAGGTCTTTTGGCAACAATCGAACCTTATATCGGTAAGTTCTATTCAACAGAATATGTACGCAAGAGAGTTCTGCGTCAGACTGATTCTGAAATTCTTGAAATTGATTCACAAATTGATGATGAGATTGAAAAGGGAATTATTCCAGATCCAAACGGTCAAGATCCAATAACTGGAGAACCGTTACCACAAGAGGCACCACCTGAAGAAATGGGTGGTGGTATGGATGGCATGGGACAGGATGTAATGGGTATGGGAGAAATTCCAGCAGAACCTGACTTAGAAGCACAAGCAGCAGCAACAGACGCTCAACTACAAAAGGACACCAAAAAGGCTGAGATATAAATAAAAGATATACCACATTATTTTCATGGAAAATATTATCGATTTGATTGCGACGGATTCTTCTGCTTCTGATGTATCGGATGCTATCAAAAGTCATCTTTATGCAAAAGCAGCAGAAAGAGTTGAAGCTGGTAGACCTATAGTCTCCGCATCCCTCTTTAACATGGAGGATCAAGAATCACAAGAGGATCAAGAATAATGGCAAGAACCTTAATTAAGGGAAATGAGGTAAATGTACCAACAACTGCTGGTGTTGGCGTCAGTTTTTCTGAAGCTACAGTAGTTAGATTGGTAAACACAACTGCAAATGCCAGAGTAATTACAGTTCAAGAAACTGCTGGCGGAACTGGAGTTGGAACATTTACTATGTTGGGTTCCACTACAGAATACTTAGAAAAGAATGCAGCATACACAGTATTTGCAAATGCAGATGGTGTTGTTGGTGCAAAAGTAGGATTTACCGCATAAACAAATGAAACTTATCACAGAAGAAGTAACAAACGTAAAGATTATCACCGAAGGCAAAGGTGCCAATAAGAAGTTGTACATCGAAGGTGTATTTCTTCAGGGTGAAATCAAGAACCGCAATGGGAGAATGTATCCCATTGACACTCTTTCCCGTGAAGTAGGACGTTACTGCGAAAATTTTGTTGCTAAGGGTCGTGCTCTTGGAGAACTCGGTCACCCCGATGGTCCTACCGTCAACCTTGATCGTGTCTCTCACAAAATCACTTCTCTCGTTCAAGAGGGAAATAATTTCAAAGGTAAGGCACAGATTCTTTCTACCCCCATGGGTAAGATTGCATCTTCTCTTCTTGATGAAGGCGTTTGTCTCGGCGTTTCCTCTCGTGGTGTTGGTTCACTCCGTATGACCAATGAAGGTCATAAAATTGTCGGTGAAGATTTCCAGTTAGCAACTGCTGCTGATATCGTTGCCGATCCTTCCGCTCCTGACGCTTTTGTCAATGGAATCATGGAAGGAAAAGAGTGGGTTTGGGAAGGTGGAATCCTTCGTGAAAAACTCGCAGAACAAACTAAAAGAAGAATAAATACCTTAGTTGATCAGAGAAGACTTGAGGAGCATAAGCTCAATCTTTTCAATGATTTTCTGTCAAATCTTTAATTTATAAATAAATATAGATTAAAACATCTAATCAAAAATGTCCGTTGGTAGCAATTTACAAGAAATGGAAAACGTAGTAACCAAAGGGGCTGCACCTGCTGAGAAAATGCCTTCTTCTGGTGTACCAGTTGAAGATCTCGGCGGTCCTACTCCCGAAAATTATCGTCCAGATGACGATTCAGCAAAACTCAAAGATCCTGCTTCCACTCTGAAGCAAGTTAAGGATGTCGTCAATGCTAAGGCAGCATCTGCCGAAGCCGTTTCAGATGAAATCGAAGACGGTCAGGAACTTGTCAGCGAAGAGGAAGAAGAGACCACTGATGAGGTTGTTTCTGAAGAAGAAGTAACCGAAGAAGAGTCTGCTGAAGAGATTGTTGAGTATAGCATCGAAGACGATGTTCAAGCACTGCTTGAGGGTGAGGAGCTCTCTGAGGAATTCCAAGAGAAAGCACGTACCATCTTCGAAACTGCTATCAAGGCAAAAGTTGGAGAAATCAAAGAAGAACTCCAAGTAGCATACGAGCAAGCACTCGTAGAAGAAGTCCAGGCAATCAGAGAAGGATTGACCGAAAGAGTCGATTCCTACCTTGAGTATGTTGCCGACGAATGGCTGCAAGAAAATGCACTTGCAGTTGAAGCAGGTCTTAAGACCGAAATGACCGAATCATTCATCCAAGGAATGAAGGGTCTTTTTGAAGATCATTATGTAACCATCCCTGAAGATAGATATGATGTACTTGAGAGCATGGTAGATAAACTAGATGAAATGGAGTCAAAACTCAACGAGCAAATCGAAAGAAACGTTGCTCTTAATCGTAGATTAGCTGAGTCCACTGCAGATGTTATTTTTGCAGAGGTCGCTGAGGGTCTCGCACTTTCTCAGAAGGACAAACTCGCTTCTCTTGCCGAAAATGTTGAGTTTGGAAGTGAAGCAGACTATCGTGAGAAGCTCGTTACCCTGAGAAATTCTTATTTCCCAGCAAACGGCGCTCAAAGAGACCATACTGAGACCATTTCTGAAGGAACCGAAGTTGTTGAGCAGTCTTCTGCTTCACCACTGATGGAATCCTACATGAATACTCTGAGAAGAGTCTCCCAAAAGTGATTTTTAGATTATAGTTCAAACTAACTTTTTTAAAGAGGTAAAATTCAAATGCAGATGTACAATCAAGAGTACCTGCAGGAGAAGTGGGCACCACTCCTTAACTACGAGGGTCTTGATCCAATCAAAGATTCACACCGTAGAATGGTAACTGCCGTTCTCCTGGAGAACCAAGAAAAAGCACTCCGTGAGGAAAAGGAATTCCTGTACGAAGCTGCTCCAACAATGAACACCAACTCAGGTGCTAATGCAGGTTTCTCTGCAAGTGCTTCTTCACCTGTTGCTGGTTTCGATCCCGTTCTGATCTCACTGATCAGACGCTCAATGCCTAACCTGGTCGCTTATGACCTCGCTGGCGTTCAACCAATGAACGGTCCTACTGGACTGATCTTCGCAATGCGCTCACGCTATGCTAATCAGAATGGCGCTGAGGCATTCTTCAACGAGCCCGACACCTCCTTCTCCTCCCAGAACAACAGTGGTAACCTCACCGATGGTTTCACTGGCGGTTCGGTTGGTTTCGGTACTACTGGTGGCACTGGACTCTCCAACGCAACTAACCCTGCTGCACTGAACCCACAAGGTTCACAAACAGCAACCACATATCCTGTTGGTCAGGGTATGAGAACCGACGACGCTGAAGCACTCGGAGATGGAACCTCCAATGCTTTCAACGAAATGGCATTCTCGATCGAGAAAGTCACCGTTACAGCGAAGTCACGTGCTCTGAAAGCTGAGTACTCACTGGAACTGGCACAAGACCTCAAGGCAATCCATGGTCTGAACGCTGAAGCGGAACTCGCCAACATTCTCTCAACTGAGATCCTGGCTGAGATCAACCGTGAAGTCATCAGAACCATCTACAAGGTTGCTGAGTCTGGTGCACAAGTTAACACCGCTACCGCTGGTGCTTTCGACCTCGACGTTGATTCCAACGGACGTTGGAGCGTTGAGAAGTTCAAGGGTCTGATCTTCCAAATCGAGCGCGATGCCAACCGCATTGCACAAAGAACTCGTAGAGGAAAGGGCAACATGATCCTCTGCTCTGCAGACGTTGCCTCCGCTCTGACCATGGCAGGCGTACTCGATTACACCCCTGCTCTGAACGCTAACCTCAACGTTGACGACACCGGTAACACCTTCGCAGGTGTTCTGAACGGTAAGTACAGAGTTTACATCGACCCATATTCGGCAAACTCTGCTGCTGATCAATACTACGTTGTTGGTTATAAGGGTTCTTCTCCTTATGACGCTGGTCTGTTCTACTGCCCATACGTTCCTCTTCAGATGGTTCGTGCCGTTGGTCAGGACAACTTCCAGCCCAAGA
>Ga0222716_10005185_pt1 | contig 10142 bp, 11 predicted proteins | sample C33_13DmetaG_FD_165044 | JGI IMG/M metagenome (GOLD analysis project Ga0222716, IMG submission 165044) | Estuarine water microbial communities from San Francisco Bay, California, United States - C33_13D | ecosystem: Environmental > Aquatic > Marine > Unclassified | place: USA: California...
ACTGCCAATAGCGTCCATAATATCAATTGAGTCAGTGCTTGTTAATTCCCAGCTTCTGGCTTTAAAAGCATATGGCTTTGAAGTAAGGGCCCCAACCGGGCATAAATCAATAATATTGCCAGATAGTTCTGAAGTGATTGATTTTTCAAGATATGTAGCAATTTCCATTTCTTCACCACGATTTATTGCGCCAATTTCGTTGGTTCCTGCAATATCTTCCATAAATCTAACACATCTTGTGCAATGAATACAACGAGTCATATAGGTTTTTATTAACGGACCCATATCCTTAGGTTTAACAGATCTTTTATCCTCAATATACTCGCTAAAACCTTTGCCATATTGATATGCCTGATCTTGTAAATCACATTCGCCGCCCTGATCGCATATTGGGCAATCTAGAGGGTGATTAGCAAGTAAAAATTCCATAACTCCTTCACGAGCTTTTTTTACCATTGGTGAGTCGGTTCTAATCTCCATGCCTGAAGAAATGGGCATAGCACAAGAAGCAACAGGCTTTGGAGGGCCCCCAACAACTTCAACAAGACACATTCTGCAATTTCCTGCAATTGCTAATTTTTCGTGATAACAAAAGCGTGGAATCTCAATATTAGCAACCTCACATGCTTGAATAATGGTGAGATTGTCATCAACATTATATTTTTTATTGTTAATTGTAATTTCGGCCATCTAGCTGGATATTAAAAAATTTTGTTAGAAAGGGATTTCATCGTCATTTTCTTCAACAGCAAAATTATTACTAGATGAGGATGGTTGCTTTGTAGCTGGAGTTGAATCAAATTGGTTATCATTAGATCCACCTCTTGAATCAAGTAGTTGCAATGATGAGTTATAATTTTGCAACACAATTTCAGTGGTATATTTTTCGATTCCTTGATTATCTGTCCATTTTCTGGTTTGTAATTGACCTTCAAGATAGAGCTTAGTTCCTTTTTTGATGTAATTTTTAGTAATTCCCACTAAACCTTGTGAAAAAATTACAACTCGGTGCCATTCGGTTTTATCTCTTTTTTCTCCAGTGTTTTTATCTTTCCAGCTTTCAGATGTAGCAAGAGAAAAATTAGCAATTTCTCTACCATCTTGAGTTGATCTAATTTCAGGGTCTTGACCAACATTGCCAACCAAAATAACTTTATTTATAGACATAAAATTGTGATTAAATTAAAATAATATGAATTTTACAATTTGAGATCTCAATAAACAAGATCTAATTTGGATTAATGGGCGCCAAAATTTTTTAAAACCTTAACAAATTCATCGTTAGATTCAAGTTTTGCTGAAGTAGCACTACCAATGTTTTTTAATAATATGTAACGAGTTTTGTTCTTTTCATTTTTTTTATCTTTGGCAAGATATTTACATAGCTTTATTGAATTCCAATAATTTTTGATATGGCGCAAATTTATTTTAAAGCCACATTCTTGAATATGATTTCTAATGTTATAATATATTTTTTCATCAAGCAATTTAAGATTTACAGACATTTTTGCAGCCATAACCATACCAATTGCTACAGCTTCGCCATGATTTAAGATATTGCTATAATCAGTTTCAGCTTCTAAGACATGGGCAAATGTATGACCAAAATTTAATATCATCCTAAGGCCTGATTCTCGCTCATCTTGATTAACTATTTTTGCTTTAATTTCGCATGATTTTCTTATTGATTTAATAATTACATCATCTTCTAACAGTAATATTTTAGAAAAATTTTCTATCAGAAAATCATAGAAATTTTTATCGGCAATTAGGCTATATTTAAAAATTTCAGCATATCCGGCTCTTATTTGTCTTAAAGATAATGAGTTAAGAAAATTAGTATCGCAAATCACTAATTTTGGCTGATAAAAAGATCCTATTAAATTTTTACCACTTTTGCAATTTATACCAGTTTTACCACCTACAGAGCTATCAACCATAGAAAGTAAAGTGGTTGGTATTTGAATAAAATCAACACCTCTAAGTAAAATGGAGGCAGCAAATCCTGATAAATCACCAATGACACCGCCACCAAAAGCGATAATTAGTGAATTTCTGTCAATTCCAAGGGCCAATATTCTTTCACATAAATCTTGTAAAGGCTGAAAAGCTTTGGTTTGCTCTCCAGAGTCTGCAATTAAATATTCTATATTTGGTAATATTTTTTTAATTGAATCTAAATGATGATTAGCTACATTATAATCAGTTATTAGAAATATTTTGCTATAATTCTTTGTTTCTAAAAATTCTGGTAATTTTTTTATAGCGTCATTGCCAATAAATATATTATAGCTTCTATTTGCCAGTTTAACGTCAATTTTTTCAATCATTTTCACTTAATAAATTAATTATCTCATTAACTAATTGATCACTTTTCTTTTTATAGATGTTGATCATATAATTTGATTCTTGATAAATTGGATTTCTTTTTGCAATTAAATCCTGTAAAATTTTTTTCTTATTGCCAAAATTGAGCAATGGTCTGTTATTTTTATTTCTAAGTCTATTAAAAATTTCATCAAGGTCGGAATTTAGCCATATAGTACTAGCATTATTTTGTAGTAATATTCTAGATTTTTCATATATATAAGTTCCACCTCCAAGCGCAATTACTATTTTTTCATTTCTTGTAATAATTTCATTTAATAATTTATATTCAATTTCTCTAAAATATTCTTCACCCTTTTTAGAAAAAATTTCATTAATTGAGCAACCAAATCTATCTTCAATTTCGCTATCAAGATCTATAAAATAATAATTAATTTGCTCCGCTAGCTTTTTACCAATCGTCGATTTTCCAACACCCATTATACCATTGAGCGCTAATATTGAGTTCATCTTAATATTTATTACTATAAAACTTGTATTTAATGGTTTACTTATTAAATAAAAAAATTAAATATTATATATAGATATTAATTAAATGTTATAAATAAAATGTCTAACTTTAATAACAGATCTTTTTCTTTTGCTTCTGCAGCCTCCAAATCAACAACATATGATGCTTCTCTTAGAGAATATATGCTTAAAGTATATAATCATATGTCAGTAGCTCTTGGCATATCTGGTTTGATAGCCTTATTAACCGCAAGCTCTCCTGCATTGATGGCTTTAATTTTTGGTAGCCCTTTGGCATGGGTTGTAATGCTAGCCCCATTAGGCTTTGTTTTCTTTTTTAGCTATAAGCTCAATTCAATATCAGCACAGAAAGCTAAAACATATCTATGGATATACGCAGCCCTTATGGGTTTATCGCTTTCAACAATTTTTATTGCCTATACAGCTGCAAGTGTAACTAGAGTATTCTTTATAACTGCTTCAGTATTTGGAGCCATGAGTTTATATGGATATACTACCAAAAAAGATTTAACTTCAATGGGTTCATTTTTGATGATGGGTTTATTTGCCATAATTATTTCTATGATAGTTAATATTTTTCTTAAAAGTCCGGCATTATATTTTGCTATATCTATTATTGGTTCGTTGATTTTTATTGGTCTTACAGCATATGACACACAAAGAATTAAGCAAACCTATTATCAATTTGCAGGAAATTCTGAGTTATCAAATAAAATGGCTGTTGTAGGAGCTTTAAACTTATATATGGATTTTATAAATCTATTTATAATGTTGCTAAGATTATTTGGCGAAAGACGATAATCCTATATATTTATTTCATATTACAAGGAGAGTCTCGTAGCAAGGCTCTCCTTTTTTATTTTAAATCATGATTGCAGTAATTTATCAAAAATCAAAATGCTCAAACCAGTCAGGAATTTGTGGTAAAAATGATTGGTTTCTTAAATTCAGCTCAAGCGAAAATCATAAGAAAAAATCTAATATTATGAATTGGCTTGGTAGCGATAATATGGATGAACAAATTAATATTAACTTTAGCTCAAAAGAGCTAGCAATTAATTATGCAAAAAAGCATAATATAAATTATGAAATTATTGAAATTAATCAAACAAAAAGGCGACACAAGTCATATGCAAGTAATTTCAATAAGCCGCCATTATAACTAAAAAGAGATAAATATTTCGCGATGAACAATGGATAAAATTACAAAATTACTATCTCAAAAAATTACCATCAATAAGGATAAAATAGCAGATTTCTTTGATAAAGAATTTAAAATTAATAATGCTTTATTTTATAATTCTGTGGATATAAGAAATAGCGGGTTTAAAGTTGCTGGAGTAGATACAAACTGCTTTCCTGCAGGATTTAATAATCTTAGAGTGCGATCATTAAATAATGCAATAAAAGAATCTTACGCAGCAATTACTGAAAAAAATTCACAAATTAAGAATATAATCATCATTCCAGAAAATAACAATAGAAACATTAATTATTTAGAAAATATAGCCACAATATATAAAATGCTATCCAAAAATTTTAATGTTAAGATTTGCAATATAAATTGTGAAAATAATCAATTAAAAAATATTGAACTTGATAAGGGAGATAAAATAACCATCAATGATTTATTAATAGATTCTAATAATAAACTATATACTGAAAATTTTGTAGCAGATCTAGCTATATTAAATAATGATTTATCAGATGGTTTGCCTGATATTATAAGAAATAGTGTAACTGAAATATGGCCTAATCCTAAGATTGGATGGTATAATAGAAGTAAATTTGAGCATTTTACTAATTATAATGAAATAGCAAATGAAATTGCTCGAATATTAGATATTAACCCATGGTTAATTTCAACTAAAATAGATTTATGTGATAATATAGATTTCAAGGCAAAATCTGGCATTGAAAATTTAGCTCACAAGGTTGAGATAATGTTGGGCAATATTAAAGAAGAATATAAAAGAAACAATATTAATTACCAGCCAGCATGTTATATAAAAGCCGATTGTGGTACATATGGCATGGCTGTATGGATGGTGCAAAATGTAGATGAAATAATTAATATTAATAAAAAAAATCGCAATAAAATGAATATTACTAAGGGTCTGGTTAAGAACTCAAAAGTAATTATTCAAGAAGCTATACCAACAATTCATAAAATAGATAATAAGTCGGCGGAACCGCTATTATATATGATAAATGGCAAAGTTATTGGCAACCTATTTAGAGTTAATGAAAATAGAGATGACATTAATAGTTTAAATGCCAATGGAGCAAATTTCTATGATATATTAAATCTTGATTCAAAGAGAATAAATCAAGAATATAATAGCAATGAATTAAGGCTGGTTAATAGTTTGATTGCAACAATTGCTGCACTTGCAAGTTCAAAAGAATTATCAAATAAATATTTATGAAATCATCAAAGCCTGTTATTGGAATAGTTCCAGATTTTAATGAGGGAGAAAAGGGATCATATTCTGTAAAAAATTTTTATGCATTAAGGGTTAATCATGTTGAAATGATTAATAAAAATGGTGGAGCGGCTATTATATTACCATATGATTACGGATTAATTGATGACTATCTCAATTCAATTGATGCAATTCTTATTGTCGGAGGTTATTTTGATATTAATCCTAAGCGATATGGTGAAGCAGTTCACCCCGAAGTAAAGCTTAACGAGGTAAGGGAAAATTTTGAATATGCTATTGCTAAAAAGGCATTATCAAAAAAAATGCCATTTCTAGGAATTTGTAATGGTTTAAGTTTAATCAATGTTTTGCATAATGGAAGTGCAATTCAGCATATTCCAGATCACAATATTTATATTAATCATGAGCAATCTAAAATTGACGGATATGAAGACTATGTTACCCCATATCATGATGTTATATTAGATAAGAATTCTAAATTATATGAAATAATTGGTCGTGAAAAAATCAAAACAAACTCATCTCACCATCAAGCGGTTAATAAATTAGGAGATAATTTGCTAATTTCAGCAAAGGCAATAGACGGTATTATTGAAGCAATTGAGTCTAAAGATAAAGATCACCCATATTTAGTTGGGGTTCAATGGCATCCTGAATTTGAGTCTAGTCAACATGATACTAAAATATTTGAAAGCTTTGTAAATGCTGCCAAAAAATATAAATTAAATAATAATGACAAATAATAAGTTGCCAAGAATAGCAAAAGTAATTGCTGATTCTGGATATTGCTCAAGAAGAGAAGCTGAAAAGTTGATATTTGAAGGTAGAGTAGCTGTTAATGGTAAAATTATAGAATCACCAGCAATTTTAATATCTGATGAATCAATTAAAATTGATAATAAATTAATCAATAATAAGCAAAAAACAAGATTATGGATATTTCACAAGCCAGCTGGTTTTATAACATCAAATTTTGATCCTAAGAATCGTAAAACCATATTTAATATATTGCCAAGTGACTTGCCAAGATTAATATCAATTGGTCGGCTAGATTATAATAGTGAAGGATTATTGCTTATGACCACAAATGGAGAGCTGGCAAGATATGTTGAGCTTCCTAAGACTGGTTGGATCAGAAAATATAGAGTAAGAGTGCATGGTAAAATAAATGAAAATCGATTAAAAAACTTAATTAATGGCATAACCATAGATAATATTAAATATAAATTTAGTGAAGTTAAGATCGAAAAAAGTCAATCAACAAATAGTTGGCTTATTTTATCATTAAAAGAAGGCAAAAATAGAGAAATAAGAAAAGTTATGGAATTTCTTGGATTAAAAGTTAACAGATTGGTGAGAATTTCCTATGGACCATTTAATTTAGGAAATTTATCTAAAGGCAATATTAAGGAATTATCACAAAAAATGATCGATAATTTTTTACCAAAATTCAAGAATTAATATATTCTTAATTATTAGCAAGAAATATAATTAGCCTAAAGTTTTTCTTTCTTTTATTTTTGGCTTGAAAAGGTTTAAATATTACTTGAAAAAAGTAATTATTGTTATTATCGTATATAGGTTATTATTACTTATTTATGGGTAATATTTTTTTTATTAATTATAATTTGTAAATGTTAAAAATTCGTTTAGCTAGAGGTGGAAGAAAAAAAAGCCCTTATTATCGTATATTGGTAACTGAAGTTACTTCACCAAGAGATTCAAACTTTATTGAAAAAGTAGGAACATATAATCCATTACTTGCAAAAGACAATGAAAATAGAGTTACTATTAAAAAAGATAGAATTGAATATTGGTTATCAGTTGGTGCTCAACCAAGTGAAAAAGTTGCAAAATTTTTAATTGCTTTAGGTGTTAAAGGTGCAGAAAAATATGCGCCAAAATTTCAGCCAAAAGCAAAAGGTAGTAATTTAAAGAAAAAAGCCTTAGAAAAGCTTGAAAAGCAAAAAGAGCTTGAAGAAAAAGCTAAAGAAGAAGCAAAATTAAAAGCCAAAGAAGAAGCCGAGAAAAAAGCCCAAGAAGAAGCCGCTAAGCAAGATGCAAAACAAGAAAATGCACAACCAAATGCAGAGTCTCAAGAGGTTAAAGATCAGCAGATTGACAATAAAGAGACTGATGCCAAAGAGACTGACGCTAAAGAGACTAATATAAAGTCAGAATCTCAAGATCAAGAAAATAAAAAAGATTTAGAGAGTAAAGATAGCAGTGAATCTTAATTTAGATTTTCGTTTATCTGTATAAATTTCTGGGCTTTAATTTATAGGCCTTCATTTTGGTGATGTAAATATTTTTATTAATTTGCGCTACATAAATTTAGCTCAAATAATTATATTTAATTTACAAATAAAACTAATATGGCTATTACCAATAATGATTTTAAAACTAATAAAATCATTATTGCGACAGGTAATAAGGGTAAATTCACTGAAATTTCTAACATATTATATGCATTAAATGTTCATTTTGAATCCCCCGATAATTACAATATCAAAGAACCAGTAGAAGATGGTAACTCATTTGAAGAAAATTCAATAATTAAGGCTAAATATTACGCTAAAATGTCAAATATGATTGCAATTGCAGATGATTCTGGCTTTTCAATTCCTGATCTTGACAATCAGCCTGGTATATATTCTTCAAGATTTGCTTATAATGAAGAAACAAAAGCAACAGATTTTACTTATGCTTTTAATAAAATAAATTCTATGTTAAAGCAAAAAAATATTGATTTATCGTCAAAAATAAAAGCTTTTTTTACATGTAATATTACCATATATAACCCATTTATCAATAAATATAAATCTTTTGAAGCAAGAGTGGATGGCACATTATGCAATAATCCAAGAGGTAAATTAGGTTTTGGTTATGATCCAATTTTTATCAGAGATAATGATAATTTAACTTTTGGTGAAATGGAGCCCGAAATAAAGGATCAGATTTCACATAGGGCAATTGCAATTAAAAAATTACTTAATTTTTTATTAAATTAACAAGCTATAATCTATTGCTGAACATAAATTTTTAAACTTGTAAAAATTATTTTAATTATTATATCCTAATATATTAAAATCTTGGCAAGTTTTTTATCAATTTAATAAATTTTGTTAAATTATTGGTGCTTATTTCACTATTTTAACTTGTACTTAAATAGATAATTTATAAGAAAAATTAAGCGCAAAATAACAGATTTTTTTACAAAATAATATATAATTTATCAGTTTTAAATGTCGCAAAAAAGAGATTATTACGAAATTTTAGGAATTTCTAAAAATGCCAATGGGGCAGAAATTAAGAAGGCATATCGAAAATTGGCAATGCAATATCACCCTGATCGCAATCCTGGCAATAAAGAAGCTGAAGCTAAATTTCGTGAAGCAACAGAGGCATATGAAATATTAAAAGATGATCAAAAAAGAGGTGCATATGATCAATATGGTCATCAAGCTTTTTCACAAAATGGAGGAGCTAGTGGTTTTGAGGGTTTTGATTTTAATGATATTTTTAGTAATTTTTCAGATATATTTTCAGATTTTTCAAATCAAGGAAGGTCAAATAAAAGAAGTGCAGCGCAAAGAGGTTCAGATGTTAGATATAATATCGACATATCACTAAAAGAGGCTTTTGAGGGCTGCGATGAAAAAATCTCATTTAATATTATGCAGCATTGTAAAAAATGCGATGGAACCGGATCTGCTTCTAAAGAAAAGCCAAGCACATGCACAACATGTAATGGTAGTGGTAAAATTAGGGCGCAGCAAGGTTTTTTTATAGTTGAAAGGGCGTGCACTACTTGTAATGGTACTGGTGAAATCATAAAAGATCCATGTGGCACATGTAACGGACAAGGAAGATCTAGTCAAAATAAAACCTTGTCGGTTAAAATTCCTGCTGGAGTTGAAGATGGAAGCAGAATCAGGCTTAGCAATGAAGGTGAAGCTGGTCAAAGAGGGGGTCCTGCCGGAGATTTATATGTTTTTGTTTCTGTTAGAAAGCATGAATTTTTTACAAGAAAAGGCGATGATATATATTTTGATGTTCCTATTAAATTAACAACAGCAGCACTTGGTGGACATGTTGATATCCCTACTATTGATGGCGCTAAGGCGCGCCTAAAAATTCCTGAAGGCACTCAACATGACGACCCATTTCGTCTTAAATCAAAAGGTATGAATATCATGAATTCAGGTGGCAGAAGGGGTAATATGTTTGTTAAGGCAAAAATTGAAGTGCCAGTAAATATTAGTAAAAAAGAGCGCGAATTACTAGAAGAGTTGGATCAATTAATATCTAACAAAAAAAATAGCCCAAATTCTGAAAGCTTTTTCAAAAAAATGGGAGATTTTTTTGGCTAAATTTAATACTAAATTACTTCTAAATTTCCATTAATTATTTTCAAGATATCAATTTAGTTAAAATCATTTATTATTGATAAAAACGCTAAATTTGATTTTGGTCAAAAAATATGCTATAATATAAATATAGTTTATTTTAATTAATTAAGAAAATTATGGACCAATTTGAAAAAAGACTTGAATATCTTCGATGGGAAGGGGATAAGCTTAATAAAAAATTTGCAGATACTATTATTGAAAAAATAGAAGAAAATATAAATGAAGAGCAAATTATAAATAATATTACGCAATTAGTTACTTTCCAAATTTCTAGCATAGATGAAAAAAAGATGGTAGCTGACTTTAAAGCTATTCCTTTATGTTTAGAGCAAGAAAAGTTTAAAGTGGCTAAATTTCTCGTAGAACAGTCTCAGGATAATGAAAGGCAGATTCCTCTTTTACATTATATAATTAGGGAAAGATT
>Ga0222716_10005190_pt1 | contig 10137 bp, 21 predicted proteins | sample C33_13DmetaG_FD_165044 | JGI IMG/M metagenome (GOLD analysis project Ga0222716, IMG submission 165044) | Estuarine water microbial communities from San Francisco Bay, California, United States - C33_13D | ecosystem: Environmental > Aquatic > Marine > Unclassified | place: USA: California...
TAAACTGGACTGGCGATGTTGCTACGTCTCAAGTATCAGATACTAGCATGTCTGGGTATGACGCGGCAAAAGTTGAGTTTGATAATGTTACTGAATTCAGTTTGACTGTTGCTGGTAGCACATGGTTTAAGACAGAATCACAAGCAGATTACGGCTATGGTAAGGCATTTCCTGGCGGTGTATACCGTGCGGTAGTGAGTGCTGAATGCATCGCTATCTAATTTTATTGTTGGTGATGAGTGGGTACATAAGTGCCCACGAATTCACCCCAACTTATCCAAAGTTGAAGAATTCTTATGTTGAGGGTGTATTATATACTACAATGACCCTTTTCAATATGCGAAAAGATGTAGAGTATTATGAGTTTGGTGTTTTTAATGCGGAGTGGAAGAAAGTACCTTTTGCTATGCAGGAGAAAGTTATGCGTTTCAAACACCTTGAAAAGAAAAAGGTTGACATTTATATAAGGGAGAAGGACAAAGAAGAAGTAGTTTACATCTGTTCAAAGTCAAAGTTGATTGTAACAGGAAGTGAAAAGACATCGATATCTTCTAGGATTTGTTCAAAAGTTAAATGAGATTCATACTATTAATGCTAGTGTCAACTTACGCGATGGCAGATTCTAGTTCTTTAAATTTAAACTTACCTAGCACTCCGGGGTCTTACGCGAGTGATAGAATAAGAACAAATGGCAACGTCGAGTGTTCCATGGCGATTGGCGGAAGCGTGAATTTAGAGTTTGGTGTAGTAGGAGTTCTAAATCAGAATGGACCCTACACTAGCAATATAGGGAACTATTCGGAAGACTACGATGAGGAAGGTTTAGTAAAAGATGTTGGAGTGTATGCGAAAATTAGCATACCACTCAATGCACCGAAAACTAGATTAGATTGTAATCAGCTTTATAAATTGGAGCTAGCAAGACAGAGAATAGAACTACAAAAATTACAACAAGAAATAAATAATCTAAGAGCACTAAAATTCGAGGAAGATGATGGCTGAGGTAGAGTTTGGGGGTATGACATTTAAGGGCGGTAAGATGATGGTTGTTCTTACTGCTCTGTCTACATTAGGTGGAGCAAGTTGGGGTGCGTTTGAATTCTACTCTGACTATATGGACATGAAAGAAATTGTTACTAACATTGATACAACAGAGATAGAGAATCGCAATAAAATTATAGAGCAGAAAATAGATGCAGCTCAGGCATCTGTTGACGAAGCAATAGATTACTCACGTAGCATTAAGAATGACCTACGTGATGACTTCAACCGTATGGAAGCAAACGTTGATAGGGTTGAAGATCAGAATAGAGAAGTAGAAGATAAAGTGAAAACTATGATTGACAGAGCAGATGAACGCTTTGATAGTAAAAGAGAGAGTTTACAAACAGACACGGAACTTAAAATTAATGTGCTAGAGGATAGACTGAATAAGAAAATACAAGCAGTACTAGATAATCCACTAGCATCATTTAATTTTGATAAGCTAGAACCGACAGCAGCAGGAGGTTCAGAGGGGTAGTCTCAGCAGGGGGAACTGAATGGGATATATTAAAAAGCTAGTAGTGGTGTGTATACTTGGAGTAGTTATAGGCGCTTTAATTGCGTTGATATTTATATGAAAGTTCGTATAGTAACTACATCTGGACATACACTATATGGGTCTTTATTAGGAGAAGAAGCAGTATCACTGCCACCGAAAGAAGCCATAGAGTGGATAATGAACAGTGGTACTAAGTTCATAAGATACTTGCAGCCAAACGGGCAGGAAGTATTATTTAACAAGAATGCTATTATGAATATAGCCGAAGACGACTACAATTAGGAAAATTAAATGATATACGTTGTGCACACTTACTACAATGGAGAAACAATTCATACGCACAAGTATATGACTATTGAGGAAGCCTTCGTTGATTATAATACTTACACTTTTGCAGGACTGAAAGAGGGTACACCATACCAGTGTAAGAAGGCACTCTACATAAAAGAGGGTAACGCCTACTTTCAGTATATTGGTCCGGTTTATTTCCCACCGGAAAAATGGGATGGGGTAGACCGCAGGTCTACATAAGGAGATAGTATGAATTTATTGGAGATTTGGAGTATTGTTACTACGCTAGTAACGGCAGCGAGTATTGTAAGTGCGGCAACGCCTACGAAAGCTGACGACAACTTTATGCAGAACTATGTAACGCCAGTAATTGATGCACTAGCATTGAATTTCTTCAACGCGAAGCCTGAAAAGAAGTAAAACAGCAGGGCCTTCGGGCCCTTTTTAGGAGAAATAAATGGCCCTTACAAAAATTAAAACTTTGAAAAAAATTGAAGTAATTCCTACAGTAGATGACGCTCTTCATCCTCCTGCGGTTTTCGAGAAAATTGTGGTACATTACAGAGTTATTATTGAAGATACTTCGGACGGAATGACTCAGAGAGTAGTCCACGAAGACGTATGGCTGAAGGGACAGGATTTATCAGAAGAACCTGAAGTTGTGAGAATAATCGCGGAGGCGATCTGGCCTACGGAGGAAGAGATAAATGAGTGAACATCATCCAGCAGATATAAATGGGGACGGTCACGTAAGTGATGAAGAACTAAAAATGCATCTGGAGTTCAAAAGAAAGAAACTCGAAGATGAAGATGCGCAGCGGGATGCGATGAGAAAGATGACATGGTTTGCACTCTTTGGAATGCTACTCTATCCTTTCGGTATCTTCTGCACTAGCTTCTTTGGGCTTGACACGGCTGCGAATATTATTGGTGATATCGCACCGACTTACTTTATCGCCATTAGTGCGTTAGTTGCGGCGTTCTTCGGAGCGAATGCTTACTCTGGTAAAAACTCATGAGTCATTCAGTAATCGTAATTAAAAAAGCCTCACCCGAAGTGGTAAGGGTAATAACAACACCCGCTGTCATTATTCGAAGAAGAGTATTTTAAATGACTAGAATAGCGGCTATAGCAAGTTTAACTAGCGCGACTACTAACAGTGGTTGGTTTTACTATCCACTAACTAATACATCGAGTGATCCTACGTATACTGGTTGGCGGAGTTATAACATGTATACTTTTGTGCCCAATGATGGTATATACACTCCTAAACCTATTACTCTAATGGGTCAGATGTTTAGGAATAACGCTACATTCAATGATCCTGATATTTCGTCTTGGGATGTCAGCAGTGCTACTGCTATGACTTATATGTTCAGCGGCGCTTCAGCATTCAACCAAGATCTTAGTTCTTGGGATGTCAGCAGTGTTATTAATATGGCTTATATGTTCAGCAACGCTTTAGCATTCAACCAAGATATTAGTGGTTGGAATGTAAGTAATGTCACACGTATGGATTATATGTTCTTCAACACTTCAGTATTCAACCAAGATCTTAGTTCTTGGAATATCAGTAGCGTTACTAGTATAGCTAGTATGTTCAATCAAACTGTAGCATTTAACAATGGTGGTGTAGCACTGAATTGGGGTAATAAAACTGCTAATGTTGATAATATGAGTCAGGTGTTCCGCCTTGCTGACGCATTCAATCAAGATGTTAGTTCTTGGGATGTCAGCAGTGTTATTAATATGCAGATTATGTTCTACCAGTCACCATTTAACAATGGTGGTGTAGCATTAAATTGGGGTAATAAAACTGCTAATGTTCAGAATATGAGTACCATGTTTCGTGAAACTCCATTCAATCAAGATATTAGTGGTTGGAATGTCGGTAGTGTTACTGATATGGGTAATATGTTCCGGTCTGCTACCGCATTCGATCAAAACATTAGTGGTTGGAATGTAAATAATGTTACTACCGCTATTGGTTTCTCTATAAGCGCTACTCAAAAAGGACAAAACTGGACCTTCTCGCAGCATCCCTCAAACGCAGGACTCGGAAACTTCTACAATCTATAAAAATAATTCTTGACATGGAAAGGTGAAGGGCGTATAATATATGGAAATTAAGGGGACAGCTATGCAAATTCAACAATCGCTACAAAATACTTGGAAGACTGAAGGATTATTTCATGTTATTCCAGGTTTCGCACTTTACCACAGCAATGACATGATGACGAACGACTACGGATTTATGGTAACGTGGTTGGTTTGGTCGTGGGGAGTAGAGTTGTGGATGGACGCATAAACCCCGTGGCGAAACACGCCCATAAATTTAATAAATCAGTAACCTACAGAGATAGGAAAAAAGATGCAAAAGCTGGAAAGACCAAGCACAGGAATGATTATATTTGATAACTTTCTGCAAGATGAAAAAGCATTTGAAAGCATAGCGTATAGTCCTTTCTGGGCAGATCCAGGATACTACTGGCACTTGATGTCAGGATTAGATAACGGCATTGGTTCTTACGTAGTTTCTCGCATGGTCGAGGAGCAGAGTATAATGAATGCCTACCCCTTCGAAAAAGCACTCGGCTTTGAATACTGGCCGGGTGTATTTTCTCACGACGATGAGGGAGCCGTGGATGTAGGCATCGACGGTGACCTCTACCATCTCGACGTTCATGTCGACAAAGACGAAAACCTTGCGAGAGCTACAGGTGAATTCGTTTATCCACTCTTCGGGGCCATACTTTATTTTCTAGAAGAAGATATAGAGGGCGGCCTTCTCAAATACTGGGTTGATGAGCATACTTTTAAGTATGTGGAAGCGAAGAATAATCGCCTCATCGTTTTCGATCCTAGTCAACCTCATGGTGTTACTGAAGTTACGAAAGGCTTGCGAAAAGCTTTGAGTATCAACTTCTGGGACCATCAACCTCATCTCGAAGAATTATGAGACCAAAAGGCCCCGCAGTAGTGGGTTTTTTGTACCCGAAGAAAAATAATTCTTGACACGGATCCTCGATCCGGGTATAATATATGTTCAAATTAATTAAAGAGGAACATATAATATGATCTCGCAAGGCGCAAAAGCGAAGAAAGAAGGTGCTCAACTCGAATCTCTATGCAAAGCGGTATTCTCTACAATGGGCATGGAGTTCACTTCTCAGGCAAAATTTACAGACCTCTACAACAAAACAGGCTCAAAAATGGATTTCTATCTTCCTTCTCTTGACTGTGCGGTTGAGTGTAAGCGACAAAATGTAGCTGGATCAGTAGACCAAAAACTTCCCCTTGTATTGGAAAACTTGGCACTGTTTCCAGCTCGCAGAGGACTTCTTATTCTTGATGGAATATGGTGGGAAAAGAAACCCGGTATTATTGAATACTTATGCACAAAGCAGAGCGAAGTTTTTGATTGGTGTTTTTTCTACGAACTAGAAGATTGGTTGAGAGGTCAGTAATGCATATAGCACTGGAAAGCTCAACATCATATCCTTATATACGTACTGCTTATACCAAATGGGTTCAAGGTGGAGGAAGTTCAACGGCCATTGATTATTGCGTTGAGAGCTATCACGATAGGATAGTTGTGTTTGTAACAGACACCTCCGACGTACAGTCAGAACAAGTACTAAAAAGGCTTTTAACTGCTGGGGTTCCTAGGTCGCGAATTTTCTACAAGGCTTCCGAGATAAATAGATTTAGTAAGCAAGGAAAACGTTGCGGAATAATTATTACTAACAAACACCGCAGCAGTTTATTGGCCACTATTGAAGCTGTATCTTCTAATAGAGCGAATAACTTATTAATCTGGGATGAGCCGGACAGAGATGCTCCAGGACATACAAAAAGTACAGAAGCAGGAAAAGATAAATTACTGAATAAACTAGAAAAATTATGTGGAGAGGTAGAGTATATTACGGCTAGTGTCCTTGCATTAGTAGTGTCCGAAATGAACTATACACATACTTTGGAGATAGAAAGAGAGAAGGGCTATTTAAATTTTAAAGATTTAGAACCTGTAGGTTTAGGAGATGAAGATGTAGGAGAAATGCTAAGAACTGGTATTATGAGTCCTACCCTTATAAAATTTATAATAAAAAACTCTGATGAAGGTATTCTTATAAGAGTTGATAGTGAAGTAGAGAATATGGAACTAGCTAAGAACTCTATCCAAAAAATAGTGAATGTTCCTGTAGAGGTATTGAATAATTCTAATAGAGTAGACCCTGGAACCTTTAAAGGTGTATTAATTTCTTATAAAATGGCGGAAAGAGGAATTTCTTTTCCACATCTTCGTCACATGATAGTAAACTTTAGTGAAACAACATTTCAAAATCAAGTAGTACAGGCTGTACGAACCGTAGGCTATGGAAAAATAAGCAAAAAAGGAAAAAATCAGATCGCAGGAAATACTTTCTCTATAGAGAGGGCTAAACTCGCTTTTAGAATAGAAGACCAACTTAGAGATATACTAAGAAAATACTATAATGATTATAAAAAGAGATGGGAAGAAGTAGAAAAGATACAGCTTAGGGTCAATTGGAAGCTTTTAGGAAAATCAAACGGGTTTAAAGTAAAGAGAAACAGTTTTGAATTTGACAAAGTTGCTAGTCTTCCCTATACCGAAGAAATGGAACAAGCACTCATAAAGTCCGGTCAACTATTTTATAAAATAGTTCCTGGAAATGGGGAATACTTTAAAGCAGGGAATAGACCTTTTGCCAATGCAGTGGCTGACATTATTAGTCAGCCCCCTCATTCTAAAGTCAGACTCAGCAGGGCGGACTATCAAAAGGTAAATCCAGAGATAGCAATACAAAGACTTGCATCCGTAGAGGAAGCTACGAAAAGGTCTTCTCAGTGGGGACATGAATTTAATAGTGAAGGTTATCCTACCAAACTCACTCTGTGGAAAAAGTTAGATGACGATAATGAACAAGAAAAAACTTATAGGTATGTAAATGAGCAGACAAAAAGCAGGACTGCGGCTTAACGCCACAGATTTTTACGCCACTCCGCCGTGGTGTTATGAGAATCTAGAAATAGATTGGTCACTCTTCGAGAACGCTCACGAGCCTTGTCGAGGAGATGGTCGCATTCAGTACTTTCTCGAAGAGGACTGCGGTTTAACCTGCACCTATAGTGAGATTACTGAAGATAAAGATTTCTTTGATTGGAATGAAGGTACGGATCTGATTCTTACAAATCCTCCCTTCAGTATCGCTCAGGAGTTTATCGATCATTCACTCGCACATAGTAATACTTGCCTCATGCTGCTAAGAATTAACTTTCTTGGTAGTATTGGGCGTCATGCGTGGTGGAAGGAGAATACTCCTACGGCATTGCATGTGTTGTCGAAGCGACCGTCCTTTACGGGGCGAGGAACTGATGCAACTGACTATGCTTGGTATGTTTGGGACGACACTGGAAGGCTTTCGAAAGGTGTGTTCTTCGTTCCTCCCGCTACTAAGGAGCAGAGTGATTTGGCGAATGAGCTGGCAAGAGAAACATACGATGAGGCCCCGCAGTAGTGGGGCTTTCTTTTGCACAGAAATTGGCGGAGAGCCAGAAAGAAAAAAATTTAGCGCTCGCACTTATGCTGGAGGACGAAAAAGGCTTTGATGAATTTCTAAAGGCTGTGCAGCAATCCCTTATAGATGAGAAAAATAAAACTTGACTTTTTGTTATCTGTCTGCTATTATAATTAAATATTATGTGAAGCATGATGAGACCGCGCAGAAGCCAATACAACAACTTCTTCATATCTAAACGTAATCTCGAAGGTTCTTCTTATATCGTTTGATTATTACCTCCGCCCCTAGCGCGTAAGCAGTCTGGGGCGGAAGAGTAATACTACGAAAGATATTTAGAAGAGTGTATCGAGAGATTACGTAAACACTTATGCTTCATCTGTAAGCAATTTTTGTAAATCAATATACAAATCAACCACGAAGACCGCATGTTTCTACTTCAACCAAGTAGGCTATGCGGTCTTTTCAATTTAAGGGTCGAGTTATATTCATTAAATTTACACTCCCTTTTTACTGGAAAACTAAGAGATTACTGTAAATTTATGGAAGATTTACTCTGATTTTTACGTCCAAGTGAAAGTTTTCCCTAGTCGATAGATGTGCCCCGGCCCCGCCGAAGTGGAAAAACCTGTTCTAGTCGTGTGTGGTATAGAAAACGTGATTGCCTATTACTTCTAGCTCTCTGTATTTCAACAGCCCCGCTTGAGCGAAAAATAATGCTGGTGTGGTTGGCGTTTCTGCTGTATATGACGCATGGGCAAGAGCGATTTTCATACTCTTGTTTGGTGGGATACTAAGATATTCACTTCCTAGCAGTAAGGGAAATTCGGCTTTTATAAGAGGCCAACTTTCAAACTGACCTTTCTGAGCTACTACTTCACAGGTATGGTTGGGCCATCTCTCGTCATTGCGACGATTCCACACCACAGAAGCTACGGCACGTTGGCCTTCTAGCGATTCACCTCGGGCTTCGAAGTAAACCGCTAGGGCAACACATAACATCTCTAACACTGGATTTTCATGCTTTAAAATCCAATCAACAAGATTCGTACATATATCTTAGAACTTCTTTCGGGGCTTTGTCAAGTCCTTCCAACTTTTCTAAGTCTAGCCTCATCTTCTGACTCAATAGGTGTACTAGCTCCTGTTTCGTTACGGGGTTTTCACCACGCTTCGTTAGGTACACTTTCTTTTCATAGATTCCAAGTCTTGATAACTTTCCGATGACCGAACGACGGCTTTTACTCAAAGCTATAGCGATATCGTCTATGACGAGTTGCTTGTCTTCGGCCCCGCTGTAAGTTTCTAGCATAAAATCTACTTGCTCTTTAGTATACAAAATCAAGCTCCATCTGGTAAGGTTGATCCAATAGTTTACTCATCTCTAGAGGAGCCATTGACACCTGTAGAGCTGTAAACTCCAACATGACTACTTCCATTTCTTCGTGCAGCTTATCTATTATAGCCATCTTACTTTCGGCTAACTCTAGCAAGTAACGGCCCCGCTTTAGGCGAGGGCTTTCTGGGAATTGAATGACAGTCATGTTATCCATTATACTACAACATCACGTTGGTTGTCAAGCATTTTTTTAAAAATTGCTCTACCAATAAGCTCAAAGTCAATAAAGTCTAAGTCAACTGGGTGAATTTTATAGGACGCATTAGAGTCTTCTAGCGTTTTCATAGCGTTTGCCATCTTTGTAGCAACTTCAAACTGACTATATACACCCTTCACACCCCCGTTAGGAGTACCACTCTCTACCAGAACAAATACTTTACTTCTCATCGCTTCCTCACTTTTTGTAGTAATAATATTAAAATCCTTCGCACCCTCTCATCAGAGAGTGCCAAGGCACTTTGTTGTCTCTTTACTAGAGCGTCAAGCATTTGCTCATCGTTCATAGTAGTGCATCCACTGAACATTTTTCCCATCAACCCCAGGATAACCTTGTTCAGTTGCCCACTTTCTCCAGCCGGGCTTCAATCCATAATCACTTCCACCAAACTTCGTAACTAACTCGTCAGGCAATTGCTTTGGGAATCCATACAACTTGCCATCAGGTGACACGTCTAAAAATACTTTCATCCTACGTGCTCCACCATTAGAAAGATAACTAATATAACTACTACTATATCCATGTAGTCTCTCCAATCCATATTTTTCATACTATCGCTCCCAAGTAAGCTGATCTTTATTGTCTTCGATAAATTGACGAATTTCTTCAGCTTGGTCCAATACTTTAAGCCATGACGGGGCATACAACGTCACAGGAAACCGCTGACCTAAAGCCTTGCCGCCAACTTTCACATTGCCTTTATTACCGAAGCCAATCGTTAGTTTGTCTTCCTGCTGTTGTCCTTTTAATCGCGCAATTTCAGCTCGCAATTCTTCTACTTCACTCATACATAACCTCCAATTAAATATCCAATTCCAATTAGTATAACTACTACTTTCCAGAAGTCTGGTTCATTTATCATCATATTTTCACCAATATCCCTAAGAGCACGAAGATAATGATAAGAAGCTCTACCGCTAGAATGGTGTGATACCAAACCCATCTTGCTTCATATATTTTTCGTGTTTTAAATGTATCTTTTAAATCTGCACTAAATTTTTTTAAGTGTTCCATGTTATTCACATTTCTCCCCAACCAGCACTCTTTAGCCAAGCATTGTCTGCTTCTGCGTTTTCCACATCAGCAGGGTTAGCTTTACAGTCTCCACAAAATCTCTGTTGACCATAATAATCCGTTCGCCCACAG
>Ga0222716_10005195_pt1 | contig 10132 bp, 9 predicted proteins | sample C33_13DmetaG_FD_165044 | JGI IMG/M metagenome (GOLD analysis project Ga0222716, IMG submission 165044) | Estuarine water microbial communities from San Francisco Bay, California, United States - C33_13D | ecosystem: Environmental > Aquatic > Marine > Unclassified | place: USA: California...
ATACATAAATGGCGGATCGATCACCTCTGTTGCAAATCGGAAGTCAAATCCCCCACACTCAGCAGATTGGCAATCGAGCAGCGCGTTAAACCCCATATTTTGTAACTGGCTTAAAATGGGCGCGGCAAATTGGTTGATTTCCAACAGGCTTTGCGGCAGTTTCCACGCCGATTTATGCAATTCGCCTGTCACTGTGCGGGTTTTCAGTGCAGCATTTTTCCAAATCTCAAGCGGCATATCATATTGGCCAAAAGCGTGCGTTTCTGAAAACTGTTCAATGATTGGGTCTGGCAAAACCAATGGCGCTTGCGCCATTGCTGGTGCAATCAGGCAAACCTCAACCCAAAGGGCGAGCAGGATGCGGCTAACGGCTTTGGGCGTGATAGTCATCATTTGGCCGCATATCAACAGCGCTGGCGACCCGATTGGTCATGTTGAAAAAGCCGGCGACATTGGCAATATCCCAGATATCGCGATCACTAAAGCCAACATCACGTAGGGTTTGGCGATCAACCTCTTCAATCTCAGAGCTGTTCTTTGTAATTTTCTCGGCAAAGTCGAGCATTGCCCGCTGCCGTGGATCAAGCGGTGCGCTGCGGTAATTCATAACGATCATCTCCCCCAGGATCGGATCTTTGGACAAAGCGCGGATTGCCGCACCATGGGCGGTTAGGCAATAAAAACACCGGTTCACCGAAGAAACGACGACAGCGATCATTTCGCGCTCTAATTTGCTTAAACCGCTGGGGGCAAGCATCAAACTGTTATAAAGGCCGCTAAACGCGTCTAATTTTTCGACGTCAAACGCATGGGCTTGCAAGACATTTGGCACCATGCCCAGTTTTTCTTCGCACACATCAAAATATTTTTGCGTGGCCTCTGGCAAAGGGTCCATGGGTGGAAGGTTCAGCGCTGTGACCTGCGGCTTTGACGTCATTGAAGATCCCCTTTCAAACGGTAATGGTAGTGTCCCACATGTTTCATCCCGAGTGAAGAATAAAGGTTTTGTGCTACGGAATTTTCTTTTGTGCAGGCCACGGCTAAAATGGAGCAGCCCTGACTTTGACCCCATAATGCAGCTTTGCGCATCGCCCATTTCGCTAGGCCTTGTCCGCGCTGCTCGGGTAAAATCATTAACGCATGCACCATGATCACAGCCCCATGACAGGCTAAAAATGCAGTGCCCGCCGCGCGCCCCTTCCAACGGATCAGAAGGCTGGTTTTAGCCTGTGTTGCACGGTCCATAACATTCATGCGTTGCGGGCCAACCCCGTCGAGCGCCCAAATATCTTTTTGGATTATCAAAGGAGGCCAAATCTCGAATAAGGTGGTTTTGGGAAGCGGTTGGTCGCATAAATCGGCCACCGGTTGGGCCAATAGGTCGGTGGGATCAACAAGGTGATAGCCGCGCTGTGCAAGCGCTTTATCCAGCTCGCTTTGCCCCTCATCAATATGAAACAAAAGCGGTTGATTCAAATCGCGCAGTGCCTGCTCAGCCCCATCAATCTCTGGCGCGGTGGCCGAAATCTGATCGAAGGCCAAACGCGCGGCGCATACGCGTTTTCCGCCGCCATCCGATTGGAATATACGCCACGGGCCAAGCTCGAATTGTCGTTTGCATGGCCAGGTTCCTTCCAGCGCCTGCTTGGCGTTGTGAAATGGGCGTATCACGCGCCTAAATCAGCAGATAAAGCTTTGAAAGCGTTTTCTAACCGCTCAGGGTCGCTGCCTCTTATCACGATATTAGAGCCGTAAAGACCATTTTTTTGAAAAGGATAGGACCCAAAGGATAGATCGGGAAAGCGCGTTGCAAGCGCGCCTAGCGGCGCCGCAATATCACCCTCGCCGCGCTCAATTCGCACGGTTTTACTTTGCAGCGGTGCACCCCCTGTGATCTGTGGTAGAACGCTGGCGACCATGGCTTTAAAAACAGATGGCACTCCGGCCATTACATGCACATTGCCAAGCGTGAAGCCGGGCGCGGTTGAAACCGGGTTTTCAATCAGGCTTGCCCCTTCTGGTATCCGCGCCATTCTCAGCCGGGCAGCGTTGAGTTCGCTGCCTTGACGTTCATAATGGGCCTCTAGCAGGGCACGCGCATCCGCGCGAATATCGATGGGTGCGTTGAAGGCCGCAGCGATGCAATCGGCGGTAATATCGTCATGTGTTGGCCCGATACCCCCTGACGTAAACACCATGTCATAGGTTGCTGAAAGGCTGCTTGCGGCCTGTTTGATGGCATCAGCATCATCGCTGACCACGCGCGCTTCTTTTAGATCAACACCGGCATCTGTGAGCGCGGCGGCCAAATACTGCGTATTCGTATCTTGGGTTCTTCCGGAAAGAATTTCATCTCCGATGACAAGCATCGCGGCTGTTGGGTTTTGCATATTTTATCCTTAGAAGCAGAGAATATCAGAGGCTTGGCAGAGTTTCTTGAAAGGGCAAGGCCCATTGACGTGGCACCATTTTATCGTGTGATTTTGGATTTTAAAGAAGTCGATCTGATGGTGCTAGCAGCTCTTTTTCGGCCAAAGAGAATTGTTTAATTTTTTGCATCAGCATATCGGGTTCGATGCCCAATTTGCCCGCGGCTTTTTCAACATTTCCTTCGGTTTCGTTCAAGGCGGCGACGATCAAATTCTCTTCAACATCGGCAAGAAATTCATGCAGGTTCAAAGGTTGATCTGCCGCAAAAAACCGAGATTGTTCAAGCAATGTCTGCTTTGTATCAAGAAACGGAGTGCTTGGTGATTGATCTTGTAGCGCACCATCCCAAAAGGTTGCCTGATCTTTAACCGTCGAAACACCGTCATGGAAATTTGGCATGAGCGGTTCAATTTTTTGAATTCCGAGCCGTTCACCGCTGTAAAGAACCGAACATTTTTGCAAAAAATTAGCGAGTTCCCGAATATTCCCTGGCCAATCATATTGCTGTAAAAACGCAATTGCATCGGGCTCAAAGCTGACGGGTAATATTTTCTTTTCGGTTTTCTTTAAGCGCATTGAGAGCACGGTGATGAGCTCTTCGATATCTTCAACGCGCTCTGCAAGGGGAGGGTTCGCAATCGTGTAAACTGCAATTCTGTACAGAAGATCAGCACGAAATTCTCCGCGTCGGGCCATTTCACCGATATCCGTATGGGTTGCACAAACCAATCTGAAATCTACGGGAATAGATTTTTCTGAGCCAATTTTCTGAACGGTTTTGGTTTCTAGAACCCGCAGCAGTTTCGCTTGAAGTGACAGTGGCATATCCCCGATTTCATCAAGGAACAGCGTGCCGCCTCCTGCGTCTTCTACTTTGCCTTTGCGCCCCTTATCTGCCCCGGTGAAAGCGCCCTTTTCATATCCAAATAATTCCGCTTCCAGAAGCTCGGCGGGGATTGCAGCAGAGTTGACGGCAATGAATTTTCCGCTGCGCCCGGACAGTTTGTGAATGCCTTTTGCGATAAGCTCTTTGCCGGACCCGGTTGGACCCACGGCCATAACGCTGACTGGAAACGGGGCGGCAAGCTCAATATGTTTGCGCACATCCTGAATTTTTTCGGAAGATCCTGCGATTAAATTCTCAAGGAATTTTGATCCGGCCATGAAGTCTGTCGATCCTTGGGCATGCGTTGCGTATAACACGGTTTTCGCATCATTTTGATATGTTGGCCAGAACAATACGTTAATTCGCGCGCTTCTCAGAAAACTTTGGGCTTTTAAGCATCATTTCCACCGCGTCGGCATATTAAATTTACCTTAAAAATACGCTTCTTTGATCACAGGTATTTTTTGGCACGCTAATTGCCTGTTATATCCTGAAGGAGAAAAAAATGCTGTATTCACTACACGTTTCTGATTTTAAATTTGCTGGAAAACTGTCGCAGATTCTTCAGAATTATCAATGCAGCATTGTTGAGCATTCTGAAGTGAAAGAGACATGGGATGCCCAAGGACAAAAAGTAAAAGCCATTTTGAGCGCCGCATTTGAGCAAAAACTAGGCGGTCTGAAAGCGGTTGTAGAGATGGTGAAAAAACGCGGCGCGAAATCGATTGTGATCGTGGATGAAGCAGCTGAGGCTTTTCGCGTCGAACGCTCGATGAATGGCGCTTTGCTGCGCGTCTCGATGCCAATCGTCTCAGATGATATGGCACAATCCTTTATCTTCGCGCTTGTTGCGAGTTTCATCACCGATGGGGATAGCACGATTGCCGCAGATCCGGTTTCGGTTGATCTGCTTAAATTGGGTGATCGCGTTGCCAGGGCACAGGTGAATGTGTTCGTGAATGGCCCAACGGGCAGTGGCAAAGAGGTTTTGGCGCAGTATATTCATAAAAAGTCTTCGCGGGCTGAAAAGCCCTTTGTCGCCATCAATTGCGCGGCAATCCCAGAAAATATGCTGGAAGCGCTTTTATTCGGCCATAAAAAAGGCGCCTTTACCGGGGCTTCAACATCCAGCGATGGTATTTTTCAAGCAGCGGATGGCGGCACATTGCTGTTAGATGAAGTTTCGGAGATGTCGATGCCGCTGCAAGCCAAATTGCTCCGGGTGTTACAGGAAAGATCTGTTGTTCCTTTGGGGGCTTCGGCGCCAATCCCTGTGGATGTGCGCACGCTGGCGACGTCCAACCGAAATATACCGATGGAAATCCGGCGCGGGCGGTTCCGCGAAGATCTTTATTTTCGCTTGAACGTGTTTCCTTTGGCCACCAAGGCGCTGAACGAACGCTTGCAAGATATCATTCCAATTGCTGCCGAATTGCTGGTGCGCCATCAAAGCGATTTAGAGAATTTTCCAACGATTTCTGGCCCGGCCTTGCAGCGTTTGCTGGAGTATTCATGGCCTGGGAATGTGCGCGAGCTGGAAAATGTCATTCAACGCGCAACCGTGCTGCGCAATAGCAATATTATCGAATTTGAGGATATTATGATCGATACGCCGAGCCCGGAATATCATCTTGATGAACCTCTCGTATCGCATGTTTGAGGAGAGATAGGTCATGTCCGCTATTTCAGGTGTCAGCAGCTTGCAGTCGATCCAATCGTCACAAGCCAACGCATTGGCCAAAACCGATTCTATGAAGCTTAAACTGGCTGAGGCCACGGGCTTTAAACCGGCTGGCGTGTCTTTTGCCGAGCGGTTGGGCGAGTCTTTGAATTCTGTGGCTGAGTCGCAAAACAAAGCCGCTCAATCTGTAAAAGATTACGAATTGGGCCGCGAACAAGACCTTTCAAAAGTGATGGTTGAGCAGCAAATTTCATCGCTTGGCTTTCAATTAACGTTGAATGTCCGAAACAAAGCCCTCAGCGCGTATAAAGAAATCATGAATATGCCTGTTTAATGGAAGAAACGTGTGAATAATGACTGAATTAACAACCAATACGGATTATCCAGCGGCGCAACAGGGCGGCATGTTGCCAGCTATTAGATCATCTTTCAAACAAGCCGATAGCTTTTATCGTCAACCTGCTTTTCAACGAGCGCTGCCTAGTATTGCAGCGGCTGTAGTGGCGATTGTGGGTCTTATTGTCTACGTTGCCATTCAAACACCAGACCGCACAACGCTGTTTGCCTCATTGAGCGAAGGCGAAAAAGCCCGCGTTTTTGATGCGCTGAAAAATAACGGTATGGATGTACAAATTGACCCGGCCACCGGTGAATTAACCGTCCCGGTAGATGATTATCACAATGCTAAATTGAATTTGGCGTCGCAAGGTATCCCGATGCAAGCGCCGACGGGCTCATCAGCTTTGAATGACATGCCAATGGGCACAAGCCGGTCTGTAGAAGCCTTAAAAATCAAACAATCATTAGAATATGAACTAGCCCGTTCCATCACTGAAATAGAGTCGATCACCAATGCACGCGTCCATCTGGCTATCCCAGAGCGGTCTGCATTTGCGCGCAATACCCAAGAGCCAAGCGCATCGGTGTTTATAGAACTTGCATCTGGAAGAACGCTGAGTTCGACGCAAGTGGAAGCGATTGTGAATTTAGTGTCTTCATCCGTACCAAATTTGGGCAAGAGCAAAGTGTCGATCGTGGATCAGGCGGGGCGCTTGCTGTCAAATTCTATTGAGGATGCGGCGTCAACCGCGTCTGAGTTGCAATTTCAATACCGGATGCGGATTGAAGATATTTACCGCAGCCGGGTGGAACGCCTGCTAACGCCGATTGTCGGTCCTGGAAACGTATCAAGCCAAGTGAATATTGATATAGATTTCACCACATTGGAGGTGACCGAGGATCGGGTATTGCCTGACAACGTTCTGTTGAGCCAACAAAAAAGTGTTGATGAACAAGTGGCGAACAGAGCCCGAGGTATTCCGGGATCAGTTGGCAATACGCCGCCGGCGCAAAGCAATTTTGATGCGATTGGAAATGAAACTGATGTCATAGGAACTGACGCAGATGCAGCAGGGGAAGCCCCTGTAGCCGATGCCGCGCCGCAGGTGGATGATCTAAACGCTGTGCCCGGAGATGCGAACACTGGCAATACTGTTGCGGATTATGCGCTTCCAGATGCGCCCAAAAAAGCCAAGACGGTACAAAAAGCAGATCCCATGATGCGGTCGAGCAGCGAAGTTCAGAACTATGAGGTCAGCCGCCAGATTTCTACGCGTAAAATGCCGTCGGCGAAAATTCAAAAAATTACCGTCGCCGTATTATTGCGTGAACAAATGCTCGTGGGCCCCGATGGTCAATCGCAAGTTCAAAAGATCAGCGCTGAGGAAAAACAAGAAATTCAAGCTTTGGTGACCAATGCATTGGGCCTGACGCCTGAGCGTGGGGATATGGTGATTATTTCTAGCCGTCCATTCATGACCAAAATTGTTGATGGAGTGGTTATTGAATGGTACCAAGAGCCATGGGTGCGTGACTTGATGAATAAATCTGTGATGTTGTTAATCATTGCTGTGGTTTCGTTAGGAATTCTTCGTCCCTTGATGGCGCGTCTGCTAACGCCATCTCAAGATGCTTTGAAAGCCTCTTTTGCAGATCAAAATATGGCAGAGCTCGAGGCTATGGATTTGCAGGACGGACAATCGCTTGAAGATCTGAAAGCCAAGTTGAAGCCTAAGAAAACGGCGATTTCAGCTGAAATGTTAGATACGGCGAATTCTTATGATGATAAGGTCGCATTGATCAGAATGATGGTGGGGGACGAAGCCGGCCGGGTGTCTAATGTATTTAAGGCGATGATGGAAAAAGACATGAACGTGATTTGATGAAGGTAGCGGAAGATGGCTGAGGCAGTAGGCGTAGAAGAAGAAGTGATCGAGCTGACAGGAACGCAGAAATCTGCGATCCTAATGATGCTGCTGGGCGAAGATGAAGCGGCAGAGGTGTTGAAAAATCTATCGCCTCGAGAAGTCCAACATCTTGGAACCGCAATGTATTCGGTGGCCACGGCCGATCAAGAAACGGTGAATTCGGTTCTCGATGAATTCTTAGAAATTATCAAAAAGCAAACCAGTTTGGGCTTAGGAGCCGGTAATTATATTCGTAATGTGCTGCAAAAAGCGCTTGGTGATGATAAGGCGCAATCAGTTCTTAGCCGCATTACACCCGCCAGCAGTGAGCGCCCGATTGAAATTCTAGATTGGATGGATGCACGCTCGATTGCGGAATTGGTGCAAGATGAGCATCCGCAGATCGTTGCGTTGATCGTATCCTATTTGGATTTTGGTTTGGCTTCGGATGTCTTGGGGCTTTTGGATACGCAAATGCAATCGGAGGTGATCATTCGTATTGCCACATTGGAAATGGTGGATCCGGCGGCACTTAAAGAACTTGAAAAAGTGATGCAAAGTAAATTCAAAGCGAATACCAGCTTGCGGTCATCACAAGTGGGCGGCGTGAAAGCAGCCGCTAAAATTATGAACTTCACCAAAGAAACGATGGAAAAACGCATTCTGAATGATGTCAAGAAAGCCGATAAAGATCTGATGCAGGCAATCCAAGACAATATGTTTACCTTTGACAATCTGGGTATGTCAGATGATCGCTCGTTGCAGACCTTGCTTAGAAGCGTTGAGATGGAGGATCTTATCCTGTCGCTCAAGGGTGCTGATGAGTTCCTGAAAGATAAGCTCTTTGGTTGTATGTCAACGCGGGCTGCGGCCAATATTCAAGATGAAATGGAAGCTCTTGGTCCTATTCGACTGACTGAAGTGCAAAATGCGCAAAAACGTATTATTGCCGTGGCGCGCAAAATGTCTGATGAAGGCACGATTGTTCTGGCCGGTCGCGGCGGGGATGAAATGGTATAACCATGAGCAATGTGAGCGAAGATTTTGCGGTTTTAGACAAGACCAACCATAAAAAAATGGCAGCGGCTGTGAAGGCGGCCATGGATGCAGATTTCAAGGTTGAAGAAAAATCTTTGAACGATGCAGAACGGACGTTTAAACGAAAATCTATCGCGCATTTTGTAAAAGCCAAACTCAGCTTAGAAGAGTTGCGCCAAGGTGGAGCCGCCGCCGCTGATACGCCGGCGCCGGAATCTGCAGACACATTAAGTGAGCCGCAAGGTGACGCGCAAATGGCTGTTGATGCGGGTCAAACGGTATCTGGCGTTGAAGCTGCAGAGGATATGGATGCGCTGACATCTTTGCTGGAAGAGGAACCGCAAACCGAAGTGGCTGTAGAGGCTGAAGCTGGGGCGCAAGCCTCTGCCGCGAGCGCCGAGCCTGAAAATCAAACCCAGATTTCCGCTCCTGAGCTCGAGCAGGAAAAAAATGCCGCTTATGAGGAGGGTTTTGCTGCAGGCCGCGCCGCTGCTTTAAGCGAACTTGAAGAGCAGAGGCTGGAACAATTGGGCGTGCTGAAATCAATCGCGGATCGTTTGCAAAATGAAGCCGCGTTTGATTTTGAGAATGTTTCACAAAAAGTGCTTGAAACCGTCTATAATCTGTCGAGCGAGCGCTGTGGGCTGGGTTTGGATGCCAATCCCGAGGGGTTTTTAGCCCATGTTCAAAAAAAATTAGATCAAGTTCAGCTTTTGGCCGACCATAAAAAGGTGTTCTTCAATGCCGAGGATCTAGAAAGTCTTCAGAAATTCGATGAATTTGAAGGGATTTTTAACGGCGTCGAAGTGCATCAAGACCGTGAGTTGAAGCGCGGGGATGTGATCGTAAAAGTGGGCGGTGTTGAAATTCGCGACACACCGTTCTCAGATTTTGAAAAGCAGAGCATCGATGAATGATTTCACCAATGAGCTTTTGCGCGATCTGGATCGTCGGCTGCAACCGAGCAAAAACGCCCAAATGTCGGGAAAAGTTGTTAAATTTGACGGCTTAACAGCGCATTGCGATGGGTTTCCAGCCCGTGTGGGGTCGATTTGTAAAATCGAGATAGGTGCTGGCAATGAAGTGTTTGCAGAGGTTATCAGCTTTAAAGAAGGCCTCAACCAACTTGTGGTGTTTGATCTTGGAGCGGGCGTTAAGGCAGGCGATAAAGTAACCTTGGTAGAAGAAGGCCAATCGATATCTGTGGGTGATGATTATCTTGGCCGGGTGTTTGATGCGATGGGCGCACCGCTTGATAATCGCGCCGCACCGATTGGAAAAGACAGCTGGCCGCTGCATGGAAAATCCATGAATCCATTGGATCGACGCCATATATCAACGGTGTTGAACGTGGGTGTGAAATCGATAAACGGTTTATTGACGTTGGCGAAAGGTCAAAGGGCCGGCATCATTGCCGGTTCTGGTGTTGGCAAATCCGTCTTGCTGAGCATGATGACCAAGCACAGCGATGCAGATGTGATCGTGGTGGGGTTGATCGGAGAACGCTCGCGCGAAGTTTTGGAATTTGTAGACCGAGTTTTTGATGAAAAAACCCGAAAAAAGCTTTGTGCGATTGCCGTCCCTGCAGACCGCTCGCCGCTGTTGCGTATTCGCGGGGCCAATCGAGCAACCGCGATTGCCGAGTATTTTCGCAGCAAGGGTAAAAATGTTCTACTGATTATGGATTCCTTGACTCGCGTGGCGCATGCGCGGCGCGAAATAGGATTGGCGCTGGGCGAATTGCCCACATCCAAAGGATATCCGGCATCGGTTATTGCGCTTATATCGGGCTTGATCGAACGTGCAGGTATGGGCAGCGTTACAGAAAAAGGTTCAATAACAGGTATTTAT
>Ga0222716_10005197_pt1 | contig 10131 bp, 8 predicted proteins | sample C33_13DmetaG_FD_165044 | JGI IMG/M metagenome (GOLD analysis project Ga0222716, IMG submission 165044) | Estuarine water microbial communities from San Francisco Bay, California, United States - C33_13D | ecosystem: Environmental > Aquatic > Marine > Unclassified | place: USA: California...
CGCTGCTCACCGATCACAGCGCGGGCGGGAACGTGCTCAGGGGGTTCGAACAGGCGCTGGCGCAGGGCAAACAGCAGGCGCAGAAGAAGGTGAAACCGTTCAAGACGGAGGAGCGGACGTTCAGCGTGAGCAGCGCGAGCTCGCAGGTGGTGGAAGAGTTGGCGGCGGAGGCGGAGCAAATCAGAACGACGGCGAGCGGACGGTTGGCCAAGGCGCCGACGACGTTCAAGTAGTGATTCGATTCGATTCGATGGGGTTGTAACAATGGCTAGTTTTTTTTGCGCGTAGAGATCGGGGGTCAAAGGGCGATTAAATCGGGCGCGGAGGCGGGCGCGGAGGCGCGCTCGCGCGCGGAGGCGTCGGCGCTCGATTCGCCGAAAATCTTCGCCCGAATCGCCGGGGTACCGTTTTCGTACGCGATGCGCAAGCGCGCGTCCAGGGTGTTATCGCACACGATCTTACCCGTCGAGTTCGCGACTTCGACGCCGCCCGAACACGCCGGCGCCGCCGGCAGACTCGACGACTCGTCCAACGTCACCGTCGTCCCCGGCATCTCCGCCGCCGCCGCCGCCACCGCCTCGCGCGCCACCGCCGCATCGCACTCCCGGCATCGCACGCGCACGCTCGCATCGCCGAGTTTTCGCGCCCCTTGCACGATCAACGCCGTCATCAGCGTCCGGTATCGTCCCGCGTCCGCGCTCGTCTCCGCCAGTTTCGCGCGCGCTTCCTCCACCACCGTCTCCATCGCCCGCGCTCGCGCGCTCAGCACCTTCAACCGCATCGCGTTTCGCCCCGTCGACGCCTCGATCCTCTTCGCCGTGTCCACGGTGGTTTCTTTGCGTTCGTACTCCTTCGCTATTTTGATCTTTTCCCCATCCACCATGGAGAGCTTTTCGATGTTAAACTCCTCCTCGGTCGCGATGGCGATCTCGCGCGCCTTCTCGTTCGCCTCTTGCTTGATGAACTGCACCATCTGCGCGTGCGTCGCGGGCGCGACGAGAGCCGTCAGTCGTCGCGCGTCGACGCGATTCGCGCGCTCGGTTTCCGGCGCGAGATCGACGCGCGGTGGTCGAGTCGCGACGGAGACGCCGCGAACGGCGCGACGAGGGCGCGACGCGACGGACCTGGTTGATCTGTTTGTCCACGTCCGCCTGATTCATGGCGACGCGCGCGGTGGGACGCGAGACGGCGCGCGCGAAAGTGTGGTCGAGGCGCGACGGCGAGGCGGCGAGACGAAATGAATTGAATGCGTAATAATGACAGCGCGCGATCGCGACGCGCGACGAGAGGCTAACTATCGCCACACTTGGTCGCCGAAGAATTTCAACGCCGGAACGCCGCGAATTTCCATGTCGAACAGCGGCGCGTCGGTGCGATTGAGAGAGTTTAATCCCGCGTCTTCCTCGCACATTTGCAACGCGCGCATCTGGTCTTTTTCCTTGACGCTGCAAAACGACACCGCGGCCTGCGCCGCTTTCAAGGCTTTGGCGTTCAAATCGACGTACTTTTGTAACGCCTCCGCGTCGGCGCCGGATAATCGCGCGATGAGGGCGTCTTGAGCGTCTCGCGCCTCGGCGGCGGTGGCTTTAAAGTCGTCGACGTTCACCTTGAGCACTTGGTTGACGATTAACCGCTTGCACGGCACGTCCTCGTCGCGAAGGCTTTGTAACAAACGCCCCGATTCGCTCACACCCAGCACCGTGGGGATGGTGACGATGATGAATTCGGTGGTGTCTTTGTTTCGAAACAGCGTGCGCACTTCCTTGACTTGCGCCTTCAGCTTTTCGAGCTTCTCCACCGCGTCGTCCTGCTTGTCCTCACCCACGCCAAAGATCCCCTTCACCGCATCCGTCGCGCTCGTGAGCTTTTGACGTAATCGCACGATCTTCCCGATCGACGCGTCGAGGAAATCCGGCAGCGACAGCAACCGCAGCGTGTGCCCCGTCGGCGCCGTGTCGAAGACGATGCGCGTAAACTTGCTAAATTTCTCATCCTTCGTAAACTGCAACACCTTGGCGATCGCGATCGCCTCGTCCAACCCCGGCGGCGGCGTGTCCAAGAGCTCCCCGAGCTTCAAATCCGCGATCGAGTCCGCGAACCCGCCCAAACCGACCGAGCTCATAAAGTCTCTCGCCCCCCCGCTCATGTCCGTCGCCCGCGCGAATTGCGTAAACTCCGCCTTCGCGCTCTCCGGATCGATCTCCAGCGCGTACAGCATCCCATCCGTATCGTTCACCTCCACCGGCTGCCCTCCCCGGACGTTCTGCGCCAGCGAATCGCTCAGCGAGTGCGCCGGGTCCGTGCTCACCACCAGCGTCTTGTGCCCCGCGCTCGCGAACTTCACCGCGAGCGAGCTCGACAGCGACGTCTTCCCGACCCCGCCCTTGCCTCCGACCATGTAATACTTCCGCTCGCGTCCGTCGAGCATCTCGTCGATCCCGGGCGCGCCCGCGCGCGCGCGCGCCCGCGCGATTCGTCCCCGCGCCGTCGTCCACGCCGTCCGCCGCCTTCGTCGCCCATCCATCGCGCCCGCGCGCGCGCGCCGCGCATCGCGCGCGACCGTCGGACGCGCGACGACGCGCGACGACATTCGCGCGCGTCCTCGCGCGATGCGCTCGCGTCGTCGAGTCGCGCGGCGCGCGTCGACGTCGACGATTGATGGCCCGCGCGTCCGTCCGTGTGTGTTTTTAGTCTCGAAAATCAGTTGATCCGTGTGTTTTACGTGTGACGCCGTCTCGCCGTCTCGGCGCCATCGCGACGCGCGCGCGACACGACGACGCGGCCGTCGCGCGCGGCGCGCATGCCCGCGTGCGCGGCGTGTCGCGCCGACGACGCCGAAATATTTTGTCTCGCCGACGGTGCGCGCGCGCGACGAGAGACGCGTCGCGAGACGGCGCCGAGACGCGCGAGACGACGCGCACGCGGCGACGCGATGCGCGCTGACGCGGATGCGCGCGCGACGCGGGACGCGCGACGCGGGACGCGCGACGCGCGCGACGCGCGACGGGACGACGCGGAGGATGGAGACTGATTTTTTACGCCGAACGCGTCGCTTCGATCGAGCGCAGAGGCGTTCCTGTGCGCGACGTGCGACGCGCACGTGCACGGGGCGAACGCGGTGCGCGCGCGCGCGGATATCGCGGCGCGATAACGAACCGCGGAGACTGGCGAACGCGAACGCGAACGCGCGACGGACGCGACGCGACGGACTGACGATTGAGACGTGGTTGGGCGTCGTAGGTCGCGGCGAGACACGAGAGGATCACGGTGGATGAGTGGTATAAACGAACGCTCGAGGCGGGATTGAGCGAGGCGAAGGAGTGCGAGGATTGGGACGCGGCGGCGAGCGCGGCGGCGAACGCGAGGCGCGAGGACGAGGACGGGCGAGGACGCGGGACGAGCGAGAGTTTGAGGGATTATGCGAAGGCGATGACGCACGATTCGACGTCGAGCATAGACGGGACGAATAGTGCGTGGGATGTGGGCGTGTTTTTGAACTTAGATGAGAACGGAGACGAGGATACGAGTCCAAAGGCGCCGCGGGCGCCGCGAACGTCGAGTAATAGCGACACGATGATTTTCGATTTGGACGACGATCCGTTGGCTTCTTTGCTGGAGATGCCTGAAAAAGAGTCGGCGCTTTTATTCGATGGCGATGCGGCGTCTATTTCCGCCGCTCTGGAGGCGGTGGCGGATCAGGTTAAAGCGGTGAGCCCGAATCAAGCCGCCGCCAAGGCGTACGTCTCGAAGAGCGCGAGAGATAATTTCACTCCGCGACCGTCGCCTCTTGGATTGGGACTGCCCGCGGCGCAGCGTGGGCCCGCGGAGACGGTAGGTTCGTATCCACCCGGGGCTTTTCCACCCATAATGATGCCGATGTCGAGCGATCTCTTCTTCGGCATCCCTCGACGCGTGGTGAGCAAGGAGCGCCAAGCGCAGCTCGACAGATATCGCGCTAAGCGCGAGCGTCGATTGATGGGGTTGAAGAAAGTGGTGCGCTATGAATGCCGTAAAACGCTCGCAGACGCGCGCGTTCGCGTGAAGGGTCGTTTCGTTAAGGCTATTCCGGATGAGAAGACTTCAGCGCTAAAGTCATTTCAAAGTTGTCCAGACTTGTCGGCGTTGGTTGGGGACAACGCAAAGCCCCCATCTTTCGCACCGACGAAGCACGCGACGCTCGACGATCAGCAGCTACATCAACAAAACTCCAAGCGGCGCATCTCAGATGATCGTTTGTCGAACTCTGACGTGTCGCATGACGATAAGTTGGATGTTCAGTCGATGCGCTACGAGATTCTTCGCGACTCGGGCGCGCCCGCGCTGCATCCGCCCACGATCCCAGAGGCCTTACCTCTCCCCAGTAGCTTAAGGCGCACGAAGCAGATGCGTCACTGCCAAAGCGAAATTAATTTGATGGACTTGGCGGGCTACTAGCAAATGCCGGTGTAGGTGTAGTAGACTACGAGAAGCGCCGACGGCGCGCCATACGCCGTGATATCGAGACTTCGTATTTATGAATATATATTGTACATTCTGTGTCATCACAACTCCCTATCATCGCTTCGCCCGTATCTCCGCCATGTACTCCGCGTTCTGCTCGGCGCGCGTCGCCCGCAAGCGCTCCACGTCCTCCTTGAGCGACGTTTCCAAATCGGCGTTGTACATCAACGCCGCCGCACCGACGCCCGCCGCCACGGCGTGCTTCCAGGGTTCTGCGCGACGTAAACAAACAACGCTTCGTCAGTATCTCGATCGCGCGGCGCGAGATTCGCGCGTCAGGCGACGACGTCGCGTCGCGAGTGCGCGACATCCAACCCTAGATCGTCGCGTTCGGCGCGGCGACGCGACGCGCGAGGGGAGCGACGCACGTGAAAACGGTGGGAGCTTGCGCAGGCCGTTCGCGAACGCCGCGCAGCCGACGCCGGAGACGGCGCCGAACACGGCGGTGAGGGCGGTGGCGCCCATGACGATGCCCCCAGTCGCGTTCTGAGGACGGCGCGCGCGACGCGAAGGCGCGGGGACGGTTTTGGAAACGATGAAAGACGCGCGTTGAAAAGAATGGGACTATCTGTTGAATTCACGGTCGTGGACGAACGGCGAGAACCTCTCGATCTGTGATGCCGGCGTCTCGAATGGACGTCGAGGCGTCCGCGAGCGCGCGCGGCGGAAACGCGAGCGCGAGACAGTTGCTGCGCATGTCCAAACGCTTGGCGACTTCGAGCCACTTTTCAACGTCTGCGATCGAGCTCGCGCACGAGAAGCGACGAGCGATGCGATCACCGTCGGGAAGTCGAAACGCGAGCGACACGATTCCGTCGCCCGCGTCGGGCTCTTCGGCGAATCGCGCGACGTCGACGTCCATCTTTGCCTCTTCGTCGCGCAAGCTCGCGGCTATCGCGGCTTCGATGGACGCATCGTCACCTTCGATCTCTTCTAAGCTCGCCGCCAGAACCGCTTTGAGATCGGCGTCAGTATCGGTACCGTTAAGCTTACCGCCGTAATCCTCCATGCTCGCCGCCAGAGCGGCTTGTAATTCTCTATCCGCCGTCAAGTCGACGACGTCGCCGCCATCCACCACCAACCGCGACGGCCCGTCGCTCAGCGTCTTCATCGCGCTTTCCGCTGCAAGGCGCGCGCGTCCCGACGCTTGCGCTGCCTCCGCTTCGCTCGTTAACCGTAGACATTCCTCCTCCGACAGCCACTCGCCGTATTCGCCGTTTTGCCCGCGCATCTCCGGCAACGCCGCCGCGGCTAAATCCCGCACCACGAAGATCGAATACCCTTCCGCGGTCAACTGATTCAAAAACGCGTCCAAATAGAACGTTCCGATTTTTTTCGGCGCGGCGTGCATGGAATTCAAGTCCCACCACGCGTCGCCCAGCCGACGCAGCGCGAACCAGTGCTCGCGCAGATTGCAGACAAACGCCAACTCCTTTGCGGCGTCCGTCCCGCGCTCTTCGTCCGCGGACGCGTACCGCGCGCTGAGCCCGAACACATCCAAAGCTTTGCACAACACTTGTATGCTGAAGTTACCGTCGTCCCCAACGTTCTCGGAGCGCTCGGCGCGCGAACCGCTCGAACGACGGAGTTGGTCGTGGAGTAACGACCGCTCCTCCTCGTCCAAAGCGCGGGCTATCGCGGCGAGGTCGCTGGCGCTGAAGAAGGGGCCTTGGAGGAGAGCGTTGATGGCGTGCACTCCGCACAGGCGCGAGGTTTGGCGCTCGAAGTAAATCATGGTGGCGAGCGCCTCGAGGCGCGAAGTGAGGGACGCGACAAAGGCACGTCGAAAGAATTATTTTGTTTCTAAAAGTCTAGGAGGGCTAATGAGTTGACTAGGGCTATCGACGTTCGTGCTTTATAGTCGTCGCCGCTCGTCGAGCCTTCGTTCGGCGTCGGCGGCGGCGAGACGCATGCGTGAGGCCTCGGCGCGTTTCGAAGGCGCGGTGTTCGCCTTGGGGAAGAAACCCTCGGGAGCCACGATCGGGACGCCATCTTTGCTGTAGTGAATCTTTGAGCCACCCAGATCATAAGTTTGAATTCGTTCTTGCGTCGCTTGCTTGGCGCGATTCGCGCGACTGAGAGCCAAGGGAACTGGTCGCGACGACGAGACTGCGGCGCGAGGGTCCACGGCCTGTTGCTCGCGCAAATGCTCCATGAACTTGTAATTTCGCTCGTTTCTCGTCGGCCAATCGAGGGTCGGGAACATGGCGCGGAGCCAACTGTCGCGATTTTGCACGCGAATGTCCTCTGCGGAGTCGAGCGGGGTGGACTCGAGCTGCTTCACCGCGTCGAACCCGGCTTTGATGTGCGACGACCACTCCTCCTTGACATCCTTGATGAGCGTCTTGAGCGCCACTTTGTCTCGTTCGCCGAGAGTTTTGTCGAGATTAGCCGCGTACGAGTACGCCAAATCTTTCGGCATTTTACCTCGCGACACTGGGAGCCCTTTGGAGTACGCGTCGATTTCTTCCAAGTCTTCGCCGTCCACCGCGGGCGAGTACCCGAACAGGTAGTCCAAAACCTTCTGAATCGGTCTCGGATGCGACTGGACCATGTAAAAGCACATCCTCACCGCACCCAGCACCGATTCATCCGTGGTATCCGGCACGGCCTCGATCGTCACGTTCCCCGGCATCGTCCACGACGACGACGACGCGTCCGCGTCCGCGCCCGCCTCGGCGTTCGCCGCTTCCACCATCGCCGCCTTTCGCAATCTCGCTTGCTCATCCTTCGGCGTCTCCAACAAGAACCACGGTTTATGCGGCGCCTCTCGTTTCGCGTCCATCGTCGCCTTCGCCTCGTTCCTCCCGCTCAACCGTCTCTCCTGCGCCGCTCGTCTCGCCATTCTCAAATCGCTCTCCGCCCGTCTTCGCACCTCCTCCCGCACGCGCGTCGTGATTCTCTCGTGCAACTTTTTCGCGAACACCGCCCTTTGAAACGCCCCCTGCACGCTTCCCTCCCTCGCCGTCGTCGCGCGCACCCTCCCCTCGTGTCGCTCCAGCACCAGCACCTTCTCCCGCAGCGCCGCGTCCAGCGCCCGCTCCGTCGTCCTCGCCACCGCGTCCTCGTCGATCGCGTGCTCCCCCCCTCGGCGCTCTCGCGTCAGCGTCGTCGCCCCCGCCTCGGCGCACGCGTCTCCCAGCGACACCCCGCGCATCGCCGCGAGCGTCGCCTCCTCGAGCCCGCCCGCGGCGCCCGGGAGTTCGCGCACGAATGCGTTCGCGCGCGCGTCGTCGTCGTCCGCGTCGTCGTCGCCCTCGATCGACGCGCGCGCGCCGTCGACGCGCGCGCGCATCGCGAGCTTCGACGCCGCGCGTCGCGCCGCGCTCGACCGTCGCATCGCGCGCGTCGTCGTCCGCGACCGCGACGCGCGGCACGAACGAATCCCGCGGGCGTCGACGCGACGCGTCGAAATGACGCGTCCCGCGCCCTTAGTACGCGCGCGCGCGCGTAGTGAGGGCGCGATCATCACTGGTTATCGCGTCATCACGTCATCGCTGGTCGTGACCCCCTCGTCCCCTCGAGTCGGGACTCGTCACGAGTCGGGACGAGTCCCGACTCGATGCGACGACGGGGTCGGGACGCCACCGCCGCCGATCGACGCGCGCGTCGAGCGACGCGGCGGACCGACGCGCGCGCGGCGACGCGAGCGCGATGGACGCGATGCGCGCCGACGCGACGACGCGCGGCGACCGGCTGACCGCGGACGTCGTCGCGGACGCCGAGCGACGGTACAACCCGCTCGGGGAGTACGAAATCGACCTGCGGGGGCTGAGGATTGGGCGACTGGAAAACTTGGCGACGGCGCGGGATCAGTACGACGCGTACGATTTCACGGACAACGACGTGGTGCGATTGGAGAATTTGCCGTCGATGCCGCGGTGCAAGACGCTGATGTTCGGGAATAATCGAATCGCGAGGGTGAACGGGGAGGAACTCGCGAGGGCGACGCCGGCGCTGACGACGCTGACGCTGACGAATAACGCGCTGCGGAACTTGGGGGATTGCGACGCGTTGGGGGCGCTGAAGAAGTTGAAGATGCTGACGTTGTGTGGGAATCCGGTGTGCGCGAAGGAAAACTATCGGTTGTACGTGATTTACAAGTGCAAGGCGTTGAAGACGCTGGATTTTCAAAAGGTGCGCGCGAGCGAACGCGAGGAGGCGGAGAAGACGTTCGGGGCGGATGATGGCGCGGCGCAGCGAGCGAAGACGTTTACCCCGGGTGATGGGTTGGAGGAGACAAAGGATGAGACGAAGAAGGACGCTAAACCGAGCGGGCCGACGCCAGAACAACTCACGGCGCTCAAGGTCGCGATAGCCAACGCGGAGACCCTCGAAGAAGTGAGTCGCTTGGAGAACGCTCTCAAGAGCGGCGTGGTGCCTTCCGACCTTAGGATTTAGAAGAATGTGAAAAACCGCTAGACTCGATGATTAAAATTTTATTATCCAATCTGCGTCGTGTCCGCCACGGCGCACATGAACGCTTGCAACACTTTTTGTTCGTCGAGCTTTTGCTGCATGAAGTGCTTTCCGACCTCGTGCACGAGCGCGTTCTTATTGCCGTCCGTCTCCGGGTTGGCTTCCATTTCGTACACTTTCTTGTACTTTTGTAAAGTGGAAAGCGTCAGACGCTCGAAGTTCGATTGGCAGTTCGGACGCGCGCTTCGGCGACGTTCTTGCAGGCGCTTCATCGCCGCCGCCGCCGCCTGGCTCGGAGGTCCGTTTCCGGGAACGCGCGTCGGTCGTCGAGCTCTAGTGGCCATGTTATCTTTATCGTCGTCGTCGTCGTCATCCTCGTCGTCCTCGTCCTCGTCGTCGTCGCCTTCTTCGCCCCGTTCGCCCTCCTCGTCCCCGCGCCCCGTCTCCGACGCCGTCAACGCGCTTCTTCGCACGCGCACTTCGCGCCCGTTTTCCAACACCACCCGATGCCACCCACCCGACGGCAACGATTTCTTCACCACGCCTTTCATCCCGATCAATTCCGTCTTCGTTCGCGCGTTCCCCGTGATCGTCACCTCGGTCCGTCTCGGCAGACTCGCCTCCGCGTCCGCGTCTCCGCGCGCGCCCTCCTCGTTCGCCGCCCTCGGTTTCCGCCCTCGCTTCCTCGCGTTCGCTTTATTCCCTTGCTCCTCCTCGCGCGCGTCGCCGTCGCTCCCCTCCTCCTCCTCCCCGCACTCCGCGTCCATCACGTCTTCGTCGTCGTCGTCGTCGTCGTCGTCGTCCCGCCCCGGATCGCGTCCTCCCTCGTCGTCGTCGTCCCGTCGCGCCTCGCCGCCCTCGTCCTCGCCGCGCGTCGCTTTCGCGCGCGAATCGCTTCCGCTCGCGTCGTCGCTCGCGCCTCGCGCCGTCCCATCGCTCGCGTCGTCGTCGTCGTCGCCGTCGCCGTCGATCGCGCGTCCCCGGTCGTCGTCGTCCTCGCGCGTCTTCTCGCGCGCCTCCATCCCCGCCGCGCCGAGCAGGTCGTCCAGGTCGTCGGGCGCCGCGCCCGCGCGCGCGCGCCGCGCGCCGCGCTGGCGCTTCGCGTCGCGGTCGCCCATCGCGCGTCGCCGTGCGCGGTCGCGCGCGCGATTCGAATCGCGGTCGCCGCGCCGCGCGCGGGTCTGTCACTGTTTGCGCATATAGGTCGGTCGG
>Ga0222716_10005198_pt1 | contig 10128 bp, 6 predicted proteins | sample C33_13DmetaG_FD_165044 | JGI IMG/M metagenome (GOLD analysis project Ga0222716, IMG submission 165044) | Estuarine water microbial communities from San Francisco Bay, California, United States - C33_13D | ecosystem: Environmental > Aquatic > Marine > Unclassified | place: USA: California...
CGATGAATTCGTTCGCAACAAGGCCAGTTGATTGAGAAACTCATGACGGTTTTCGAGGAACTCCCTCACGACGGGAATCTGAACTTCGACGGCATGTTCGATGATGGCTTGCTGCTCGTCGTTCAGTATCGCAAAGAAGTCTTTCGCAATCGTCCCTCGGCTGGCGGAGTGGCCACTTTTGTGACGGATGGAGACGAAGCCGAAGAACTGGGCCGGCTGTCCGATGGGAATGATCTCGTTGTCCTCCGGTTTCCCTGTGATCCAAGAAAAAGCTTTTGCGTAGAGATCTTCGAGTTGCTTCTGATCGTCGCGATCGACGTTTTCATCTTCGACCCGAACGTCCCTGCCATAGTCCCCGGCACTCTCGGCATCGGCGCGCCATCCGGCCGTGATGTTCTTTTGAGCACTTGTCATGGAATCCTCAAAGGCGGCAAACGCCGCTGCCTCGTGGGTTGCGACCATGGAGTTGAGCAGCGAAAAGCGTTCTCCGAGAGGAGCCAGTTTCTCCCGGTTGATCGATTGGCCGGTGTAGAGATGGTCTTCGAGCAATGTCAGGATCTCTTCTCGGACGACCCACCACTCCTGCAGCGCCGCCTTTTCGGCATTGACCGCTTCGGCCATTCGCACCCGCTGCGCTTCGTCGGCAATGGCGAACATAGCCCGGCCGAGCATTCCCCGATTCGCAGCACGACCGCTCTGGTAACGTAGTGCCACAAAGCCAAAAAACTGGGCGTTCTTTCCAACGGAGAGCTTTTCGTTGTCGGCGGGTGAGCCGGAGATCCAGGCAAACCCTTTCGACGCCAACGCAGCCTGGAGGTCCTTTTCCCCACGCAATCCGCTGTATTCTTCGGCGCTCCAGGTGTCGGTGTCTTTGCTGTCAGGTTTGCAGCCTTTCTTTCCGCCACCTCTTTTCTTTTCTTCATCCTGCGAGAAAACCGGAGCCGCAAAGAGTGAAAGCAGAGCAAGTGTGAGAAAGAACGGGCCAACCCTGTTGGGTCGTAGATCCAACCCTGTTGGGTCGATTGTTGTGACGGTCGATTTCATCGTTTTTTCAAGTTTGATGGAGAGGGTTACTTGGTGGCGATGGATCCGTCTTTGTCGGAGTCTGCCTGGTCGAAGGCACTCCGCAGAGCGCCGGCAAACTCTCTCGCAGTAATAATAGAATCGGAGTTTGCGTCGACTGCCGTGGTGTTGGAGGTGAGAAACCCGGCCACGGCCATCTTCGGATTCTTGCCCTCAAATTCGGCCGAACTGAGAACGCCGTTCTGATCGGCATCGAATGCATGGAATGCCATGCGAGCCTGGCTCATTAATTCGTTCTGACTTACTGACCCATCACCGTTGGTATCCAGTTCGCCAGCGTGGTTTGTCACCCATGATCCAGTGTCGCCGGGCGCATTGCCTTTTTTCGCCAACCCACCTGTTCCGCCGACAGCAATTTGTTGGAAAGCCGCTGGGCTAAGATCAATGGCACTGCCTCCCGAAACCGGAGCAGGGTTGGGAGTCTTGGAAGGTGTGGCTGGTTCTTCAGACTCCTCTGTCGTGCGCTTGCCGCCTTTTCCGCCACCTTTGCCTTTCTTCTTTTCCATTTCGGCTGTTCCGGGATTGTCCGGGGAGTCGGAATCGTCGGAATCGGACTCGGTGTTTTCCGGTGTGTCTGATTCTTCGGACATTCTCTTTTTCTTTCCGCCACCGCCTTGTCCTTTCTTACCGCCACCGCCGTTCTTTCCTCCGCGCATCTTGTCGGCCGATGGAGGATTGTCAGGATCGTAGCTCGGATTTTTCACTGGCATCTGGGCATCGATTTCGGTGAGATAGGCGAAGAGTTTTTGCTTCATCGCGTCGGCGATCTCCGGTTTCTGCTCCGCGAGGTCCCGGCGTTCTGCGATGTCGTCAGCGAGATCGAAGAGATGCGTTTCGCCGGTTTCGTAGAAGTGCATGATCTTCCAGTTGTCGAGAAGCAGTGCCGAGTGTGGTGTGTCGCCCTGGTAGTGGGGAAAGTGAAAGACCAATTCGTCTCTCGGACGCTCTACCGGTTTGTCTTCTCCCCGAAACAGATGGGTGATCGAGCCTCCCTCGATTGTGTCGGGCAGATCTTTTTGAACACCCGCGAGTTCGCAAAAGGTGGGATAGAAATCGTAACCGACTACCCGGTGGTGGCTCCAAGAGTTCGCCGCGATCCCGGGGCCGCGCACGATCAGGGGCACCCGGACGCCGCCTTCCCAGACGCCACCTTTTCCTCCGCGTAGCGTTTGCTTGGTCGAGGAGCCGTTGTCGGACATGTAGATGACATAGGTGTTGTCCGCGATACCGAGCGATTCGATCTTTTCCAGCAACTGCCCGACACCTTGATCGAGAGCTTCGCTCATGGCGGAGCGGCCGACTTCTTTCTCATTTCCTCCTGGAATCAACTTCTGGTACTTCTTCACCAACTCAGGGGGTGCATTCTGCGGATAGTGCAGCGCGTGATAGGACATCTGGATGAAGAACGGCTTCTTTGCCTGAGCTGATTTCGTCATCACGTTCATGGCTCGCTCGCCCATGCCAAAAATGTCAACCGGATTGGGGGGCAGGAAGGGTGCCGCCGCTTCGTTTCCGGTGTCGCCATCGCTCTCGTCATAGCCGTGCTGCTCAGGGCCGCCCCCGGAGATGTGCCACTTCCCGAAGTGCGCGGTGGTGTAGCCGGCCGATTGAAGCAATTCGCCGATGGTCGTTTCGCTCGCCTCGATGTTGCGTCGGTTCTGCGGGCCAATCAGTTTGAACCCGTCCGCCTCGGTCACTGATCCGGCCGCCTTGGTCCAGTGACATTGCGCGGGGCTTTTGCCGGTTTGCAGGCTGATCCTGGTCGGTGCGCAGACCGAGGCGGGCGAATAACCCGCGCTGAACCGCATGCCCTCGCTCGCCAACCGGGCGATGTTCGGCGTCTCGATGATGGAGCTCTTCGAGTTCTGCATATCGGGATGCATCTGACAGGAGAGACCAGTCCATGCCTGGTCATCGGAGAGCAGGAAAAGGAAATTAGGTTGGTCTGCGGCGCTCGCAGTCGCGGAAGGGAGAAGGATGAGGAGGAGAAGAAGTTGAGTCGGCAAAAATTTCATAAAATCCAATCGTGATTACACAACAGTAAACAACCTGAGTATTACATGAAGGTTTCAGGAACATTACATCGATGAAATGTTCTTTTATGCCCCGTAGCTTCAATTAAGCCACAAACCCAACCCGAAACTCCACCATTCCCTCCGCATTCTCCCGGACGGTCACAGTTCCTTCGTGTGCAACGATAATCTCTTTCACTATACTCAAGCCAAGGCCAACTCCTTCGCCCGATAACCCCGATCGTTCAAACCGCTCGAATATCCTTTCGCGATCTTCCTCTGCAATCGGAGTTCCGGTGTTGGCGACGGACCATTCGATTCCATTGTCCGACTTGGAAAGTCGGCATGCAATAAGCCCCCCCTTTTCGTTGTAGCGAACGGCATTGGAAAAGATGTTGTGTGCCACTTGCTGGAGAAGGATGGGGTCGCCTTTGATCACTATACCGGGCTCGACCTTGCTACGAATTGTGATATCCCGTGCTTCCGCTAGCAACCCTGCGTCTTCCAGCCAAGTCTCCAACATGGTAGTTAGATCGATTCGCTCCGCACTGATTTCCAATTTCCCCGCATCGGCGCGGGAAAGGAGGAGCAGGTTTTCGAGAATCGCTCCCAGACGGTCAGATTGCTCCAATAACTGGGAAAAAACTTCCAGCGCTTCGGGATTATCGTCACACCGCTTCAACCCCTGCTCGAGAGTTCCCCGCATGATCGCGAGCGGGGTCTTCAGTTCGTGGGAGGCATCAGCACTGAATCGGTTGGCTTGGCGAAAACTTCGTTCCAGCCGTTCCAGCATCGCGTTGTATTGCTCGACGATACCAACAAATTCTTCGGCCGCACCGGTTACCTCCAGCCGACTGTCGAGCGCTGCTGCGGACACTTGCTTCATATCTCGCCGTAAGGTTTCGACCGGGCGAATGGCCCGTCTCGCAATGAGCCATGCTCCCAACGCCACCAGAAAAAGAGCTCCGGGAAGTGCGACGAGAAAAGCCTGCCGGAGAGATTGCATTTCTGCCGAGATTTCGGAGAGGTCGGCTCCGACAACCAACTTCACCTCGCGGTTAGCAAAAACTCCGAAACGAAATCGCTTCCCGTTTGCCTCTTTCGTGTAATAGCGCGGCTCCATCACAAGACGATCCCGGCGACCTCCCTTGCCGCGTTCGCCCCCTTTCCGATTCGGTGGAGCAGGAATATTTGGCTGCGGATCGAGGAGGACTTCGGATCCTGGGAAGCCCTCCAGCGCAACGTCCTCCGGCCAGTGTTGCGACCGGTAGATTACCTCGTCTTCCCTCGTAAGAAAGGCGAGGAAACGTGTCTCCGCTTTATCTTCACCAAAATTTTCCACCATCGAAGATTCAAACCTCGTCGTATCCACGTTCTTACTTGCCTTGGTCGCGTGCCGAAAACCGAATGCGGCCAGTGACTCGTCGAGCGATACACCCCTGCTTTGTTGCAGTGCCAACCAGGTAACCCAGGAGAATGCGATTAAAACCGCCCCGGAAACAAGGACGGACCACACAACAATCCGGAACCGAAAGGAGCGCGCTTTCATAGTTCTCGCATTCGATAGCCAACCCCGCGAACGGTATCAATCAGTTTCTCTTCGCTCGGTGCCTCGATTTTCTTCCGCAGTCTTGTCACCGCTACGTCGACCATGTTGGTGCCGGTATCGAAGTGGGTGTTCCAGACATGTTCACAGATCTGGGAACGGGAAAAAACGCGGCCGGGAGAACGCATCAGGTATTCGAGCAGAGCGAATTCCCGCTGGCTCAGTTCAATCTCACGGCCGCCTCGTCTCGCTTCGTGCTTGATGAGGTCGAGTGTGAGGTCGTCCACTTGAAGGATCGTTTGCGGAGTCCCAGAAGAGCGGCGCAGGAGTGCCTGCAAGCGGGCGACCAGTTCTTCTACGAAAAATGGCTTCGTCAGGTAGTCATCGGCTCCGAGATTGAGTCCTTCGATCCGTTCGTTCAATTCATTGCGGGCGGTCAGCAGAATAATGGGGAGGGTGACACTGCGCTCACGGAGGCTGCGGAGAATGCTGAGTCCGTCGCGCCCCGGCAACATAATGTCGAGCAGCATCGCGTCGAAAGATTCGCTCGTCGCCAGCTCGAATCCTTCCTCGCCCGTTCGACACAACTCAACGACAAAGCCCGCCTCTTCGAGTCCAGATCGGATAAATCCGGCGATCTGGGATTGGTCTTCGACGACGAGGATACGCATCAGATCAACTTGGACGATTCCGCTTTTCTTTTCCACCCTTGTTTTTTCCGCGGTCCTCCCGGCCTCGTTTCTTCGGGGCGTCGGGATCGAAATTTGGATTCGAAGCGGACGGTCGAGGTGCGCCGGCTTCGTGCCACGCTTGTAATTCACCGGCTAAGCTATTTGCTAAATCAGGATGTGTCTCGGCCAGGTTTCGAGTCTCATGCGGATCTTTTGCCAAATTGTAGAGTTCAATCTCTTGAGACTCGAAAAATTCCAACACCTTGTAATCTCTCTTCCGCATCGCGCTGCTAGGTCCACCACCTTCGATATAGCTCGGAAAATGCCAGAATACGCGGTCTCGGGTCAGCTTCTGTGATTTGCCGGTGAGAATGGAAGCAAAACTTTCACCATCGAGCTGATGTTTGCTTGGAGCATCGAGCCCAGCCAATTCCAGCATCGTTGGATAAATGTCCATCGAGAGCATCGGCTCAGCGGTTTCACCGCTCACAATCCCAGGGCCCCAGATCGCTGTAGGAACTCGCAACCCACCCTCGTAAACGGCTCCCTTTTCATTGCGGAGCGGAGCCCTTGCGCGGAGTCGATCTCACCGACTCGAATAAGCCGGTCCGCGGTCGACCTGTTTTCAGAGGAGACAAGTAAAACTGCGACTACAACGAAAGCCAAGCTGACGGCAAGCAGCCTTGTTCAACCAAATCCCTTTCCGCTGTGCGGAGAGGGATTTCGCTATGATTACTCAGAAGATCTCGTCGGCATCGCCGCATTCATGTCCGCCAGCCAGGAAGTGAGTTGCCCTTCGAGGCGCTCCGCGACTTTTGTTTTGCTCGTCGCGAGGTTGTTTCTTTCCCCGATATCTGAAGCGAGGTCGTAGAGTTCTCTTTCCCCCGTTCCGTATCGCTGGATGAACTTGAAGTTTCCCTCGCGAACCACTCCACCAAGCCGATTCCTTTTGTGAAAGGCATAGTTGGGGTAGTGAAAGTAGAGAGCCTTTCGATGCCAATCACCAGATTGCTCAAGAAGAGGAAGAATGCTCTCTCCGTCGACAGGTTGATCGGACGCAGGATCAAGCCCAACCACTTCCAGAAAAGTGGGAAAGCAATCCGTGCTGATGACGGGCGTACGACAGGTGCTGTTTGCCTCGACCTTCCCGGGCCAGCGAACGATCCAGGGAATGCGAATCCCGCCCTCGTAGAGCATTCCCTTGAACCCACGGAGGGGTCGATTGTCTCCGTTGTAACCACCGTTGTCCGATTTGAAAAGAACGAGGGTGTTTTCCCGGAGGCCAGCTTTGTCAAGAGCCTTAAGAAAGCGGCCGATCTCGGTATCCATTCCTTCGATCATGGCCGCGTAAACCGGATCTTTGATCCCCGGCCCCTTGCGCTCTTCATATTTGGAAATGAGATCCTTCTTGGCTTCGATCGGATAGTGTACGGAGTAGGGCCACCAGTTGAGATAAAAGCGTTTTTCCCGATTCTGTTCGATGAACTTGATCGCTTCGTCGGCAAGTCGCTCGGGAAGGTATTCGCCCTCTTCCTGTTCCGGGAGAGTCGGGATTTTATACGGAGCAAAATAGGTAGGAGGACCCCCACGATAACAGCCCCCGATATTCAGATCAAAACCCTGCTTATCTGGGCGAAGATCTGATTCGAGCGGCCCACTCTCACTGTTACGAGCAACGTAGGAAAGATGCCACTTTCCGATGTGGGCCGTGGCATACCCGGCCTCGGAAAGTCGTTCTGCTATGGTGCGGTAGCCAAGAGCTAGGTTGCGAACAGAAGAAGCTTCAGCGAGATCAGATCCTTCGAGCGTGAATCCATCCTTGTGGCCGGGAGCATGATTGGTCAGACGAAGTCTCGCGGGTGACTGGCCGGTCATCATCGCCGCTCGTGTCGGCGAGCAGACGGCTGCTGCCGCATAGGCATTGGTAAAACGCATTCCATCCTCAGCGAGCTGATCCAGCGCAGGAGTATCGAGGCGGTCGTTGCCGTAGCAATGGAGATCCATCCACCCCAAGTCGTCGGCCATGATCACGACAATGTTCGGCCCGTTTTTCGACGCGTCTTTACCCCTGCTCTGGGAATGGAAATCGGAAGCAGTCCCGAGAAAAAGGAGAAACAGAAACGGGAAGTTGGAAATGATTTGGCGTGGGTTCATGTAGACGTTTGTTCCGAAGGTCAGGGTTTCAACTGGTCGCGTAGCTTTGCTTTCTCCGCCTCGGCCGAGGCTCTTTCCTTGGAGTATTTTTCGCGATTTCCTTCGAGGAAGGTTTCAGCTTCTTTCAGTTGGCGTTCCAGATCTTCGAGCCGGAGATCCCGCTGCACAAATCTCTTGAGACGTCGGAGATCGTCTGGCAGGTAGGTCGAATAATTTTCAGGGACCTCTTCCATTTTCCAATCATCGCTGCGCTGGGTCGCGAAGGGCAGATCACTATGGTCGGAACGCTGCAGGTTGGTCATCGGGTTTCGTCCCCAGGCATGACGAAAGTGAATCGGATGGGGAACATGGGGGCTCGTCAGGACGACGACCCGCTTGTCGGTTCTCGGTTGATTGCGATCATCCATCCCCGTTACGAAAAACTCCGCATTGGCTGGCTGGAATCGGCGATCCTCTCCCGCAATCGCAAATCCAGCGATAGGTTTGTCATCGACGGGCCTCACAGTGGTGTCGAACTTGAGAAGGATTCGACCTTCTTCCACGACCATCTCGGTCAACAAAGGTGGCTTCCAGGGAATCTCTTTTTCGAATCCATACTGGGTCGCCAGCGCCCAACGTGAGATACGCTCGCCAACCGGAAGCTTCAATTGCGGGTGATACCACGAACGGCGTTTATCGAAGCTACTCGCAAAGCCGACGTTCTTGTCACCGGAATGATAGAAATCGAGGAAGGTCTTATACTGAGCCTCGCGGATATAGATTCCATCGTTCGCCGTCATCTCGAGGTAGTTTTCCTGCGTCTGGGGATCCCCTGCAGTGCATAGCGAAATGATGCCAAAAGGCATCTCGGGATTTTCAAACGCGCTTCTCCAAGCCGTGATCATTCTGCCAAAAATCTGGTAGTACATTTCGGCACCTTCAGAACCTCCCCCGAGAGCGTTGTTGAATCCCTGGTGAAAAATCGCTCCTTTGATAGAGAGGCCTGCGATCGGGTTGATCATGCTGGCATAGCAATTGCCGGGTCGATTCTGATCCATCGCCGGCCCTTCACGAAGATCAGAGGGAACTTCTCTACTGGTGTGGTCCTTCCCCTCTTTCTTCATTCGCTCGACCCACTTTTCGTGATTGCTGATCCTATCAGCGAGGTCTTTTTCAGAATCCCATTCTTTCACCTTTCGATCCCATGTATTGAGAAGCCCCTGGACTTCATCCGTATCAATTTCTTTCAAAACGGACATCGGCGTCCAAGTCTCGACTGTGGTCCCACCCCTCGATGCATCAATGACTCCTATGGGAATCTGGGAAGCCATGTGAAGCCGCCGGGCAAACACATAACCGATCGCGGATAGCTCCCGAACGACTTCGGGCGAACAGACATCCCAATCACCTTTTCGAAAGTGGCGATTCGACCAGTCACTCCACTCATGAAGACGGGAGAATCCTTGCTTCAGTTCGGGGCCATTCTGGGCCGGAATCGTAAGAACTCGAATTCCTCTATAGTTGGCAGACACGATCTCGAGATGCCCGTTCTCCACTTTTTCGAGAGGAAACTCCATGTTGCTCTGCCCCCCAAGGATCCAAACATCACCAACCAGAACATTCTCCAGGGTGATCGTTTTATCCTTTCCCGAAACGGTCAGAATCTCTGGTTTCGAATTCGCAGGCAGGGCCGGCAGAGAAATCTTCCAACTGCGATCCTTCGCTGCGGTTGAGGATTTTTTCTGCCCGGAAAAAGAAACTGTGACTTCTTCTCCGGGCGATGCCCAACCCCAGATCGAAACCTCCCGGTCTCTTTGCAAGACCATGTTGGATTGAAAGGCATTATGGAGAAAGAGCCCCTCATCGATGGCCGGATTGCGAATGAGGTCTTCTCCGCGGATTGGGTTCACTTCAGCAAAAGCGATATCACTGCAAAACGAGGCAAGCAGAAGTGACTGAAGAATAATTTGTGTTTGTGTCAGGAAGGGCAGTTTCATGATCGGCAGGGAGGAGTTTTATTTTTTCGAAACGAGATGACCGAGAGGTTTCCGATTGAGCGGAGCGCTCCTCCCGCTGGATTTCAACTGCTCCAACAGAGCTTGAAGCTCTTTTCGCTTAGCCTCTTCGGCAAAGTAGAGATTGGTGGTTTCGCCAGGATCCACTTCCAGGTCATAGAGTTGCCCAGGCGCTTCGGGTGCCTTCTCCGGCAGGGCATACTTAGCGAGGTTTCCTTTATCGTATCCGTTTCCGCCTGACCCTTGGTGATCGAGATACTTCCAGTTTCCATTTCGAATCTGGAATTCACCCCGAAAACTCTGAGTGAGGAGATGGGGGCGAATGGAATCTTCCGGATCCTGGGTTCCCAGGAGAACCGGCAGCATGTCGAAACTGTCCGTAGCTGCAGAGTCCGGGAGTGGATACCCGACTACGGAAGCGATTGTCGCAAAGATATCAGTGGTGTTGCTCATCTGATCCGACACCTGCCCCTCCGGGATGACCCCAGGCCAGCGGACGATGAAAGGAACACGATGACCACCCTCCCATCCGTCCCGCTTCATGCCTCGCAATCCTCCTGAGGCATCGTGATTGTGATCCTCCCGCATCCAGTCGACATGCACTGTTTCAGCTCCATTGTCAGCGTTGAAGAAAACCAGGGTCTCGTCATCAATGGAGAGTGAATCGA
>Ga0222716_10005199_pt1 | contig 10127 bp, 15 predicted proteins | sample C33_13DmetaG_FD_165044 | JGI IMG/M metagenome (GOLD analysis project Ga0222716, IMG submission 165044) | Estuarine water microbial communities from San Francisco Bay, California, United States - C33_13D | ecosystem: Environmental > Aquatic > Marine > Unclassified | place: USA: California...
AGTTGAAAGTAAAAAGAAGAAAAGTCTAACTTAATAAAATAAAAGAAAAAAAGAATAAAAGAATAAAATAATAAAATATATAATAATATTATAAGTATGATTAAAGATATAATATTATTAGCAGTTATTTTTGTTTTAGTTGATGCCGGATTTTTATATTTAATGAGCAATAATTTTCAAAACATGGTTAAAAAAATACAAGGTAGTCCGTTAAAAATGAAATTAATACCTACAGTCGCTTGTTATATTGTTTTAGTTTCTTCATTATATTATTTTGTAATTTATAAAAATGGTTCATATTTAGATGCGTTTTTATTGGGTTTCTTTATTTATGCTGTATATGAAACCACAAATATGGCAATATTTAAAGATTGGTCTATAAGTGTAGGATTAATAGATTTAACTTGGGGAGGATTTTTATTTTTAATTACTACTTATTTGTATAAAAATAGTGTAAAATATATTTAAAAATTAATTAGATTTTTATTTTGTATTCAAAAAAAATGGAGTTATATATAACATAATTGTTAATAATATAATATTTAAATTGATAGATAATTTTGAAAATAATACTGCTGACATATATGCAATAAAAACCATCCAACTATCTCCTATTATTGCTTTATATCCTGATTCTTTTGCATATAATTTAAAAAAATCTATCATAGCATTAGTATTTTTTGGTACATTCATAAAAAATAAATAAAATAATATATCATGAATGATTTGTAAAACTAAAAATATTCCAAGAAATATGAATATATTTGATTTAATATTTAATAACAAAATGATAAATCTTGTTAACATAAATCCCAAAATTATAATAGTTACATCTGCCAAAACTGCCCCCAATTGATATTTTTTATACCAGTCACGTAATGTGTTCCATGAACCATATTTATCTTTGGTATAAAATATGAAAAACATAATAAATAAATCGGAAAAATATGCTCCATTTAAAATATATAAATAATCACTTATTTTGTTAAAATTACTTAAATCATTCATTTTTTATAATATATTAAAATATTAATTAATATATTATATTAATGATTTTTTTTAAAAGTATATTAAAATTTTTTATAAGAAATAAATACAGCAAAACATTGTTAAATCATTTTGAAAAACCACAAAATATAGGTAGTTTTGATAAATCAATTAAAAATATTGGAACAGGACTTGTTGGTGCACCTGCTTGTGGTGATGTTATGAAACTCCAAATAAAAGTAAATCCATTAACAAATATAATTGAAGATGCAAAATTCAAAACATTTGGATGTGGTTCAGCAATAGCAAGTTCTTCATATGCAACAACATATATTAAAAATATGAATATTGAAGATGCAAAAAATGTATCTAATAGTATAATTGCAAAACATTTAAAATTGCCTCCTGTAAAATTACATTGCTCTATGTTAGCGGAAGATGCAATAAAAATGGCAATTAATAATTATAAAAATAATTTAAAAAAATAATATTAATTTAATTAGTAATAATATAATTAAAAATGTTTTATTATATTGCATCTATGGTATGTGTTATTTTTTTAGTAAAGAAATTTAATTTATTAAAATATTATGCTATGGATTTAGAATATAATGAACATCCTTTCTCTGTTAGTGATTTACATGCTTTAAATCATAATTTTGATTGGCCAGATTATAAGGGTGGGGCAATTCGTGATTAATTGTTGTAAAAAATATTTCTATTAAAATTTTGAAAACTCATAGAGCCACAGAGTCACAGCGTTTGTGGGTTGTCAAACTTTGGGGGTTCTCAAAAAAATTGAATAGGAAAAAAATAACTCTGACAATATGAAACCAAAAAACAAGCAACCAACCAAAACAAGCAAAGCCAAAAAAAAATGACCATTCGTTGCTCTTATTGCCGCGAAATGGGTCACAACTCTCGGAGTTGCAACAGATCCAGTTGGGAGGCAGCGGAGATGAAGATCTCCTATGCTCGTGTTGCAAACTTGGCTCTCAGGGCAAACAAACAAAGGGCTCGGTTGCTTGCACAGGGAGACGCGTCTCAAGTGGGTATCAAGACAGAGGTCATAGATGCTCGTGGTCGTGATGGTGGAGTCACATTTATGACTCATGACGTTGTGATTGCACCTGTGCAACCTGTGCAACCTGTGCAAGCTATCACGAACGTTGCAAAGAAAGTCCCCAACTCCTTGGTGAAAATCCAAGAGATTTTGTTTGACAACTCTCAAGACCTTCCTGATGGCTTGTACAAGCAACTGATGGACGCGTTGGTTATCAAGGGTTAAAAACGCGTTCCAAAACATATAAAAATATTTATAAAATTTTCATATTATAAATATTTTTTTATTTTTTATTTTTTATTATATTTTTTATATATTATTATTATAATATGGCAAAAGGTGGAAGATCTACTTCTTCAAGTAGAAGTGGGAGTGGAGGCGGAAGTATATTAAGTAGTGACAATAACAATTTTTTAGGCAGTTTATTGGGTAGTTTAACATTTGGTTTTTTTGATGTACATAAATGTGAGGCGGAAGACAATACTTGGTATTGTAAATTTTCAAGATTTTTTGGTGCTTTAATGAAAGTAATATTTTTAGCAATAATTTTTTATGCTGCTTATATAATATTTTTTAGAAAAACTATGAAAGGAGGAGGAAAAGTAGGAATTAAAAGAAAATAAATTATACTAAATAATAATTAATATATATATAATTATTAATATATATATATTATGTTTTGTAAATACAAAGAAGTATTAGGTAAAGTTGGAAAAGGTGTTCATAGTATAAGACTTTTTAATATAGCAGTTATTGATGTATTATTGACTTTTATTGCAGCATATATAATATATAGTTTTAATAAAAAAAATAATTATTTTCTTATATTATTTTTATTATTTATTGCTGGTATAATATTACATCGTTTGTTTTGTGTAAGAACTACTATTGATAAATTATTATTTGATTAGTATAAATTATTAATATAATATATTGTGATTATAAATTTATAATTTATAATTTATACATTATCATTATTATTATCACTAGTTTGATTTGTTAATTCATTATCAATATTATTATCTGTAATAACTCTATCTAACGTAAATGGACTACTTTGTGAAGTAATATTATTAGATTTATTATATTGACTACTATTTGTATTAAATTTACTATAAAATAATTTTTTCATATTGCAAATTCTTATATACAAATTTGGAGTATTTCCGAAAAAACCTAATAATATTCTTTTATCTTCTTTTAATTCTTCCATTCTTTTTTCTATTAAATTACATAATTGTGTTGGATATTCAGAATTATATTTTATAGGAAAATCATTAGAACCTATTTTTCTTAATGTTTTAAATATTGTAACATGTTCATCATATTTTATTAATTGTTCAGCAATATCATTTCTTGGAGATGCTTTTGCCATATTAGACATTATTAGTTTTTGTATTTCTAAATGATTATTTAAATTTTCATTATCTAGTTCTTTAATAATTTCACGATCTCCAATATGATAATTTATAATTTTATCCCATATTATATTTTCTCTATGCAATAAAATATATATTGGCATATAAAATTCTGAAAGTAAAAATTCAATGTGTTCCGTTCTTTTTAATCTTTTATTTTTTAATACATCATTTATATTATCCATAAACATACGCAATAAAAAACCGATAACACCTGCAGATGTTGTTAAAAAAATTGTTATATAAATCGTTTCCATTTATATAATATATATAATTTATAATGATAAATTATTATTAAAATAAAAGTTTTTGAACTTTTTGTTTTTTTGGAATTTTATATTTCCATACATGAACATGATTTGCAACATAAATCGTTTCTTCAAAATCCTGTAACATTTTTTCTATATTTTTTAAATAATCAATTAAATATGGTTCACCAGCTAACATAATTTGAGGTGGTTTTTTATTTTTATAATTGGGACTAATGTCAACAATTATAAATTCTTCATTTGCAATTCTTATTGCATTATTAATCACTTTTATTTGTGCTTCTAAAGGCATTTCGTGAAAAGCAAACATGCATGTTACAATATCTATGGATTGTTTTGGTCTAACTATTTCTGCATTTGCAAAATAGAATTTTTTATTTTTATTAGTATGAAGACTACAAGCCACGTTTAACATTTCATCTGAAGTATCAATCCCCATTGCGCCCTCAGCCGTAGAAATACCGACCCCACAACATAAATCTAAAATAGTTTTATTTTCGTCAATATAAGGTTGCATAATTTCTTCTCTAATATTTTTACCATCATAACGCAATATATCAATCCCTCGTGTAGCAAATGGTGCCATAAACGCATGTAATTTTCCTCCTAATCCAATATTACCAAAACTATGCATTTTTGGATTATAATAATAAGGAACCTTCATTGCATGCACGGTTAAAACTAATACATTTAACATTTTTTATAAATTAGTATTTATTAATTTAAATACTAATTTATAAATAATTATCAATTTTTTAAAAATAACTTAAAGATTTATATTTAATTTTAAATGTATACAAAAATTTTTAACCAATCACTTCAAGATTTTAGTTATTTTAAATTTATACGAAAAAATTAACATACTAATATTAACAAATAATGCCAATACAGGTGTTATTGGGAACTTACTATTTAGTCCTCCAACCATACTCAAATTCAATTTATCTTTATAATTTTCATTATAATGTAATAATATTAATGAAATATTTAATAAAGTTAAAACTATAAAAAATAAATAATTGGTATATGCTGCTGCATTTTCCACATTATTAATAACCAATAATAATATTGATAATAAAGATATAAAAACTATACTAATTATTGGAGTATTTGTATTTTTATCAACGGGATTCAAAAATTTCAAAAAATCATATTTATCACTAATACCATGTAATAATCTAGAACCTCCTAATGTACTAATTAATATACTACTTAATATTGATATACTCCCAATTGCAATATAAATATAATACATACTTGATCCAAATAATGTTTTTGCAATATCTGCTAATGGCGTATAAGAAGAATTTATATTTTTAAAATTATATATTCGTGTTATTACAAATGTTACCAAAGTATAAAGTAATATAGCACTTAATATAGACGCACCAAGTGCAATAGGTATATCCTTTTTAGGATTTTTCGCTTCTTCTATTAATTTTACAGTCGTCTCAAACCCCCCATAAGCAAACATTGCAATAAAAGTAGCATAAGAAATATTACTCAAATTGAAATTTGTCGTTTTATTTATACTATTTATACTATTTATACTATTTATGTTGTTGGAATTAATATAAGATTTATTTTTTAATATATATAAAAATCCGAATATTATTATACCTAATATTGCACTTATTTCTAAAAATGTTATGAAAATATTTACATTAGACGACATTTTAATGCCAATAATATTTATTATAGAAAAAATAATAATACATAATGCAGATATTGCTGTTTTATTATAGCCTGTTATAGAATTAATATATTCACCAAAACTTAAAGCAGTTGTAGTATTTGTCAATATATAAATAAATATTACTAATATTGCAACAAATAGCCCCATATTATTACCCAATGTAGAGCTTATATAATCATATTCACCGCTATTTTTTTGAAATACACTGCTAAATTCTATATATGTAATAACATTAAGTATAGAAATTAATCCTGCAAATAAAAATGCTAACCAAGTATATTCTTTTGAATATTTAACTGTTTTATTTATTAAGATAAATAATCCAGCACCAATAATATATCCTAATGAAAAAAGATATATGTCAAAAAACCCCAAGTTTCTTGCTAATTTAGTATCCATTAATATAGTTATTTATTTAAAAATTAGATTTTATTTACATTGATTATAAAATTGATATTTTAAATTTTTAAAAGACTTAAAAATAGCAGTATTTATAGTGAAGCATTTATTTATATGGCACACGAAATAGATTCATTAACATTAGAAAAATTTATTGCGGCAAAAAAGTTTAAAGGTGAAAAGCCAGGATATTTATTCAAAAATGGAATTAAAGGATTAGGATATTATAAAGACAAAAAATTATTATCAACAAAAACAACAACAGCAACAAAATCAAATAATTATGCTTGTTTTAGGTGTCAAAAAACAGGACATTTTGCTAACAATTGCTATGAAACAAAAGATATTTATGGAAATATTCTCCTAGACGATTATAGTGACGAAGAAGAAGAAAATCATGTATGCTATTGTTCTTATTGTTATAAAGAATTTGATACAAAAAAAGATGCATATTATCACGAAAAATTTTATTGTAAAAATAAATAAAAACAAATAATCATATAATCATATAATCATAATCATATAATAACAAATTTTAATAAGTAGTTTAAAAAAATTGATATTTTAAAAATATTAAAAACTAATTATTAAATAATATAACTTATAATATAATTTAATAATAATGGATAATAGTCTCAATAATACCATAAATGTTATAGAGCCATTTATTAATTTAATCATGGGACCCATGTTTTCGGGTAAAACAACAAAACTAATTCATAGTTATAACGCATATGTAAAAACTTATACAAAAGAAAAATGTATAATGTTAAATTATACTCATGATAAAAGATATTCAAGAGAACCAAAAGTCATATCACATGATGGATTAAGCGTAGATTGTTATACTACTACTGATTTAGCAGAATTTATAGATAACCCTTCAACACAACCTATATTTTTAAAAGCAAAATATATATTCGTCAATGAAGCGCAATTTTTCCCAAATCTACTTCATTTAATAATTTTTGCAAAAAATATTTTAAATAAAAATTTTGTATTATGCGGACTTGACTATGATTATAAAAAAGAAAAATTTGGCGATTTATTAGATTTAGTTCCTTACGCTAATCAAGTACATATTTTAACAGGTAAATGTAATACTCAAAATTGTTTATTTCCATCAAAACATAGTCATCGTATTATTGATTTTAATAATCAAGTTTTAATTGGAATTACCCAATATGTACCATTATGTGAGGAATGTTATAACAAAGAAAATGATAAAATCAATGCCAAAGAAAATACTAATAATGGCAATACTAATAGAAGTATTAATAGTAGTAGTGAAGAAGATTTAGAATTAAGTTAATAATAACTATAATATATAAAAAATTGATATAATTTTTTTATATATTATATTATTATAATTATAGTCATCTCTTGGTGACTTTCAAAAAATGGATTGTTTTGACAATTTTGTTCATGTTCTTGTTATGAATACAAAGATTAAGAAATATTACAATTTTCATAAAGAAAAAAAAAATCTTTTAAAGAAAATATTAAAAATCCTTAAAAATATAGAATTAAAAAAAAATTGGATTCGTGAATTTAATATGCATATTCGTAATAAAGATACTTGGGGTTACGAATATTTTCATTGGATTGGTGGAAAGTATAAATATATACATTTTATCCACATTTTACATAATGTAAACAAGCAATTAAATATAGCCAATAATGACAAAGAATTTATTTATGAATTATATAATCCAAATAAGTTCTCTTCATTATTAAATGAAGAGAATGACAATGAAATTTTATTTGATAAATTAGAGAAGATTTATTATATGTTAATAAAATTATACAAGAAAGAAACAGGAAAAATATATAAAATGTATTATGAAAATATTACATATATTTTAGAAAAAGAGAAATCTATAAAAAAAACTGCAAAACTAAATGCTATATACAATGATAATTATTGTTTTGCTTCATATGGAATATCTGCAAATAAGAAAATTAATTATAAAAATGATGAATTAAAGTTTGTAGAAAAAGATACTTTTCATAATTATTATCGCAATAAAATTATTGGAGTTCTAAAAGATTAATAACCCAACAACTTTAATTCAATATCATAATTTGTTAGTTCATAAAAAAATTGATATATTTTTTTATATATTATATTATTGTAATTATAGTCATCTCTTGGTGACTTTCAAAAAATGGATTGTTTTGACACTTATGTCCACGAACTTTTGATGAATAGCCCAAGAAATGGAAAAATAAAAATTCATGAAAAACGATTTGATATTTTAGACAAAATATTTGATATTCTTCGCAAAATAAGAAACAAGATTTATTGGTTCCAAGATTTCAAATATAGCATAATAGAATATGCTTATGGTTCAATTAATAGCGACTTTTACACTATTGATTTAGACAATATCAAAGATAAAGTAAACGAAACTTTTGATATAGAATTATATTCATTGCATAATAATGAAGAAATTTTATTTGATACATTACAGAAGGTCTATTCATTATTATTAGAGTTATACAAAAAAGAAATGGGGAAATTTTATAAATTATTATTTGATCATTCAATAATAATTTATGATATAGAAAGAGATATAATAAATGAATATGAATATCCATTGGAACCCGATCCTTTTACGAATGGTGCAGAGTGTTTTGATCTTCAATTGGAAAATGCATATAAATTTGTAAATGAAGATATTTTGTATAATAAATATAAGAAAAAAGTAAATGGTCTTATACTATAAAGTCATTTATTATAAGGTTTGCTTCTAAACCATAAATTACATGCCCATTTTTCGCCTTTTTTTACTTCGCATCCCGCATGTAAAGTATCTAAATGTAGTTCTTCGGAATTATTATATGTATTATAAAAAACCAATAAACTACCTTTTTTTGGTTTAATTGACAAATTCAATTTAAAGAAATGTGTTGTTCCACCTTCTTCAACATCGTTTAAATACATAATAGCGGTTACTAAACGTTGTCCTTTAATTAAATTATGATCAGCAGTAAAATCTTTATTTTTTATCCATCCATCATAATGATAATTATAATATTGTCCTGGTTTATAATGTATAATTTGTAAGCTTTCGCTATTTACGGGTTTACTATTAACTAAAGTAGCAATAGAAGTACAAATTTTATTTAAAGATGGGTCTTTAGTATAATTAAACCAAGTATTTTCATTATTACGTGAACTAGTTTTCAAAATTACATTTGATAAGTCAACAACTTTTGCAGATTGTAAATTATTTTTAAATTTATTAATAATATATTCGCATTCTTCAATGCTAATAAAATTATCTATAGTAAAGATATATGGTTCATTATTTAAAACATTTTTAATCATAATATATTATAAATTTTATATATTATAATTTTTGGAAACTTTTTAAATTTTACATTAAATAAATATTTATTTTTTTGTTACTAAATTAATTTTTACATTAAATAAGGTGTTCGTACATTATAATCTTTTATTTCATTTCTTATTTGATTTATTTCAAATGTCATAGAAATATTATAATTTTGCAAATCAACTAATAAACCATTATGATAACGTATTTTAATTTTTAATTTATTAATATTTTCTAATGGTGGTTGGAAATAGCTTACACCTTCAATACAAAAATCTTTAGTATTAATACTTTGATTTTGCTGATTTTTTATTATAGGTACTTTAGCAAAAAAAGAATTCATTATTCCACTATTAGTATTATTAATTTTATCAACAACATATGGCTTAATTTCATCACTTTTATTTAATTTATCAATTTCAATATAAATATTTTGATATTCATCTAAATCTACTGATTTAGGCGGTTCTATTATATAATGCCCAGTTGACCAATTACTTGATTCATGTTGAAATTTTTGTTTATTTTTTTGTTCAGATGATGTAACTATTTCTTTATTAAATCCTAATATTGCCCCTAAACCCCATTTGCTATGTTGTTTATAAATATTATTATAGTTTGAATTATAGCAATTATTATATGATAAATCTGAATCATTAAAATACATAGTAAATGAATTATTATGTCCAAAATAAATTTTATTATTTACTTCATTATGTTTAACTGTAATAGTTGTAGCATTATTTAAGGAATTTACTAAATTTTCTATACTATAATAACCATCGTCTAAAGTAATAATTTCTGGACCAAGACCACTTACATCTATTATAAATTTATTATTTTGTAAATATTCACTAATATTATAAAATTTATTAGGAGTTTGAATATTTAATAATCTAATAGATTCAATATTATTATAACTTTGCGGACAACTTACTTCAAATTCACAAGGAT
>Ga0222716_10005211_pt1 | contig 10118 bp, 7 predicted proteins | sample C33_13DmetaG_FD_165044 | JGI IMG/M metagenome (GOLD analysis project Ga0222716, IMG submission 165044) | Estuarine water microbial communities from San Francisco Bay, California, United States - C33_13D | ecosystem: Environmental > Aquatic > Marine > Unclassified | place: USA: California...
AACATCGCGGCGGGTGACTGGGTTTTTGGGCCAGACGTAATGTAGGACTCGGTCTCGAGGTAGTAGAGCCCGGCTACAACGTTGACGGCTCCATCCCAATCCGATAAATACTGAATTTCGTGTGAGCTCTGTTCGTATTCTTGTTCTCTGAGTACTTCGAACAAGGGGGTTGGCGCTCCCCATGAATTGAAAAATGCCTCCTCCTCAAAGTCCATCTCACCGTATATATATTTTATGGCGTAGTTGCTTCCAGAGTATTCAGCGTTCAGCGTGAGGTTTTCGCCCCATAAATAGCTGTATATCTGCTCAGAGGCGTAAGAGGTTCTGTATCCGCCTGCCTCTGACAGGGCGCCTGAATCCGCATTGCAACCGAGTGAGAAAAACGCGCAAAAAACAGCGTCTCCAGTGCCTGTGGCCACAACATCCGGTGGCTGTGTCCAATGTTCGTAGTCGTCGTAAGACAAGGTAGCGGTAAAGTTATCAGTAAAATCGTAGCGGATTGCTGCCCCCCAAACCTCTGAATCTCTGTTGTAGGGGCGTTGATTTGTTGTCTCGTTATAGAGATGTGAATCCATTTCTAGATCACGCCAGTGAAGCTTGACCCCACCCTTTTCCCCCAAAGGTAAATTGACAATGCCCTTTAGGTCTTGCCGGTCATGTTTAGCGAATGTCCCCTCCAGCTTAACGCCAAGCTCTCCCGAAGGTTTTGTGCGTTTTATGTTGATGACACCGGCGATTGTATTTCTTCCATATAAAGTACCCTGTGGTCCTCTGAGTACTTCGATGGCTTCAACATCAAAAAAATCGACTACTGCCCCAGAATTTGAGGCCATGAATACGCCATCAATGGACACACCTACTGTGGGCTCGTAGCTTTTTTCTAGGTCATCAAATGCCATGCCTCGGATCGAAGCCCCCAATGAAGCCCCTGATTGAGTTACCGCATGTAGTTCGACATTGGGTACGAGTTTGGCGACGTCAATCACGGTTTGCACACCGCTTTGCTCGATCTGCGAAGGCGACAAGGCGGTAACCGCGACAGGAACATTTTGCAGCGATTCTTCCCGCTTTCGCGCTGTTACCACGACCTCCTCAATCAGGCTTTCCTGTGCCTGCGCATTGGGGGCGATGGTCAGTGAACCGACAGTTCCTGTCGTAGCAAAGGTGATTGCCAAGGCAATAGGGGTCTTACGTGACAAAACGTGTCTCATGGGAGCTCCAAATTTTTCAAATTATGATTAATGTGCGATATCTTTCGCTTATAAGGAGGCTGACATAGCAACCACCTATATGCAAACAGTGCTGATTGTTTTTTTTACACACTTTTAAGGGCTGGCTGCCAGACTCTTTAGTAGCGGCGTATTCGCTGGCTTAAAGTCTACAAACTGGGGCGAAACGGGCGTTATTTTTGGTTGGCTAGAGCCCCGGATTCATCTCAAAACAAGCAGTGCCAGAATCTGCGGGGAGCCAGTCCCGGGCCGTGCTCGTCCAGCAGGTGGTTTCTACAGCTAACCAACTGGTGTCCTCCATGCCACCTGCTTTGATAAAGATCTGCCCCGGTAGTTCGTCCACAAAAGTGAACATCTGGCTACCGCACGTGGGACAAAACCCGCGGTTGACATGTGAACCCTCAAAGCCCAACGAAGCAAAGGTCTTGTACTCACCCGAAATGGAGACCGCGTCCAAAGGAAACATGATGACAGTTGCTTTGCCTGAGCCAGTGACTCTTTGGCAGTCTTTGCAGTGACAATGCAACCCAAAGCCGACTTGGGTTTCGTCAAACTCGTATTGGACATCGCCGCATAAGCAGTGACCTTTTTGCATTATTCGTCTCCTCTCACAGCGTTTTTATTGATCATAACTTTATCAGCCTTTTTTGGCAGTGGAGCAAACGGTGGCAGCCTATTGTGCTCCTCAATGGGACCTGAGCGCTTACCCAGTTAACCCCGCCATACGCCTAATGGCTTGGTAACGAGTGGCCCAGATCTGTTGGCTGAGACGGGCCTTGGGGGCGAAGAGCTCTGAGGCGTGGTATGCACCTGCCCAGAGATGAAACTCCACCGGGACGCCAGCTGCAGAGAGCCGCTGTGCAAAGGTAATGTCCTCATCGCGAAACAAGTCGAGATCTCCGACATCGATATAACTCGGTGGAAGCCCCGACAGATCCTCGGCGCGGGCGGGTGCAGCGTATGCGTCGGCCTCGGCACCGGCGAGGTACCAGCCCCAGGCCTCAATGGAGCCAGCGCGGTCCCAAATACCGATATCGACGACCGCTTGGGAAGAGGCTGTTGCGTGGCGGTCATCGATCATGGGGTAAATCGGCAGCAGGTAGTTTAGCGTGGGGCCGTCTCGGTCGCGGAGCATTAGGGCTACCGCCAGTGCTAGGCCGCCGCCAGCAGAGGCGCCCATTAGCCCAATGTTGCTGACATCCATGCCGAGATCGGTCGCATGCTCGAACACCCAGCACACACCGGCATAACAATCCTCGGGCGCGGCCGGATAGGGATGCTCCGGCGCTTTGCGATAGTCGATGGAAGCGATGGGTATACCCAGTGCTGTGGCCGCCTCGCGCATATTTTCATCCTGACTGTCGAGGTCGCCCATAATCATGCCGCCGCCATGAATGTAGATCAGTCCCGCGCCCTGTGTCGGAGCTGATTTAGGTCGATAAATGCGCAGCGCTAATTCGCCTCCCGGGCCGGCGTAGGTATGTTCAGTGACATCGAGATCGGGAAAGTCTGCCTGGGGGGCTGCGGCTCGTGACGCGGACATTGCTGCTCGTCTGGCAACGATGTCAGGTATGCGATTCAGGCCGCCGGGCAGGGCTTCCCAGAGGGCCTCTAATGGTCCCTTGCTCTCCTCATCAATACGATCCCATAGTGACATCGACACGAGCTCCTTATTCTTTGAATGGGGGACGCCAGTGTAACGGTTGAGCAAAAAAAAGGCGCACTGTGTGCGCCCTTTCTGACTGGAGTCGTACTTAATCCCAGTTCAATGCACCGCCTGTCTGATACTCAATCACTCGGGTCTCAAAGAAGTTTTTCTCTTTGCGGAGGTCCATGATCTCTGACATCCAGGGGAAGGGGTTCTGCGCGCCCGGGAACTGCTCAGCCAAACCCAATTGGGTCAGCCTGCGGTTGGCTATAAAATGCAGGTACTCTTCCATCATCGCTGCGTTCATCCCTAATACGCCTCGGGGCATTGTGTCCCGCGCGTATTCGATCTCCAGCGCGGTGCCCTCGAGGATCATTTGGGTAACTTCCTCCTTGAATTCCGCCGTCCACAGATGCGGGTTCTCAAGCTTGATCTGGTTGATGACATCAATGCCAAAGTTCAAGTGCATAGACTCATCGCGAAGGATGTACTGAAACTGCTCTGCGACGCCGGTCATCTTGTTGCGGCGACCCATAGAAAGAATCTGTGTGAAGCCACAGTAAAAGAAAATGCCCTCCGTCACGCCATAAAAACCGATCAGATTGCGGAGTAACTGCTGGTCGGCCTCGATCGTGCCGGTGCTGAAGTTGGGGTCAGACAGTTCATGCGTATGGCTAATTGACCATGCCGCCTTTTTTGCTACTGACGGCACCTCGCGATACATGTTGAAGACCGCGCCTTCATCCATACCTAGAGACTCTATGCAGTATTGATAGGCGTGGGTGTGGATGGCCTCTTCGAAAGCTTGCCGCAGGAGATATTGGCGACATTCCGGATTAGTGACCAGCCGATAGATACCTAGCACCAAGTTGTTCGCAACCAATGAATCTGCAGTTGAAAAATAACCCAGCGAGCGCATCACGATGCGTCGCTCATCCTCGGTGAGGCCGTCACTGCTTTTCCACGTGGCCACATCCGCGGTCATATTAATTTCCTGGGGCATCCAGTGGTTTGCGCAGCCATCCAGGTACTTCTGCCATGCCCAGTCGTACTTAAAGGGAACCAGTTGGTTCAAATCGGCGCGGCAGTTGATCATTGCCTTTTCGTCAACCGATACCCGGGCTGCGCCCATTTCCAACTCTTCCACGCCCGCGGATGAATCCATGTTGGCAATAACAGCTTCAGCCGCTTGCATGGCGCCGGTGGCCGGCTCCGAAGAGCTCGCTTTGGCTTGTGTTTCCACTGGCGCCTCCACTACCTGCTGTGCTGCGGCAGCCGCCGCTACCACGGCAGGTTCCGGCGTCGCTGCGGCGCTTTCTTCCTGATTGTAGTCGTCCCAAGTCAACATAACGTCATTCTCCTGTTAAAACGTGTAACCCGCTCTTACTGGCAGGCTTCACAGTCTGGATCGTCTAGCGAGCAGGCCTGAGGCACTGGCGCTGGTTGAGGTGTTTCAGCGGCACTGGAAACCGCATTGAGGTTGCCCGTGTCCACCGTCGATTTTTCAGTGCCCGTAGCAGCAAGCGACCTGAGGTAGTAGGTGGTCTTAAGTCCGCTGTACCAGGCCATACGGTAGGTCACGTCGAGTTTTTTACCGCTCGCATTGTTGATATACAGGTTGAGTGACTGGGCTTGATCAATCCACTTCTGCCGACGGCTGGCGCTATCGACAAGCCACCGTGGATCCACTTCAAATGCGGTCGCATATTTGGCCTTGAGATCACCGGGGATACGGTCAATGTTTTGCACGCTTCCGTCGAAGTACTTCAGATCGTTGACCATCACTTTGTCCCACAGGTCACGGCTCTTGAGGTCTTTGACCAGATAGGGATTCACTACTGTGAATTCTCCTGACAGATTCGATTTCACGTATAGATTTTGATACGTGGGTTCGATGGACTGTGATACGCCCGTGATGTTGGCAATGGTCGCCGTGGGCGCAATCGCCATGACGTTTGAGTTGCGCATGCCGGCTGCTGCAACCTTTGCTTTGAGGGTGTCCCATTCAAGGGTTTTGTCCCGGTTGACATCGATATACTTTTCACCCCGTTGCTCAATCAGGATGTCGAGCGAGTCGACAGGGAAGATGCCTCTGCTCCAGAGCGAGCCGTCGTAGGAGGAGTAGGTGCCGCGCTCACTCGCCAGCTCGCTCGAGGCTTCGATGGCATAGTAGCTGATTGCCTCCATAGATCTATCGGCAAAGGCGACTGCGGCATCAGAACCGTAGGGCGCGTCTATTCGATATAACGCATCCTGAAAGCCCATCAAGCCCAGACCGATCGGCCTATGGCGGAAATTGGAGGTTTCCGCTTGCGGCACCGAGTAGTAGTTGATGTCGATAACGTTGTCCAGCATACGGATCGCGGTGCGCACGGTGCTGCGTAGCTTGTCCAAATTCAGCTCGCCATTTTCGATGTGTTGCGGCAGGTTGACCGACCCAAGATTGCAGACTGCGATTTCTTCTGAATTGGTGTTCAGTGTGATTTCGGTGCACAGGTTCGATGAGTGCACGACGCCGCAATGTTGCTGAGGAGAGCGCAGGTTGCACGGGTCCTTAAAAGTCATCCAGGGGTGTCCTGTTTCAAAGATCATGCCCAGCATCTTTCGCCACAGGTTTTGTGCCTTCAAGGTTTTGTGCAGTTTGAGTTCGCCATTACGGGCCATCTGCTCGTATTGCTCGTAGCGCTCCTCAAACGCGGTCCCATACAGGTCGTGCAGATCGGGAACGTCATTGGGGGAGAACAGTGTCCACTCACCGTCCTCAAACACGCGCTTCATAAACAAGTCGGGAATCCAGTTTGCAGTATTCATATCGTGGGTGCGGCGTCGGTCATCGCCCGTGTTCTTGCGCAGATCGAGGAATTCCTCGATGTCCATGTGCCAAGTCTCGAGGTAGGCGCAGACTGCCCCCTTACGCTTGCCCCCTTGATTGACGGCTACCGCCGTGTCGTTCACTACCTTCAAAAAGGGAACAATGCCCTGACTCTTGCCATTGGTGCCTTTGATGTAAGCGCCCAATGCTCTGACCGGGGTCCAGTCGTTCCCCAAGCCGCCGGCAAATTTGGACAGCATGGCGTTGTCCTGAATGGCGCCGTAAATGCCAAACAGGTCATCCGGCACGGTGGTCAGGTAGCAGGAGCTGAGCTGCGGCCGCAAGGTGCCTGAATTGAACAGCGTCGGTGTAGAGCTCATGTAATCAAAGGACGAGAGCAGCCGGTAAAACTCAATAGCGCGGGCATTGCGATCGTCTTCCCGGGTTGCCAGCCCCATGGCCACCCGCATAAAGAAAATCTGGGGCAATTCAAAACGAATTTCGTCGCTGTGGATAAAGTAGCGATCATAAAGTGTCTGCAGGCCCAGGTAAGTGAACTTCAGGTCGCGCTCTGCCTGTAACGCTTCTCCGAGTAAATCGAGATCAAACTCCGCCAGATTTGGTGCCAGCAGCTCGAGTTCGATACCACGCGAAATAAACGCCTTGAGCGCTTGCGGATAGTAGGTTTCCATCTCCGCTTGTGTGGCACTTTCTGTCACGCCAAGGAATGTCAGGCCCTCTGCGCGCAGGTCATCGAGCAACAACCGCGCCGCTGCGTAACTATAGTTTGGCTCCTGTTCGATCATAGTGCGCGCAGTGATCACCAGAGAGGTGCTGCACTCTCTCGCCGACACGCCGTCGTAGAGGTTGCGCAAAGCCTCGTCGATAATCGCCGACTCACTAACGTCCTGCAGGCCGGCACAGGCCTCGGCCACAATGGTGCCGATGCGCTCGATATCGAGCGGCTGCCGACTGCCATCCGGCTGGACGATATGTATGCCTTTGGCTGCCGCCTGAGATTCTGGGGACAGCGCCACGCGGGCATCGCGCTCTTGACGTCTTGCTTCGCGATAGATGACATAGTCCCGGGCGATTTTGTGCTCCCCGCCGCGCATCAGCTCCAGTTCGACCTGATCTTGGATATCCTCGATGTGCAGCGTTCCGCCCGACGGCATGCGCCGTTTAAAGGTGGCTACCACCTGAGCGGTAAGGTTGGCGACGGTTTGATGGATGCGGCTGCTCGCTGCTGCGGTGCCGCCTTCTACCGCCAAAAACGCTTTAGTGATGGCGACGGTGATTTTGCTGTCCTCGAACGGCACTACCGTGCCATTGCGCTTGATGACACGAAGTTGTCCGGGTGCCGTCGCGGTAAGGCGGGTAGGATTGGGGTTTTCTCTGGTCGCAGCCGGCGTGGCTGCGACACTTTGTTGTTCTACTGATTCACTGCCTGTTTGCATAAGTCGGGCTGCCTCTGAAAAGCCTTCGTATCGGGTCATGTCGCGCTGTTCTCCGGGCAATACCTGTCAGTTGAGCTGTTCGGGGTTTTTTGGCTCAACATCTATATATAGGGGTTATTGCACGCGGAAACCCCAAGATAGGCGGGTATCGGCCATAATGCAAGCAGAGCATGCTGGGTTTTTTTTGTGGGTAATCTGTGCGTAAGTGAGTTCGCGCCGCTGTCACTCGGCCCTAACTTGTTGAGTTCGTGATTAAAAACGGGCATATGCCTGTTAACCATCGAAGCCATAACCAAAATGGCATCAGGCAATCGATTAACTGAAAAATTCACACGGTCCCGGAATTGACTGAAGCCACTACCCGTTCCCTGGGGCTCAAGAATTTATTAGAAGCTCGAGGAGCGCTTTTTGGGCATGGAGCCGGTTCTCCGCTTCCTGCCAAATCACGGTATCAGGCGCGTCCATTAGGTCTGCGGTAATCTCCTCATTGCGATGGGCAGGCAGACAATGCATGTACAGCGCGCCATCTGATGCCTGTTCGAGCAGCTGCCGATTCAGTTGGTAAGGCGCAAGTAATGCGGCGCGCGCTTGCTGCTCCGCTTCTTGTCCCATGGATGCCCATACGTCAGTCACGAGCAGGTCAGCCCCCCGCACGGCGCGTTCTGGTGCTCTCTCGATCCTGACAAATCGTTCGCAGGCCTTGAGCAGTGTGGGGTTTGGCTCGTAACCCTCGGGGCAGGAAACCACCAACTCGAAATCAAGTGATCGTGCAGCATTCATCCAGGAATGGCAGACATTGTTACCGTCTCCCAACCAGCAAACCTTGCGCCCGGCAATGTCGCCGCGGTGTTCAACAAACGTTTGCAGGTCAGCAAGGATCTGACATGGATGAAATTCGTCGGTGAGGCCATTGATGACCGGTACCCCTGAGTGCGCCGCAAAACGCTCAACGTCACTGTGGGCGTAGGTTCGAATCATGACGGCGTCTACCATGGACGAAATGACTCGGGCGGTATCTTCAATGGGTTCTCCGCGTCCCAATTGGGTGTCCTGCCCCGACAGAAACAGTGCAGCGCCGCCTAACTGGGTCATGCCCGCCTCAAAAGAGACCCGTGTTCGCGTCGATGCTTTGGTGAAAATCATTGCCAGTGACTTTCCGCTCAGGCTTAAGGGCTCGGTACCGGCTCGTCGCAGTGCCTTGAGCTCAATTGCTCGCTGAATCAGGCGCCGAATCTCATCCGCGGCGAGATCCGTCAAAGTAAGGAAGTGTCGCGTTTGTGCCATTACAGTGCTTCCTTTTCGGCGATTTCATTGAGGACGTCAGCGATGCCGGCGCCCAGCTCTCCGGCCTGTTCGTGGCTCATTACCAGTGGTGGCAATACGCGGATGGTATCGCTGCCGGCGATATTGAGGAGCAGGCCTCGGTCCAGGCCGCGCCTCACGATGGTGTCCGTAGATATAGTGGGCTGAATGCCGATCATCAGTCCCCGTCCACGGATGTCAGCGAGCAAGGTGGGATCGGTAATTCGCTGTTTGAGCCCTTCGATCAGGTGATGCCGCAGAATCTCCGCTTTCGGCAATAAGTTCTCCTCTTTCAGCGCAGTGAGTACTGCCTGCGCTGCAGCGCAGCAAAGCGGATTGCCGCCATACGTTGAGCCGTGGTCACCTGGGCCCAGTTGTTGGGCGGCCGCGCCTCTGGCCATGCACACGCCAATGGGTAGCCCGTTTCCCAGTCCCTTGGCGGTCAACAAAACATCGGGCACGACTCCCAATTGTTCAAATACATAGGTGCTGCCGCAGCGGCCGTTGCCCGTTTGCACCTCGTCAAAGATCAGAAGCCAATCACTAGTAGAGCACAGAGTGCGGAGGCCCTCGAGATAATCGGGTGCCAGTGGTCTGATCCCGCCCTCTCCCTGAATGGGTTCAACCATGACCGCTACCACGTCTTCCAGCACTTGGCCGAGGTGTTCTATCGCGGCAAGGTCGTTGGCGGGCACTCGCAGGAACCCGTCGAGCAGCGGGCCAAAACCCTGACGAATTTTGGCGTTGCCGGTAGCCGATAATGCACCGATGGTTCTGCCGTGGAACGCTCCCTCAAGCACAATGATCTGTGGCGCAGCAATCCCTTTTTGATTGCCGTATCGTCTTGCCAGTTTGATGGCCGCTTCATTGGCCTCGGCGCCAGAATTGCAGAAGAACATATTCTCCATGCCGGTGGCCTCGCTGAGCATCTCGGCCACACGCTCCTGCAAGCGGATGTGGAAGAGGTTCGACGTGTGTACCAGGCGAGAGACCTGATCGGTGACGGCGGCCGTAACGCCAGGATGGTTGTGTCCGAGGTTGGTCACCGCGATGCCCGAAACGCCATCCAGATAAGCGCGCCCTTCAGTGTCGTACAACAGTGCGCCCTCTCCATGTGAGAAGGTCACGGGAAGTCGACCGTAGGTCGGCATAATGGCGGAGTAGGATCGAGACATTGAAACGAGCAATCTGCCTGCTTAAAGGGTGCCAAGATTAGCGAAGCGCTGTCACGAGTCAAATGTCTTTAATAAAGGCTCTCCGCCTGACCCTCTCGTCGTATTACAATGCACCCAGCCGAAATGCACCCAAGACAGCAAAACGCACCCATCTTACGGAGTATGCTATGGAAATCATGGACACGATTCGCGAGCAGATTGAAGGTAATCGCATCATCCTTTATATGAAAGGCTCACCCAACCAACCACAATGCGGATTTTCCGCCAGAACAGTTCAGGCGCTCATGGCTTGTGGCGAGCGATTTGCCTACGTTGACATACTGAGTAGTCCCGAGATCCGCGCCAACCTCCCTGCCTATGCCAACTGGCCGACATTTCCCCAACTGTGGGTGGACGGCGAGCTGATTGGTGGCTGTGACATCGTTTGCGATATGGAGGCCTCGGGTGAGTTAAAGGCGCTGGTCAGCAGCGGCTCAGAAAACGGCGGGGCCTGAG
>Ga0222716_10005213_pt1 | contig 10113 bp, 24 predicted proteins | sample C33_13DmetaG_FD_165044 | JGI IMG/M metagenome (GOLD analysis project Ga0222716, IMG submission 165044) | Estuarine water microbial communities from San Francisco Bay, California, United States - C33_13D | ecosystem: Environmental > Aquatic > Marine > Unclassified | place: USA: California...
GATGAACCTGGTATCGATATATAAAATTGTCATCAGTGCTAGAGTTCAATTACAACAAGACATACAGTAGAGTACGTGAGCTGATTGCCATGGGTAAAATTACTAAATCAGGTCGAGGGTCAAATGCTAAATACCATATAGCATCCGAGACGGATAATACAATACAGTTTGCTGCTGAGCGTAAATAATTTTATGAACACACGAGAAAGAATCATCAAAGCTATTAAAAAATTTAACGTGCAGAACAACAATCAGGTGAACCTGGCTAGTGAGGCTGCTGTGCTCGAACTAGCTGAACTAGTACACGGCGCTGTGCTGAAACAATCACCAGAAACATACAACGAACAACAGTTGTATCTTTTCACAAATAACGCCACTGACGAGCATAAATAAAAATATGCCCAAAAATGTGGATAAACTCATAGGAACATTAGAAGATATAACAAAAAAAATTGAATACGCACTTGAAGATTATGGAACATCTGGTGATGATGTGCTAGATTCACTCAACGATTCAATTGAAACACTTATAGAAATAAACGATGAGCTGGATTCGCAAATGGAAGAGGAATAAGAAAAAATACTCATGGGGGTACATTGAAAAGGCGTGCAAATCTATCGCGTTCGACTTATATGAGTCTGATATATCGCGCATCATTGGATTGAGTCGTGGTGGTTTAATTCCGGCCACTATAATAGCGAACTCATTAGGTGTACGTGAGGTTTATAGTATTGGCCTAGCTAGTTATGAATTGACACACAATGGTGTTGAAGCTCCACGTGATGATATCAGAGTATATCAACGTTTACCATCTAATTGCCCCAAGCTAAACAAGCGAGAAAAGGTGTTGATTGTTGATGATATATCTGATAAAGGTCACACATTTGAACACGTTATAAACAATCTGACAAAGCAGTACCAAAGCACTTTTATGACCGCTAGTATTTTTATAAAACCATCAACTAGTTATTTACCAGACATGTTTTATAGTGAAGTGCCAGACGAACAATGGGTGGTGTTTCCATGGGAAGATTAGTTGCTCATTTGAACAACAGATAATAACATTGTGTATGAAACGTATTATATCATCACCTGTGACTCAATATATTAAATGTAGAAGATGGTTGTTCAGCAAGAACACTTGGAACAACTTCTACACGTTTGTTAGTCTACCGGAATTGAAGTGTTGCAAGACATTAGCCTTCATTATCAGTATTATATTATGAAAGTTGTTAGCAGCCTATTAAACGGAGGAACTAAGAAATCTCCAGAGTATTCTGTACACTTTGATGATGGTATCACATTGTTCATGACTACAGTGAATGATCAATTTGAATATACCGGTATGTTGAGCACCGGGCTCGATTCATATTTTCTCAAAAGAGGAAAATGGCCAGCTGGTAAAAATTTAGAAAAAAGAGTCGACCTAGCTACTGCATTTATAAACAAAAATATAAAAAACAACAGATACAGAAAAAAATTAACACAAATAGAAAATGAGCATAATGAATGATCTAATGTACCCGTTCGGAAACCCGTTCAAAGACCACATGACTCGTAACGATAACACAGCCGCTTTGAATAACGTATTGAAGCTGGCTCAGGACAAGATCCGGATGTCTCAAGGAGAGATGGAGGAAATACTATTGACCGGACAGGGAGGATCAACCGCAGATGACATCCTCGCGGAACGTAGTGTCAAAATGGTTGAGGCCCTTATAGAATATATAAATGACCAAAAGCAAAAAACAGATACCTAAACGACATAAGTTCAAAATAGGTGACGTTGTTACATTTAAATTTGCTGGTAGTTGGCACAAAGGTCCGGTCGTTGAGCTCACATACGATAATGATGGACACGCTACTTATACGGCAACTACTAGCGCTAACGGAAGGATATATCCATGTTTAGGAATAGATCAAAGCAAAGAGGTTGGTTGGGTGCAATCACGTTAATATGTTTGTTGGCCACGTCATGTGGTAACAAAGAATGGAGATTAGGAAATTTTTCATCCGATCCTGGAGTGATGAACAAGAGACATGACGAGAGGGACCATGCATTAGAATATCATTCCGACAATAGATGGGACACAACCAAACACTATGTCAAACAACATAAAAAGAAGGATGGGAAAATCAATCTATTCAAACGCGATGGGTTTGATTGGGGTTTTTAGTTGCTCATACAATCAATTTAACATACAATACTAATATGACAGACAGACTAAGAGATAAACAAACGGGTAGATACATTGCTAGTCCAGCGGCACGTAGTCAAGAGCTATACAATGAACTCTACAGAGCTTTTAATTACTTCAACGATCGATACGCGGATGGAAAACTACCCAAAGTAGTCATCACCATACAAGAGAGTGGTCGGAGAAATGCGTATGGTTGGTTTGGTGATGGTTTTTGGGCCGACCGGTTGTCAGGTAACGCTGTGCCTGAGATCAACTTGAGTGCAGAGTATCTTAGTAGAGGTCCTAACGGCCTGTTAGAGACATTACTACATGAGATGGCGCATTTGTGGAACGCGACTGTCGTAGATATCAGAGACTGCAGCGGTGGGCAATATCATAACAAACACTTTAAAACTGCCGCTGAGCAGTTTGGATTGGAAGTATCACGTGATGGTACTCGCGGATGGGCATACACTAAACTTACAGATGATAGTGAAGCCGCCATCAAAGAACTAAATGTGAACGAGCAATTGTTTACTGGATTGAAAAGAAAACGAGCCGGTAAGCGGGAAGACCGGTATTTTTCACTTATTGTGAATTTGGATTTGAAAGAGCCTCTAAAGCAAGCAATAGACACTACTGGTATGAGCCAGCGAGAGTTTGTAGAGTTTGCAATCTCACAAGCTATCAAAGCGACCGATCACGAGTGTTGATGCCAAAGCATGCTAATGTAGATACTGTTATGAGTGTCATTCAAGAGTACACAAACTGTGCAATAGAAGGTTGTACAACTCAAGATGATTTTGTTATAACAACATTTCATAAAAAATATTTGAAACAATTGACATTACGGTTACGTGAGTTGGGGTGGATGTGCAGTGAGATGAACACACAAACCAATAATTATTGTACTATCAAATATCAGCCACATGATGAATGGTTTGAATATCCATTAGATTTTTAGTTGCACAATACCAAACAATATACGATAATAGATTTATGATTAGCCAATTAACAAGTCTAGATGAAAGAGCCGGCGTTGATTTGACCGGAGAGCAAAGCCTCGACAATGTGCTCGAGCGATCAAATTTAAATTTTGATGTAGAGAAGGTGCCCATACATACACCTGAAGGCAATGAAGTCACCGGTAAATATCTATTGCGACGGACAGACAACAATTTTGTGTTAGGAACATGCGGTAACAGATACCATATTGTAGACAACAAAAGTATGTTTGAGCCGTTTGATAGCATCGTGCAGAGCACAGGAGCGGTATACGAGAGCGCCGGGCTGTTAAGTCACGGTAAAACATGCTGGGTAAGTGCTCGATTAGGTGATGATTTTAAAGTCCGAGATGATGCATTTCAACGTCGAGTGATCATGTTGGTATACCATAACGGATTGCAACGCAACAGTTATTTTGGATACAACAATCGAGTGATTTGTAACAATATGATGGCTAGTCTGAACATCGCTAGCCGTAAGCACGGCATTGGTGTGAAGCATACACCTAAATGGGAAGACAGTTTGAACCTAGCTGTCGAAGCATTCAAGGAGAGTATTCGAGAATCAAGTGAGTTTGCTGAAAACATAAGTACATTAGCGAGAGTTAAAATGTCTAAACTTCAAGCCGCTCGTTTTGCGTTAAAGTTCTTCAATGATTTCAAACCAATTAAGAGTAAAACCCGGACGGATCGGAGCAGAACAAGAAACCATAACAAGGTTGAACAACTAATTCATCTATTCGAAGAGGGGATGGGCAACGAAGGCAAAACCCGGTATGACATGTTCAATGCTGTCACAGAATATTTAGATCACCGTAGTGTTGGCAAAAAAGCTAACACAGGAAGACGGTTCATTAGCAACTTAAACGGACTTCAAGCTAATAAAAAACGCCGCGTTGTCCAGGAGCTGCTAACTGTGTAATTTTGAATCGTTCGGAAGGAAGGACCGACTTGTTGGCGCAGTAGATGCATAACAAACGATTCAATGTTGGGTTAAAACGCTGATGCAAAAGGTAGAAATTAAGCTAGTTTCTTTTGTTGATCACACACCATTATGGACATGGGATCAAACACCAAGTGATCTGGTAAGTGCTCCATCTGCGCGACGGTTGAATGATGAACTGGATGTAAACCATTCGTAAAAACGATCACCAGCGTAAAACTCAAACTAGTTGCACAAAAACAATAGACACGATATAATATAAATATGAACCCAATATACGAAATAGGTACCGCAGGAGTAGTCATAGCACTGTTCCTAGCGTTCAGTGCAGTGGTAGGAGGATTTGTTCTCATGCCAACTGCTGTAAGAATAACAGCCGTAGGAGCAGCGTTGATGTTTTTAGGTTATCAAATAGTTGAGTTTATACTCAAAGCATTTGTTGTCGTTGCATTATGAACAATTACATAGAAACACTGGATACTTTTTTTGAGAGTAAAACATGGGATATCATATGTGAAGAATCAAAACAAGGTTCTAAATCAGCGACAGAATTATTAGAGAATATTAATTTAAGATTTGACTCTTTACTATTTTTTACCAAAACCAACAACACTCCACGTGCTAATAGAGAGTTCCAATTACTCAACAAACTTATAAACTACTTATATGAAACGATCAAATAACCCTCATGCTATCAATTCTTTCGCGAATCTTGTATTTTATCCAATGCAAGTACCTAACACCGGTTGTATCGCGACCGGGGTGCTTAGCTCTGGGTTCGATATTGTTGTGACTGGTGGCAACACCGGGCAGGCTGCTGATGGAGTTGATACTTATCTCGTGGAGATTACAGACAAATCCAACAGAGAATCTCCACGCGTTGTAACCAAAAAGAATGTATCTACTGATGATCTCAGAGGCATTATAGAGCATCATTACAAGAGCAGATTCCGGAGGAAGAGAAGGTATAACAAGAGATGAACGAGCACAACACAAAGTTAATCGAATTAGAATCTAGAATCAAAGCAATCGAAGAGATCGTAGAACAATTTACAGATACTGTTCTTGGATTGGACAAAACATTAACCTCTGTAGTAACAGATGTCAATAAATTCTTAGACACAATAGATGATAACACAAACAATACTGATGATGAATAAATTTTTGATATTGATCTCAATTATATATGTTAGTGGATGTTCAACTCATGTTGACTGTATTGATTGTCATGACAATAGCGTGATTACTCACTCTTGTCCAGAAGTAGGGCACGGGCCATGTTATCTTTGTGACGCTCCAACAATTGCGAAAAAATAGTTGACAATTAGTTTTGTAGACTATATAATATATCAAACGGCTGATGAGTCAGCCAATCGTTCTTTTACATTTCAATTTTAATACCATCACATCGACGGAAGTGATGGTGGGACGCTAGTAGAAGGGGCAACCTTAGCTCCACTAGCACACATGTCCTCGCTGCGGCGAGGGGTCAACGATCAAGTGATTGAGGCTAGCTGAAGGACAGCGATATGGATACAATCCATCATGTGGTACATGTCTGCCAATCCTATACTGATACTATGGGTATGATTCCTGGAGGTGAGCTGTAAAAGGCAAGGCCTTCCTTTGTCGCATAACAATGGATCTAGGAACATAGTGCGAACAAGATCTCGGTAGTAGAGGCTCAACGATCAAGTGATTGAGAGCAGGTTAAACACCTATCAAGTTGCAGAATCATTCTGGCGGTAACTAGAGACATGTTGAGAGAAGGCTGAAGAGTAGTCTCTCCCCAACCATTTTATAAGGCGGTAACTGCGTAGCGGGCGCTGCCTTGAGATCAATCTAATCTCTCACGAGAAGGGAATCATCGTTTAACTGCCTAAATTGATCTCAAACTTGAATCCGGAACAGCCGGCTGTGTCACAACTCGCGGGACCCACTTATTATATATCCACGTCGTGTTCCACACAGTCGGCTTTCCTCTTTTTTATACAGGAGTGGTGTAATGGTAGCATCACGGTCTCCAAAACCGTTGGTTGAGGTTCAAATCCTCGTTCCTGTGCCATTTTACTTAAATAATTTTATGAACTACAACACACTAATAATACTAACCATTGCTCCAATTCTAGCAATTGCAGCTCCATCAAAACAAAAACCAACCAAGCCAGAGCGTGAAGTTGTTGCTGATCAAATAAAAAATGAAAAATCATCTAAAGTGAAGCCAGAGAGAACAGACAAACCGAACAGACCAGCATTACCAGAGGAGATAAAAACACAGATTGCTGAATTGAAAAACAAACAAAAAGAAATGCACTTGGCTAGGAAAGAGTTTGGCGAGAGCCTCAAAGAGGCATCAAAGGAGGAGCGCGCTGAATTGATCGCACAATTCAAACAAGACAATAAAGAACAGCATCAAGCCATCAAACAACAAGCAAAAGAAATTAAAAAACAGATACGAGAAACTGTCGAGACTGGAGATACCAGAACATCTGATATTTAACAATTTACAATTTAAACCTAGGTTAACCCTCTTCGTTCTGATCCTAAGGAACAACCAGGCCTGATCAGCCAAAAAGAGACTTGTTACATATTCCCAACGGCTCTATGTAACAGTTTGGAGTCAGTCACGCCAAGCGCGTGCAAACACTTTAGACGACACACATGGGCCCGGATTGAACCATGGCGAGATAGAGCAACCGGCAGGAACCGCGCAACCTGAACTCACGCTCCCTAGGTCTAATCATTTTTCTAAACGCGACTAAATAATTATATGGATGATAGAACGACTCGAGTATGTGATCTTACAGACAAACCTATAATTAATGACTGTAACGTCAAGGTTGAATTTGGTTACGGGAGTGACAGAGATGGTGATGTGTATAGGTTCTGTGTTGATGGAGATGAAGGAGTGAAAATACTCAAGTTTATAGAGAGTTTGTATGTCAATGACAGAGCGTTATGTGACAATAAAATTATACCGCGAGGTAGAAGACATATAGAATAAATATTGTTATGAACCAGGATGGAGTCAGTAAAAAATCCAAGAAGGTATTGAGCAAGCTAGTAGTACTGTATGAGCATCTTGATAATTTAAGAAACATACCGAAACCTAGGTCAGAGAATGTTGAGCTGATGATTGAAGCAATATATTTACGTATAGCGGAAGAGAAGAAGAAATTAACCAGGTGAATAAAATATTTCCAACATTATTATTCGTTGTGTCAATATTGATAGCAGGTACAGCTGCTTTCTTTTCTGTCAAAGGTATCGGTTTGTTGTTTGCTGGTAGTTTCATGCCAGTGGTGGTGATGGCCAGTAGTTTAGAAATCGGTAAATTGTTTGCTGTGAGTTTTCTTTATAGAAAATGGTATGTCATGCCTTTCATGCTTAAATTTTATCTGAGCATCGCGGTGCTGTTGTTGATAGCAATCACATCATTGGGTATATTTGGTTTTCTTTCTGATGCATATCAAGACACAAAGAACAAAGTCAATTACATAGACACTAAAATTACAAGCATCGAGAATCAAAACAAGGAAATTCAACTGAGAATCAAAACCACACAAGGCCAACAACAAGACAAAACAGACAACAACTCTGTCAAATCCGAGAGATACAAACAAATATATGACAGTTATGTTGAGTTGAAAAACAAAGACAAACAATCAATCATGAGCCGCATGTCACAGTTGGATCAGATGTTGAATGATGTGAAAAACAAACCTGGTGGTTTGTTCAGCAACAAGAAAAAAGAAATAGAGACCTTGACAACACAGCAACAACCTGAACGTGACAAATTGAACAACCAGCTTGACCTTATTGAATCTGACATCAAGAAAGAATATGATAATTTTCTAGCCAAAGTGGATTCGTTAAGTGATCTAGAAGAGAAAAAACCGCAAGTGGATGTGAAGCAATTGTACGCTCAGCTAGAGGATAACAACAAACAGATACTCGAACTCAAAGGAGACATACATAAAACTGACATCGGTAGTTTCAAATTTATTGCTCAAGCTGTCGATGTAGAGGTTGATACAGCAGTCAAATGGTTCATCGCGATGATCGTGATTGTGTTTGACCCTCTAGCCATGTGTTTGATTATCGGGTACAACATTTATGCTACTGGTGGTAGAAAATTTGACACACCGACATCGTCTGTAATTCCAACAGCATCTAACATCAAGGACCGAGTCAAACAGGTCGTGTTTCGACCAATTAAAACAAAAGAATAAGTTGCGCGTTGAGTGTAAAAATGATACAATTGTATCATGACAACGAAAACACTCATTGACGATATTTTAGGTAAGTTGCCCCCTCCTGTGAAACCTGAGGTTGTTCCGTATCGAGGTGTGATGATATATGGTCACAAAACCGCTGGTACAATACAAGTGATGGATGCAGCATCTTATGCTAACTGGAAAGGTTATCAACCGGGCCGTTGGGGACGTAGTGCTACTAAGAAAGCAGGAGGTAAAAACACATGCCACATTTAAGTATAGATGATGTAGGATTTTATTGTGCAGTGTTTGTCGCAGTTGCATTTGGGATTGAGATTGTATATAATATGTGGAACAGAAAAAAATGATGAATTACCAAGACATATATGTAGTAGATGATTTTGAAGAAGCTGAGCAGTTTCGATACAAACATAATGACCAGCCAGTAGAGGTGGGTACAGCAGTAGGTTACGACAATCACCAACATGGTACAGATACAATAGATCTAGTATGCTTCGAAGGTATATATTTTTGTGATGAGTAATATAGTTTCCGACTCGCAAGTGATTGATGCTCTAGAATTTAAACATCATCAATTCACAACTAAATTTTGCGAGAAGAACAACCCAGCGCGTTGGTCTCCTATGGATCACATGTACTTCAAACACTTGTGCACAGTGCTAAAACATACACGAGCTATATTTGAATTGGATGTCGATTCATTAGCTGACAAACAAATGAAATTGCAGGAAGATTAAATGAATAGAATATTTTTTGTTGGTAACATGTTGTTGCTACTTACTATAGTTGTAAACAAACAGACATTGGTTGTCAATCATGAACCTCCTAGGATTAAAGCCGCTCAATTGCAAGCGGCTCCGGAGATACAAGTGAACCGACTACCACATCCGTTCAATGTGGATGGTCACTTACCATATCAGGTATGGGTTGATGGTGAGCGTTTAGAACTCAACAGCCCGGCAGCAAGGACCATAATTAAAACTCTCAATTTAAAATTTGAACAACCAGAAGACACTGCTGAAATACATAGCGGTGCTGGGTGGTTAAAACCACTCGACCTAACACAAGCACAATGAGCGACATGCACGATGAAATGATAGAAAGTATAGCTGAGAATCGAGGTTATGATAGAGGATTTACAGCTGGAACCAAACATGCACATGATTTGATCAATCAATACATGGATTGGATGAAAGATTACATGACTGTACTCGAATGTGAAGGTGACTGTCAGCGTGAAATAGCATGTTACCAGACTCAATGGAACGCGTTAGCTCAAGCCAAACTTTTGATCCGCACCGGACATTTTGATAGCGATGAAGCAACAACAGGATAGCAAATTGTACACACATGAGTTGGTGGATTGGAACAAACCCAAAGGTGTTCTCCCTCCGGCGAAAATCTTTGCGACAGTCTGGGAAGTACATGAACTCAACAAAGGCTTGGCGTTAAATGGTTATACCAAACGTTGGGTGAAACAAGATTAATATGTTTGAAGATCGAACACCAGCGGAAGATGTGATTGATAAATGGTTCTCTAGTGATGCATGGAAAGAGATATTGCATGATGCCAACACCGGGGATCAAGACAGTGTGGATTTAATGGAGAACGTGAACGATCAATTAGCTAGTTTGATTTTTCATCTCAAAAATAGTAGTGCTGAATCACGACTACAGTACGAAATTAAATTTTTTCAAGACCTGTGCAATGATTTTGGAGTTGCATAAACAATAACAAACAATTATA
>Ga0222716_10005222_pt1 | contig 10106 bp, 10 predicted proteins | sample C33_13DmetaG_FD_165044 | JGI IMG/M metagenome (GOLD analysis project Ga0222716, IMG submission 165044) | Estuarine water microbial communities from San Francisco Bay, California, United States - C33_13D | ecosystem: Environmental > Aquatic > Marine > Unclassified | place: USA: California...
TAAGTATAATACCTAATTCGTCCAGTAATTCCGGCTCTGCTTTTGTTGCACCTTTAACTAGTCTATTAAAAGAATCTGTAACATCTCTACCTAATATTGCGGAAGTGTCTTTTGCAGCCTTACCTAATCTCTTAAGCTGGTCTACGTTAAGACCTGAGGAAAGACCAATTGCTGTTGCTTGCGAAGCTTCCTTGAAGCCAATCTGTGCATCAGTAGCGTCAATGATATCATTAGTCAGGGATCTAATTGCTATACCGCTTCCCATCGCATAGGCCTTTTGACCTTGCTCTAGTATTCTCATATCTCCCGCAGTTTTAAGGAAGTTATATGCTGCACTAATTGCAAAAATGTTAGCGGCTAGGGTTGCGTAGGCTCCCACGAGCCCTCCCATCCCTTGTGCCATTTTAGAGAAGTTTTTAGTGCCGTTTGCAGAGGCTTGTGCGGCACCTTTCATATTTCTGTCAGCAGTAGATGCAGAAGTGCCAAGTTTATCGAGATTTTTACTGGCTTTCTTTGCTCCGAGACCTACTTTTTTAGTAGTGCCTTTGTCATCGACTTTTACATCAATCTCAACTTTATTTTTTGCCATTAGCCAGTCACATTATGGGTGAAATTCTTTCCACCGCCCGAGGAGCTTTTTCGCTTCTCTGCCTTTCTACGTTTTTCCGCCTCTTCTGAACGGAAAGATACTAGTATGCTTTCGTACAATTTCATTATATATAAAATTGTTCTGGGTTCGTCTACCTCATATAAGTTGAAAAAGTACTCTATATTATTCCAAGTCTTTCCCATATAAGTGCCTGACATACCTTCCCAGTTATCTTCTAATAGGCTGAATACGAAAAATGCCACTTGGACCTCCACGGGAAAATCCGAAGGGTCTAGCGGCATCTTTTCAGGGTCTGGTTCTTCTCCCAACTGTTCGCAGATACGAAGGTATTTCTCTACATCAATCTGATTACTTGATTGTACGTATCGCTCAAGTAGGTTACGTATTTCCCCTACTTGTTCCCAGTAAAATTTTCTAGGTCACTCACTGCTTCTGTAACCCAAGTATCAAAGTCAGTTGAGTTTTTCATCAACAACTCTGCGTTATCTTGAGTAAATGCAAGTTCATCATTAGGGTCAAAAGCCGAGACATCTACCAAAAGAAGCTCTTCTAGGTAACGATATTTAAGGCCTGACCATCCTTTGATTACACCTTTGCAATATTCAATTAAGAATGTATCCTCATCAAGTATCTCTTCTGGCTGACGAGTCTTTTTACTAAATTTTGTAGTTACACACTTTTTACGCAGCTTTACGAGCTCTTCTCTAGCTAAGTAACATAAATCTACTGTCATACCCGGGTAGCCGGAGAAATCAATAGTTACTGTCTTGCTTGGAGTCATAAGACTCGCTAATGAAACAGGTGCTGTAGTCTTTGGGGTGTCGCTCATTTTTTAAATCCTTCGTTATTAAAGTGTGGGAACAAAGAAGGGGTGAAAAATCACCCCTGCTTCGATTTTCTATTAACATAGTATAGTCGAAGAGACCATAAATGTCAAGAACTTTTTTTCTATTGGTTATACACCTACGTACTTCAAAGTAACTTCGTCAGTCGCATCAATGGTGCTAGGCAGAGACATAAAGTTAGTTTCAACAGAGATTACATCTTCAACAGAGTGTGTTGGAATCTCCAAGTGACAAGTAGGCATAGCTACTGCTAACTTAGGCACACCAGAGCCTGTTCCACCAATATTGAAATTTAGAGCGAAAGAGTTAGTTACAACATTTGTAATTGACTTCAAATCTTCCCACAAATCGCTAGAGTGGTTTGTAGCACCAGTATCTTTACTAAGGTAACAATTCATAGTACCTGAGATAGAACGAGTACCTGTAACGTGACCAATAGGAACGTTCACCAAACCAATCTCTTCTGGAGTAATAAAGGTAATGTTGTTAGACATTGTAATATTACCGCCAGTAAGTGTAAGAGCATAGTTAGTTTCTAGCTCGTTTACGCTATCTCCATCTGGATCACGAGTAGTAGGAGTAACTGTACAAGTAGTTAGACGGTTACGAATAAAGTTATCAGTATCCGTAATTGCTTCAGTAATAGTGGGTGTTGGGATACTATCTACAGTAATCTCTGACCCGAAACCGGACCAGTTAATCATTGCGATTCCATCAATGTCAAAATCAATAGATGCTTCGTTTACAACACATCCTGCAATTTTGTACGTCTTCTTATTAGCATTACCGAGAACAAAGAAAATTTCGGCAGTACCAAGAGTCGACTTATTTGATTCACTAAAATCAATATCCAAGTCTGTAGCATCAGCGGTAAACTGGTTTGTAAAAGTATGTGAGGCGTATGTCGCAGGACCTGAAAACAGTGCCCATAATACTTCCTCTACTGCGTGATGTTTTGCAGCATTATCTGCCGCACCTGCACCTGAACCAGCAGATACAAAAGGACGAACGTAGGTTGAGAAAGCCCACTCAGCAGGAGCAAGAGAATCGTTAAAGGCACGACGACCACGACGGCTTACACCGGCGGTGGATTCCATTTCTGCTAGAGTAATTTCACTCGAGTTTGTTGCCTGTGAGAACGAGAAGCCATCCAAGACTGGTAGTTCCCATATGTTTGAGCCGATCTTAATATATACTTTCGTATCCCGGCTAAAATATAGTTGTTGTGCCATAGTTTATCTCCTATGAATCTTGAAAAGACTTGGACGTGAACGTTTGTTCGTGCCAGTATTTTCTAGTAGCGAACCTCTAGTATCATCTCTCCAATGCCTAAAGGGTCTAATACACCTTCGTCAGTATCAATACTAACGACTGTGATTTGGTGGGTGTACTGAGTCGCGCCCCTGCGGTCATAGTACAATAGTCTTGAGTTTCCTTCAATTACAGTTTCAACATCTTCAAGCAACTCTTCAAGAGCTACTACAGAATCTTCATCTTGTACGTAACAACGTACTGTAACAGTTAGAAACCGGTCTTTAAATCCGCCTCCTTGATACTCTCTGCTTTCTGACCCCGCATTGAGATGTATGGCAGGAAATTCTTCTACCTCGTCCCAGAACTTGAGTCGAGGAGATACATTCTCATTAACATTTGATAAATAGGCAAAGCTACCATCAATGTCTTTTAGTTTATCGACAAGAGCAGTTATAATGCCCTGCCTTCTTGTAGTATAAACTCTTTCTGGTTCTGACATTACTGTCTCCTAGTGTAGAATCGTCCCATCATAAATTGGGCAGCAATCTCTCGTATAGATTGATCAATTATTTTTCTTGGGTCTCTGTCGTCAGAAGCAAATCTGCTTCCACTACCTGTTTCGTAAACTTCGTAAGGGTTTCTTTGGTAAGTATAGCCTATACTTGGAAAACCTCTGGCAGTTTGCATTATATCGGTGACTCTAACACTTTCTGCAAATCTACCTGTTTGGTTTTCAAGTGCGGGAGCTCCCATATTCTTTCTTACTGTAGCAGGGAGTTCTTTGTTAATTGCCGTTACAATAGCTAAAGGGTTAAAGGCTGGTTTGGCAGCTCTTGTTCGAGTGGCCGTAGCCCCTATTGCTGCATCTTTATATGCCTTCTTAGATCCCTTAGATTTATTAGTTTCTTTCTGTGTCTTACCGCTCGATCTCTTTATAGTTGTATTTATAGTTTTTATCTTTACACCCTTTTTACCTTTTAAGGGTTTAGTAAACTCTTTTACAATAATTTTCGTAGCCTTAGATATTGTAGAGTCAGATCCCGATAAGCCAGCCCAGTACTCTCCTCCCATATTTTCTATAACAATTTTTAATTGTTTGTTCAAATCAGTTATTTCATTCTTTGTCATAGAAGCGCGGTTAAATGCCTTACTTTCCATAGATATTTTAATTGTATCAGTGGGAGGACCAACATCAAGTTTTTGCAAAGTTAAATCTATGCCATCAGAAAGCTCGGATATAAGTTTATTTACTAATTTATTACTACTATTACCGCCTCCGAATTCAAACAAAGTCTGTTGAACATAACCAGCTCTTTGTCTACCTACAGAGGACGCATCAGCATGTCCTATATCAAGAAAGCCTTTTCGAGAATCAATAGTCTCTCTTTGCCTCTTACTACCCCTATTTAAAGTTTTAATATTAGCGTTTAAAGCTTTAATTAATGGTTTCTGCTCTTTTTGCTTTAGCCTTTTAAAAGCATTAAATACACTACCCGAGTAGCCCGTCTTTGTAGCGTATACAACTGAAAAATTTGTAGGAGTACCTTTCATCTCCGATGTAATATATTTCTTTCTATCTGTATTGAACTTTTTAGGGTGTAGAGCAGAATAAAGTCTTCCGCACATAGCTGTAACTTCTTGTTTTATAATATTTTGAGTGCTTTTAGGCAAGGTATCAGCACCTTCCCTTGAAAGCATTTCTTTAGTAACTTCCTTAATTATAGTAGATGCACTGATTTCAATGTCGTGCGTCTCAAAGTTACTTACATACTTTCTATAGCTTTCTGCGCTTTTGTGTATACGAGACTCTACACTTTTTAATGCCGCAAGTAAGGCCTTATCTGCCATTAGAAGTTTTTATATAGATCCAAGACACGTTTAATATGGTCTGGAAACGCTACGTTATTACGTTGACTAGTACTGCCGGAGTTTTGTATACTAGCCCCTGCCATGGTTTGACGAGTTTTGTGCTCATCTTTAAAGTAGTAGGTAACTAAATCGATAACTGCTAGCTTTAAGTCTGCAGGACAAGAAGCATATCCAGCAGTATAAGTAACTTCTACGGCACCCGGCCCTTTACGCCAGTTGCAGAAGTTAGTTGCGCCAGTTGTACGTAAAAGGCTATCAGTAGTAGTATCGAGATAATACTCAAAAGCACCAGTAGTAAGAGTCTTGTATGCACCCGCGTAAGAGTCACGCTCTTTTACAGTAGTGATACTAACTACAGGGCCTTCAGTAAGTTGAATAACATGGGTATCCCATGTAACGTTTATTGTTTCAGTAATTGCTGAAGAATAGTAATCTACAATACTGTTACCACAATAAGTTTTTACTAATTGACTTACAGAAGTGACCAAAAGATTCAGACGAGTATCATCCTTCGTATTCAAGATATTTTTCGCGTCTTTATAATCTTCTAAATCAATCAAGTTTGCCATATTCTATAAGTCCATTAGTAAAAACTTAAGGGGAGCAAGCTCCCCTCTCGTTTTGCTTTTAAATTAAGCTACACAGTCAATCTTAACTGCGGAACGGTTACCAGCAGTATCAGCAACCAACTCTTCAAAGCCTAGGGCCTGTGAAGCGACGATTACGTTACGCTGATTGCCAACTTCGTAGTCAGACTCAACAGATACACCACGTAGACGTGGGATAACATAGTTGCGAGTATTAACAGCAAATGCGGCTGGAATACCAGCGCCTTCGGCAGCAAAGCTATCAGATACGATTACAGGTGAACCGAATACAGATCCGATAGAACCAGTTAGCTTAGTAGCAACATCAGAACCTACGTCAGTAATATCCTGGAAGCCAGCATCTTCAATCAGCTCAAAGTAGCGAGACTGAGATACAATGTAAGCAACATCAGAAGGATTAACACCGTACTTACCCATGTCCTTACGAGCAGCCATAAGCATAGCAGCAGTAAGAGTAGCAGAGTTACCAGTGGCTACTGAAGCACCATCAACGTCGAGGTTGGCGGCGGTTGCAGTTGCAAAGCCGTCTAGACCAGTGATAGAACCAGAACCGTTGATGATAGCGTTATCAACAGCGCGAGCGTGAGCACGTGCAACTGAGTCAACAAGCATAGGCATCAAGTTAATGAGAACTTGCTCATCTACGTTGTTGTCCATGAAAGTCTGGCTAATCAAACGATAAGCGTTCAAAATTACCTGAGCAGGCTGGAAAGTGTTAGAAGTTCCGCCAACAGTACCTAGGTTACCAGCAGATGCTGCACCAGTTTGGAAAGCAGCAGCAGTTACGTCACCTTGGATAGGCATTACAGTAGCAGCGCCATTTACCTGGATTTCACGGAATAAACCGGCAGTCTTCAACTCAAGAGTAACTTCCTTCTCGATTTGACGTGCAACTTCTTGATCGATATCAGCAGCAGCAGTAGTGTAATCAACACCAGCTTTTTCCATAAGGTCACGAGCAAAAGTAGTATCCATTCCTTTGCCAGTCATAGTACCTAACAGGCTAGCGTGCATGAAGTCTTGGCCCCACTTAGAGATGTCGCCCTGAGAACGATCACCAAAAGTGCGCTTGCTGTTACGCATAGCTTCGATTTCAGCATTTTTCTCTTCGAGGTCTTTGCTAAACTGAGCAACTACTTCGTCGATCTTTGCGTCTTTCTCAGACATCTTAGCTTCAACGTCAGCCATTAGCTTCTCTACGCCAGACTCGATACCGGTCTTAACTTTAATTTCCTGAGCTTCGATAGCAGTAGCTTCAGCTTGTGCTTTCTCGATTTCAGCTTGCTCAGCTGCTTTTTGCTCGGCTTGCTTCATTGCGATTTTAGCGGCTGTATCTTCAGCTACCTTCTTTGCAAAAGCTTCCAAGTCGATGTTTTGATTGTCCATTTTGATCTCCTGATCTGTAGGTGTAATACCCACGCTTTTCGGTGTGTTGTCACTAGCTACATTTGAAGCAATTGCTTCGTCCTTAGCCAGAGACTGACCGGCTAGATCTACACGATTAGTGAAAGTTTTTTTGAATTCTTCGTACTCTGTAGTAGAGTCAAAAGACTTCGCGAGCGAAAAAGTAGCTGCCTGATTGCAAGGTACCGATACAACTGATACTTCAAATAACTCAGCGTCCTTAATCATTAATCCGTCGGTTTCTTTTATATAATCAGCGTCCTTGACTCTGAAACCAACAGAAAAGGCTCCAAGAACACCGTCTTTAACAAGTTCAGCTACGTTGGCAGGTGCCGACTTACTGATTTTGCATTCTAACTCTAGTCCATCAGGGCCAGCTTTCATCCCTGTGGCTCGTCCAATCGGTTTATCATAGTCATGATTAAACAGAATGATTGGATTCTTCTCAAAATTCTTCAGTCCACCTTTCTGCCAGGCCTCAGCTGAAATGGTATCGCCTGCGCGATCGAAGTCAGCAGTGCTTGCCATTCCTCTAATCATTACAGAACCGTCTTCAGCCTCTAATGATTTAAAAGTGGATGTCAGATTAAATATTTTATCCATTTATTTATCCAGTTTTACTGCCGGAGCAGGCTTGACCGCTGCCTTTGGCTCTACCTTAGGTGCAGGTACAGGCGTGGGCTTTGGTGCTTTAGGTGGAGTTTTAGGTTTTGCGTCCTCTACCTTCTTCTTCTCGATCAATTCTAAAAGTTCAGGGTGTGCCTTCTTTACCATTTCAATTGCTCGTGAATAACTTCTAGCAATATTACGAACCCCGGAATAAGTTACAGGCTTGTCTGCTGCTGCTATGTATTCCTTTTGGTCCATAATCTTACCTTTTTCTGCAAAGTACATTGCTAAATCTCTACAGAGTTTAATTCTTTGAGGTCTATTCGACATCTTCATTTCCTTCTTCGGGTCTTCCCCCTTCATCGGGGTTGGTTGCAGAACCAGCAATATTAGCGGGAACGCGTATCTCTTCAGCGCCTTCTAAGGGCTCAAAACCAAGCTTGATTCTAGCTTCGTTTGGTGTAATGATACCTCCGTTTACAAGTGAAGTGTAGTATGCCGAGGCATCACGTAACTCAGGCTGTAGGGCAGGTATTTCTGTAATATCTTCTTTTAACTCAAAACCAAAATATCTTTCCATTGCGAAATTCATTTTTCGAACAATAGGAAGTATAGTCTCAAGATAGTACATTCGCATATTTGGGCGAATGTTAGCGTTGTTACCAGAGTCCAACATAATTGGAGGGACTCCCAGCGCCTTTAAAATTATCTTTTCATTGTCTGCGATGCTAGTTTGAAAATCCATTTCTTTAAAATTTACATTTGAAATAGAATCTACTTCAATACCGCCATCTAAAATAAGGGGTCTACGACCACCTGCTTCTGGCTGGTATCGTGCCTGCCAAGACATCATCATACGTTCTTTAATCTTCTCGGAGAGAGTATTAGGAGACTTAAGTACCAAACCAGGTACAGCACCATTTTTAAAGAAGTTGTCTTGAAACTTACGCATCTTCATCATTAGCTGCATAGTACGAAGTGCTGGGCTAAGACGTGGAACGCCTCTATAAATAGAGTAGAAGCTGTTCTCTTTAATATGTATAATCTCGCTAGGCTTATAGTCTACTTTCTTATTGTAAGTAAACTTCTCAATGTAAGTGTCAGAGCTAGCATGAATAGCTATCTTATCAGCAGGAAGGTGATACATATGTGCACCATCAAAGTAGATAAAGATGTTACCATCAAGAATATAGTCAATTACCAGATTACGTCTGAACGTATTGATATCTTGGAAAGGGTTAGGCTCGTTATTAAGGAGTAAGTCTACCTTTGCTCTCTTAATGCCTTTGATTACACTCATGCCTTTATGTTGCCCTGCTACGATAGTAGGTATTTCGGCAACATCATCAACGATAATATTTACAGCACGGTTTACGATTTCTAGCTCTTCGTAAGCACGCTCATATTGAAACGTAGGCTCACGAGAGTTCTGAATATCATTACCATAGTATTGCTGCGCAGGATTCAATTTCTCTTCTACGTCTGTAGCTTTTGCTGTAAAAATATTATTATACCAAGCCATGTTTTTCTCTTTGAATCTCTACCCAGCGCATCTGCTTCTTAGCGGTGCCGAGAGCAGGGTCTTTACCATAAATTGAGTGCAGTTTTAAGTGATGTGTATGACACAATGTAACTGTGTGGTCATATAGTTCTGCTGCATGTTCTTCAATAAAATCATCCCGAAGTGCTTGTATGTACTCCGGATTGTGTTTGTTCTTTGTAAGCCACTGGTTCAACAAGGGTGTTAAACTATAATAGTGGTGAAAATCAAGCTGTTCCGTCTCGTTACAAATTTCGCAAGAGGTTCCTTTCTTGTACTTAGATTTTGCCTTGTCTCGTACATACTTTACAACGTCTCGTTTTAGCTTAGGCATTTCCTTTCCAGTTCCTGATTTTTCATTAGAAGAATTATAGCGAGTTTAAGGTATCTTGTCAATAACTATTTTTCACTAGGTATCATTAAAACGTAACGTTCGCGACTATAAATGAGTATAGCGCATATCGAAGTGCATCAGCCATGTGCGAGGCCATATTATGCTTTGGTTTTTCCTTGAGAAGATTAGGGTTTGGATCCCACTGGTATGCATCTACACAAGTGAGGGATTGCTTTGCTTCTTGATCGATATGTAGCTTGTCGTTATCGATAATGGAAGCAACGTGTCCAATTCCATCGATGATAGACTTCTTCGCGTTAATAGTGGAGATTCCATAGTTCTGCGCGAAATCGAACCTTGTTTGCTGAGCAGCTGAGTCAATATAAATATAATCAATATCCCACTTATCAATAAGTTTCTGGATTTGCTCTGCATGTTGGTCGGTGGTCCTCTCGTTATTAAAATACTCGTCTACTAAGTAGAACTGTTCTGTATCCCAATCATATGCGATTACACACATTGCTGTTGGGTCTCTGAAACCTACGTCCAACCCCGCAAAGACGTCCATCTTACGAGTGTCAAAGGAGCTAAGGTCTTTTACACACTCTTCAAAGTTAAAGTTCCATATCTGGCCTTCATAAGTATTAAAGTCTGCTTCGTACTCTTGACGAAACTCAGCATCTGACATAGACTTTCGTGCTTCATCAATGTCAGTCTGGGACATACGTGGATTGTCTTTATAAGTTGCTCGTATGGATACCCACTCAGGAAACTCTTCTGTAAAACCTCTGTAGAAAAACTCAGAGAACCAGTTGTTTCTTCCTCGTGGGGTAGATATAAATATTGCTTTAGAATTTTCTTTATCAAGAGTAGGACGAAGTGCTACATTGAAAGCGTCTTTGCCATCAGCGAGTGCCGCCTCATCAAAGATAATTAAGTCATAAGAACGGCCAACACAAGAGTCAACTTGGTTGACCGAACCCATTCTGACAGTAGAACCGTTAGATATTTCAATTACTTTATCTTTTGCATT
>Ga0222716_10005225_pt1 | contig 10102 bp, 3 predicted proteins | sample C33_13DmetaG_FD_165044 | JGI IMG/M metagenome (GOLD analysis project Ga0222716, IMG submission 165044) | Estuarine water microbial communities from San Francisco Bay, California, United States - C33_13D | ecosystem: Environmental > Aquatic > Marine > Unclassified | place: USA: California...
GAAGATTTCTCTTCTGTTTCTGTTTCAGCTTGTGCTTGTGTCTCTGCCTCTACCTGTGTCTCTGCCTCTACACCCAGTATAGACCTTATGTCAGAAATTCTTTCCGCTTCAGGCTTGGCGTCAGCCTGAGCCTCTCCATCACCTCCAGTATCAATTTCTCTATTGAACTCTAAATCCCAAACAGCCTTCTGATTGTACTGCCTGCCTAGCTCCGAAGCTGACTTCTTATCTACGACAGTTATAACGTCTACATACGTCTTACCTGACTCTGAATCAAACCAAGTCCCTACAGTGAGCACGTCTTCGTTCCCTTCGAACAGGTCTTTGTTTTCTTCTACGAAAGACTCAATGTCCTCTTCAGTTACGGTCTCGCCGTCTACCAGCTTGGTTCTTTCAGGGAATATGCTGACACTAGCCCTTGGCTGACCTGACATATTTTGACCATCCAAGGAGAAGGTACTCCCTCCATTCTTAGAGTGACTCTCAACTTGAGCTTTTCTACCCTCTTGTTTCGGTACTTTAGTCTGTTCTTCTGCCCCTAGGTTTTGGTTTATTCCAAGTCCTTCTCCTTTGATTTCCAGATAGTCAAGAAGCTCCTGTTCAAGTTTAGCTTTATTTTCTTCTGCCTCTTTTATCTCAGCTGCTGCACCCTCGCTTGCCTCTCCTCCCATCTGATCGGCAGCACTGGCAATGTCCTCGTTAGCTTTGTCTATATCGTTAGACAGCTGTTGTATTTTTTCTCTTTTCGCCTTAGCCCTTTCCAGCTCCATTTCTGCCTTAGCCCTAGCATCAGGGTCAGCAGATGTTGTTCCTGCTAACTCATCTTGTTCCGCTACCGTCTCTTCAAAGAGCTTAATTTCGTCATCAACGTCCTTGACTTTCTTATTGATCCTGGCTTTATCTATGTTCTTAGCTTCCTGACTTGTAAGCTCAAGCGACTCCCCTTCAAAGGAGCTGTAAAGCTTAGCCCTCTGTTCTATAAGTGCCCTGTACTCCTTTTCTATCTGAGACAATGCCTGCTGATCCTCTTCTGACACAGCGTCGCCTTCGCCATACTTAGAGAAAACAGCTCCTGCCTTATTTGCTTTGCTGGCAATCAAGGCATCCATTCTAGCTATTTTATTAAAAGCCTCAGGGTATCTTAGCTTAATAACCCTATACCTCCTCTCGTTTTCACGTCTGTGTTTTTCAATCTCTCCTGAGGATTTTTCGTAAGACTCTTTGGAGGTACCTTCTATAACAAGGGATTCATTGTCTGCCTCCACCTCGGAAGAGCTAGGGTCCGCAACTGACATAGTAGCCGCTTGAGGCCCTGTAATGAGGGATACATCTCCGTCAAGTATTTGTTGTCCAGATCTTCTTCCTCTAAAGGCAAGACCACCACCAGCCATACCAGCACCACCCTTAACACCCTCAGCAAAAGCAAATTGTGTTTCAGAAACAAACTCGTTCCAGGTTATATCGCTGTTGCCCAGACCGCTTTCAAATGCCCTCTGAACAGAGTTCTCTACTACCTCTTCGAGTCCTTCGCCAAAAGAGTCAATACCTTGAGCAAGGAGATACGCTTTAAGAGCTCTTGATTTTGTGGCGACCTTACCTGTACCACCCATAAGGCCTCTTACCATACTGTTTGTTAGCCCTCCCGCTGCGGCCTGACCAACAGCCCTTCCAGCAATACGCCCTAATATCCTTCCGCCATACGCTTGAATCGCTCCTACACCTACACTCATAGCAAGCCTTGATGTATTGTCTAAAGAGTTATCGGGATCAAAGACAGGGTCAAGGCCCTCTTTAGCTCTGTCTAAGTCTGAATAGTAGCTTTCAGAAAACGTACTTATAGCTCCAGTAACTGCTAATGCTCCTACCCCATATGGGCCAAGCACTGCCAACCCCGCATACGGTAACATCTCCCCGACAGCACGGCTTACATCGCCAACACCATGTGCGACGTGATTGAACAAGTTCTCATCTTCATCTACAGAGAAATACTCGTAATCCTGGTAGTCTGTTATGTTGCTCCTCAGGTATTCCGAAAGTTCACTTTGTGCATCATACACTGATCTGCGTATGCCAGCTTGCATTCCCGAAGAAAAACCTCCTGAACCAGCTGCAGCTGCAAAGGTAGGACCTACAATATCTACTGCTGTTGCGACGGTACCCAGAACCATATCTGAAACCTGACTTAGGATGGGTATGCCTTCGTTGTATACGTTGTCGCCGTCAAGATCGAGCCTTAGTCTTCTGCCTGACTTATCGTAAATGTCTTCAGAAAAGTCTTCTAGAAACCCCTTGTCTTCTCTAAGGTCTTCTGGAAGCGACTCCAGGATCTCAGAAGTATATCCGTTAAACTTTTCTTTCCAGTAATCTTCAGCGTGAATTTGAAAGGCCCTACCTGTAGCGCTCTCATATCCCCTTTTGGTAAGCTCACCGCTTTTAAATTTAGCCTCCGCTTCTTCTATAGCCCTCTTATACTCTAAGTTTTGAGCCATCATATCCGTATGAGTAGACTTAAAGTCTTGCTGCATACGATTGGTATATGTCTTTATTATAGATAGCGCCTTTGCATCTTTCTCTCTTTCAGAGAACTGTTCGTCAGTAACGCTTTTCTCGCCTTTTCCTTTTAGAAATTCATCGTAAGCAGACATAGCAGACCTAATGTTATTGGCCTGATCATCAGTCATTTCAGCCTGATTGTCACTACCGAGCACGTCCTCCCTGCTAAGATTTTGCTCAAAGACGTTGTTCTCTAAAGACCAATCGACAGCATCAGTGACATACGCACTTTGCATGTCTTCAGTGTCGTACATGTTTACGTCACCGTGGAGGCCTTCAGAGATGTTGTAGTTCCTCCACTGCTTGATCTGTGGGTCAAGCTCCTCCTCCTTAATAGAAGGGGATAAAGCGTCAGATATGGGATTCTGCGTCCTCTCTGTCAACTCCGAAGGAGAAGCCAAGACGATATCCGAAGAGATGGATGAAGAAAGAGTAAACGGGCTCTCCTCTTCTTCTTTTTTTTTTGGCTCTATATTCAGAAGGGCGTTTGCTGTGTTTACGTCTAACTTGTACTTAGGATTGTAAACAAGAAAGTTAGCTATATATTGATCGGACTTTCCTCTTGATCTGAAGTCCTCAATGATACTGTTGTAATCCTCTCCCATTACCTTTTAGCTTATAAAAGCAAAGATAATGAAATGGCTTTACTGTACGGCATCCATAGTAGCAGAGACAATCTTATCAAAAGCTCCATCACCTTCAGATCTATCTATGCTTATTCTAATGCTTTCGTATACAGATGTTCCTGGGGTTAGAGTTATATCCCCTGAGCTCGTCATGGCAACAAGCCCTTCACCTGTTGATGATGTTGTATCATACCTTATTCCAGTAATAGAAACATTTTGTATTTGGTTATTACTGTTTCTAACGGCATCGTCACCCCAAGTAGAGGTGCTTACCGTGACGTAATCCTGTGAGGGGAAGTTATATTGACTCCCGTCTGGTGATGGGGGAGGAATGGCTGCGCCAGGAAAAGCAGGCTGTGGCGAAGTGGCATTGTCCGATGTAAGAGGTATTATTTGACCAAGACTGTTGTCAAACCTTTTTTTCTTTGCCTCCTCCGCTGTAGGCTGCTGGGACCTTTCATTAGGATCTTCTTTGGTCCACCCCTCTGGTACTGCTGCCTCTGCATAAGCATCTAGAGCCTCGTTAAGCCTACCTTCTGTGTTCGCTACTTCTTCAGCAGTCATACCTTCTGGAGCCATCCCTTCGCCTACGTACCACCTGGCTACGTCTAGGTTGCCCCTCTGAGTCTGTCCTACTGTTGCTCTGGTCCAATTCTTCGCTTCGTCCCTGTCCTTATACTGCCTATCGTCGTGAGACCTTACCCACCAGTCATCGGGTTGTACTGGGTCTGTCATCGTCAAGTCTTCCTTGACAATAGAGAAGTCCATAAGTCCAGGATCCTCTACCCTTTTAGCCCCAGTGCCGTCATCCAAAACAAAGTGACCATCTTCTATTCTTACATCAAACCTGTCGGAATCTAAGTTGTTTAGAACCCCTTCATAATACGCTTTGTCGTGGCTATCTTTCATGCCCTGCTGATCCCAAGCCTCGAAGTTCTGGCCAGACCTAGCGATGTTTAAGTTCCTCTCTAAGATTGGGTTAGCCTCCTTGAAGTATGACTGAGATTCTTGAATTCCAAATTCTAGTTCCGACAACAGCCGTGAGTATTCCTCCCTGCCCTCAGCAGTTTCCATGTACTGATTCTTGTCCTGTTTGAGCTGTTGAGCTGCTTTCTGCCATGCCTTTGAATGAGAATCAAACATAGTTGCCGATGACACTAGCGGGACGGACCCCATGCCAGCTTTAGCAGCTTCCTCTTGAGCCTTTTCAGCCTCCTTGAGAACCTGCATCTGCTTGAGCTCCTTAGAAATATTCTCGAAATATTTAGGAACCTCTTGCTTTGGCGTTACGTTTACTGATCCGTATAGCATTATGCGGGTTGTTGTTTGTCAAATTTGCGGAACAGCATCTTAGCGTATTTGCTTTGATTGGCTATCTTCTTTGCTTGCTCAGGGTTAAGAACGTACTCACCTCCAGTAGCTTCTCCTATTTTCTTACCGTCTTGCATAAGACTAATAGGGTTGGAGTTATGACTAAACTCACCAGGGGTTTTCATTCCGTTTTTCGCCTCTGGCGGCCCTATAAAGTATGGGTTTTCAGACTGAGCGCCAGCGGCTTGACCCCCAATTTCTGCAAGACCAGCTAAGGCCTGATTTCCTACTGCCTTTCTCCTTTGGTCGGCCATGAAAGCGCCTTGAAGCCCTGACGACGCTTGTTGTCTGGCCGCACCAAGGTCAGCCCCTATGTCCCCCCTCTGTTTTTGCCTGAGCCGCTCTTCCATCGTACCGACACTCTTCATGGCCCCAGTCTTCCTTCCGTACTCATCAGCTCCAATTTCAGCCATAGTACTGGCAGCTTGCTGCTGTTGAGCACCAAGACCACCAAGAATAGCTCTAGCTCCGCCAGACTTTAACGCTCCTACAGCCGTACCAGACTGACGTAAAGCTTCTTGTCTTTGAAGATCAGCAGTGGGATCTTGCATAGCGTACTGCATGTACTTACGCATAGTCGGCCCAATGCCGTACATCCCCGCTCTTTTCTTTTCTAACTCCTTGGCCTGTTGTTCCCCAGAGGCCTGTAGGCCTTTGTAAAACTCTTCTTCCCTTTTGGCCGCTCTAGCGTCACCAATAGCCGAGATGCCCTGCCCTACAGCGGATCCTATGAGAGATAAAGTAATTGGGTCCATGTTACAAATATAGTTATTGCTGGCCTAACGAGTGATCCTGAGTGGATTTCGCTATATGCGTATTTACACAATACAACTCAAAAGGCGTAGCTTGGTTATTAGTTAGTGTTATTTCTGCCCAATGCCCACGGATTGGGTCGCCGTTTATAGTGGCCTCAGAAACTGCTACAAGATCTCCACCCACGAGGCCAACAAGAAGAAGGTTTATGGTTCCTGCCACCTCAATGGTGTAGGCGTCAACAAACCTAACAAAGGTAACGTCGTTAGTAAAGGTCCCTATGTTTGTGTATACCCCACCCGAAATCATCCTTATGTTGCTGCCATATGGTATGGAATTTCTGTTTACTCTATTAGAAAAAGTAATCCGAGTAGCTCCTGAATCTACCGAAGCCACCCTGCCTACGCCTGTAATGTGCTTCGTGCCGTTCTCGTCCCTAGTGATAAACGAGTAGTAGCTCCCCTCTTTTTCTATAAACCCTAAAGACTGAGCACTGCTATTAAGGTCCGTAACTATTGGATCTGCAACCCAGTTTGCGCTGTCCCCCTCTAAGGACACCGCATTAAATACCTTGGTCATGCTAGGATTGTTATTGCTAACGATCTTTACAACAGAGTCGCCAAACTCACCGTAGAACGTGTTATAGTCTGTTTCGTTTGTGTGAGAGTGAAATACTTCCGCATCATCGTCCACCGCTTCGTTCTGGGTGTAGTAAGCGGAATACATCGTGCCGTTCTGATCAGAGTACATGTCTGGGTAAAAAGTATACCTGCTCTGCCATACTCCTGCACTGATGTTATACCCCAAGGTTAGCCCGTCATAAAGAAACTCTTCGCTCCCTTCTGTCTCAGGGTCGTAAGCTGGGTTATCAATCTGTCTTAGGGTAACATAGTACTGATTGTCTTCTGGGTCGTACCCGCTCACTATTCGAGTTCCTCCTTGCGCTGTAAATGCGTCAAGGTTGGACTTAAACATATTGTCTACTCCATTCTCTGAGATCGGAGACAACCCCTCTGAAGTAAGCCTAACAAGCTTCTTTCTTGACGTGTCTACAAAGAACCCACTACCATCGCGGATAAGGACAGACTCAGGATTGTCACCACAACCAAAGTCACCAGAATAGTACTGAGGTGTGTTAAGTACGTTTGTGCTAAGAGACACAATACCGCTCGTTGTAGGGGAGGTAATGATATCTTTCTCTATTGGCACCCTAGCAACCCTATTTTCTTGAAAGGCAAGAAGATAGTCATCCCTAAACGTATCGATATAGTTGCACGCCCCGTTAGCTGAGTCGAGGCTGAAGAAGTTGGCGAGGCTAGGATTAAATGATGATAGTGAAAGGTTTACTACGTCCTCGGCATAGGCGTCGCTGTACGTGATCCCGTTGTACCTGCGAACGGTCGCGGAGTTTTCAAACACCAGGTGAGGTCTTCCTTTGTGCCAAGTCCTGGATTCGAACCCGTCAGAAACGGTATTAGATTCTAAAAAGAAAGTCCTATAAACGTAATCAGCAGCTTCACCGACCGTAGCTTCTGAGCTTGGGGTCTTACATGACACTGGTCTGAAATATGTATCCCCGTTAGTCAATACTATCGACGTAAAATCAAAAGCTCCAGACGTAATAGAACCGCCGTGTCCTATTTCGTAAAACACCCTTTCTTCCGTGTGTTTTCTTGGCGTTAGAATCTCTACAACTGTTCCCGCACCCCACCTGTTTATAGCGTTGCTAGCCAATGGATTTTCTATATCAGAAGGAGAAGTTCCAGTAATACTAAACCAGTCGTACCCCGTAAACCTGTCTATTCCAGAATTTACCTGTGGGGCGCTAAGAATAAGCGCGTCTTTTCCCACGTCAGATCCAGTCGCTTCTCGATAGTTATTCTGATGGACTTCTCCGTGAATCAGAGAGTCTATTGTTTCTACTCCAATAACGTCGAACTCTATTGACTTTTCATTTGTAGAGTCTTCAAATTCTCTACTTCCGTTATTATATCTACTTATGAGCCTAAGCTTATCCCCTTCACTAAACGAATACTTCCTAGAAGATTTTTTTTCATCATTAAAGATCTCTAAGCTTGAGAGTGATACGTATACGTTTTCTATGTGGTGATCAGGCTCGTGCGTAGCGTCAGGCTCATGCTTGAAGTACGCTCCGCTTGTTGTGTACTGAACATAATTTGAGTAAGAATCAGCTCCCGCATAAACAATCTGGTAATGCGTAGCCCAGTCTGGAGGTTCTGTATTAGATAGGTCTACAGTGATACTGCAGGCTCCTCGTTCTGTGTTACCCCTTGAAGCAGAAGACAGTGGCTCTACATAAGCGCCGCCCAGTATGTTTACATTTCCAGACCTGTTAAATTTGTCGTAGTAAACTATTCCAAATGTGTGAGAGCTACCTGATTTAAATGTCTTTAAGAATGGAGTAGATGAAGCAGATGCATATCTTCCTGAAATATATCCTGTTATATTTGCAGAAGGTGTTTGAGTATCGCTTAGGTATTGAATTTCTGCTTGACGATCATATTCGTTTGTTATCCCAGTGTATATGCTAGTGTTGAGTAAGTTTGGGTCGTCACTAGAAAAAGAAAAAGAAGGGTCAGGGGTGTTGTCGATTTCACCGAGTGATGACTGCCCTTTTCCTATGCTAGAGACATACGGATATATCTCCCAAGTAGAAGATGTTATGCCTTTAACTGGGAATTTCCACGTTACGTCTAGATAAAAAGACGATGATTGTGTTGTAAGGTATATGTCCTGAGCTTCTGGCTGAGCAGTATACATCAACCCCAAGTTTCGTACCACAACTGGGTTAGACGGAGGGCCGTAAACAGAGGTATTGTTAGACACAGAGTATCTTATCTCTACAGAAGGGGTAATATTTAGCAAAGAGTTAAAAGCGCTTCCAACTCCCTGTCCGCTTGGGCTTGTTACTGTGTAACTATATGTAACATGAGCCTTTTGATCGGGAATTCTTCTTTGAAAAAGAATATTTGGGTTTTGTTTAGAGCCCCCACTGTATATGTTAGCTACGTACTCAAGGTCGTCCCCTAAAGGTCCGTCTAAATTTACTTTTATTGGGTTGTCTGAATCTACAGATGTAACCGCCATCTGAAAATTAAGGCCAAAGTCAAAAGACAACTCCATTCTAGTGCCCTCAGGTAAAAGGGTTGCTGCGGTCGCTGGGGACTCTATGTCAGAAAATGTACCTCCAGGTAAGGCGTCTATATCGATGTAAAAGCCAGTAGAAGACTCAGATATAACCTGAGAAAAACTTTTCGAAGGTATATAGTTGTTCGAACCAGTTCCGTCGTCGTCAACGTAATTTACTGTAAAGCTGACATTTGTTATTGCGTTAGGCCTTCCTTCCTCATAGTTTGAGTACATTAGTCGGTTGCCAGATATTGACTGGCCCTGAGCTATTAAAGGGACATTGTCGTAAAGCTTATTTACCTCGTTATTAGACACAGCCCTGCCAAGAGCGTTGTTATAGAACCTATACTTTCTGGCAGACGCATCGTATATCTGCTTGCTACTCCCAAAAACCTGCCTGTATAGGTCTTGATCAGAGTTAAATTCATCCACTACAAAAAACGTTCCGTCGTTTCCGTCCCTTGCTATAATCCTCACAGACTCTAGGTCTGGCACCTGAAAATCAATAGGTATTGTTACCTCACAAACATTGTCTATATACGGGCTTAATCCAAACCCACTCTCTTCCATTGTCTCGAAGATTGCGGGCCTAGGAACAGCGACTTCAGAGTAAGCAGAGATAGCGGACTCTTCTCCGTCAGTATATATCAACTGAACAGCAAACTGAAAAAGCCCTTTTCTAAAGTTGTTGTTTGTAAAGTCCTCATCCGTGGCGAAATTTACAGCTGGAAACCCATTCATTGCGGGCTTACAAGTAGAAATTACCGTGTCAAAGTCATCTCCAGTAGCATCATAAACAGCACTAGACAAGGCTCTATCTACATTAATTTTTCTAGGAGGGTTGTTGTTATCCGTGAAATACAAAACAGTCTGGACAACCCCGTCTTGCTGAAAAGCAGCATTCACAACGTCTACCTTTACAAAGCCATTAGAATCAAAGTTTAATGATGAGTTCTTTAAAACAAGCCTGTAAGTATCGTCTGACGTATTGTACTGATATATAGCATCTTGAGAGCTTCCAGTTACGTCAGCAACAAACCAATATACGAATCCACGCTGAGAATCAGATACGCTCCCAATAACCCTGACTTCATCAGAGTCTGCAATCCTGTCTGCGGCAGTTAGCGGAGTCCCAGCGATCGTACCCCTGACGTTCTTGATGACGCCAGAGGAACTGCCTCCGCCTTCTGCCATTGTCACGTTCTGAGCATCAAGCATCTCCCCGACCTCAGGACGTACTAGCCGCTGATCCGCGTCCGCTTGGAGTCTGTTCGGGATAGTCTTGTCAATAGGCATTAGCGCTTAGGTGCTTGCTTAAAGTTCTTTCGAATAGTCTTGAGTAGCTCCTCCTTTGTGAAGGACTTCATACGAGAATTAGCCTTGCGTCTTTCGTTGTAGTACTCTTGCCTAGCTCTAGCCTTCTCGTTGGCAGGAACAGCTGCTTTACGCTCAATAAGTTTGTAGTAAATAAAAGACCTAAGGGCCTCTTCAGCGTATACGTGAACCCTAGGGTTGGTGGCTCTGGCCTCGTCAGCCACGTACTCGATCACGACTTCTCTGATGCTGGAGTTGCTCTGCAGTTCAAGTCTGTTCTGGTCCAAGTTAACGCGGAACTCTCCGAAGTACTGACCGCCCCGATGCCATACAAC
>Ga0222716_10005227_pt1 | contig 10101 bp, 10 predicted proteins | sample C33_13DmetaG_FD_165044 | JGI IMG/M metagenome (GOLD analysis project Ga0222716, IMG submission 165044) | Estuarine water microbial communities from San Francisco Bay, California, United States - C33_13D | ecosystem: Environmental > Aquatic > Marine > Unclassified | place: USA: California...
AAAAAGCGCCAACAAGAGTTGATGTCTTTTCTTGCTAGCTTAGTTGATACTGATTTAAAGAAAAAACCACTTATTGCTAAGATGAGAGACAAGTTTCCTAAGCTTAGTTCTTCTCAGATTTGTCGATTTGTGAATAATCAATTGAAATTAAAAGTAATTGCAATTGATACTAAATATAAAACTAAACCTGTTATTATCAAAGGTAAATACTGGAGGGTCCTATGATTGATTTGTTTGATTTAAAAAAAGGTGAGGCTAAATATTATGACAAGCCACAAAGATTTTATGTGGTAAGAAATAATACTAACGTTCCACGTATCACGATGAAAGAAACGTATGCGGTGTGGAGAAGAAAAACTCAAAATAAAGTTTGGTTTCAATCTAAATATAATAAAGGAACAAGGTCATTTGATTTTAGTTACACAATAGATCAATTGGCAAATACTATTCCTGATGCGTTGATTATGTCTAAGCTATTTAAAATAGAAAGATCACAGGAAAATGTTAATAAGTTTAGAAAACAAGCTGACTTTCTTGAAGAGAAACTAAAAGATCCTAGTAACTTTATCGCAAGTATCGATGAAGACTATTTAAGAAAATGGGGATCAAACAATGTAACGTTTGAAAAATTAGTTATCTAATACTTTCTCTAATAATACTTCAAGTCGTATCACTCGTTCTCTTATGTCTGGTATGTCTTGGAGTATTATTTTTTCTAACTGTTGTTGCTTTAATTCAACTGCTTCTAATCGTTGAGACATCATGCCGTAAGTTGTACCAGCGGCAACTAAAATTAATCCAAACCAAATAATATTTTTTAAGCTAGTTTCCATAATTATACTTACTCAATATATCTCTTAATAATTGTTGCGTCACTAAATAGTCGCTAGAGGACAGATTTCCTTGATTAGCTAATGCGTTTATCTGATCAAAATAAGTGTTAAGAGAATCTTCTTTATTTTTAGATTTATTTTGTTTTATTGCTTCAATATTAGTGTCTATCTCTTTTTTTAAAGGTTTATTTACAAATTGATTTTCAAGTTTATCCGTAATTATTGGTGTGTCTATATCTAGACGAGATGTTGGTGAAACCTCGCTTCCTTCAGAAGAAGGGTTTAAAATATTAGTTATTTTTTCTTTTAATGTATTTACTCCAACATTACTAAAATCTTTTACTTGTTTAATTACTGGTAATTTTCCTATTCCCTGAGCTGTTTCAAGAACCTTTGCAAACATTGGTTTAGCAAATTGGCCACTAGCGGCTGGAAAAGTTTTTGTCATCAATGATGGATTTAAATTGTATAATCCAGACATATATTGAGCATATTCTGGAGATGTCATTCCTTCTCTTACTTTATTAGTAACTATTTTTTCTCCTGTAATAGGATTAATTATTGTAGCCGCCGCTGTTGGCGTTGAGCCAAGATTTATACCAAGAAAAGTGTTATCACCCGCGTCTCCTGTAAAATCTGATTTATTTACATTACCTTTTGCAAAACTAGATGCAACTTGATTAGCTAAATTTTGTTGTTGTTCTTGTTCTAATAAATTACTTAATATGCCTGCATTCGCTTGAGCTGAAATATAAGCTTCTCTTGGATCATCAATTTGAGACATTTGTTGTTCAATTTGATTTTGAAGTTGCGCCGCTGTTTGAGTGTTTTGTGTTGATGCAGAACTACCAGCCATTTCTGTTGCATAACCATCTGGATTATACTGTCCGCCTTGTCCAACAGGTGCGCTAGCAGAGCTACCTTGTTGAACAGTTTTACCGCCCATCTTAACAACTCCATGATATCCTCCGTGTGGCATATTACGCGACCATCTGTTTTGGTTTTCTAGTTCCAATCAAGGAAGCTATTCCTCCGTCTTTAGCAAACAAAGGCATTCCTACACTTTCTAATTTATTTAAAGTGTTTGAATCACTTTGATTAAAACTTACTTGAGGCATGTCTATTGTAGGTACTACACTACTCATTTCAATATTTTCGTTAGCTTCAGGAATTTCAATAGGCATTACATCCTCACCTGAAGGCATAATGCTTTCTTTTAATTGTAGATTTTGATCTAAAATTGTTGCTGGTTTTTGATTTTCTATTCCTAAATTTAAACCTTCTAATACGTTGTTATAAAATTGATGCTCGGTACTATTTTTATCAAAACTATCACGTAAATCATTTAACATGTTAGAAACATCGAGTTGTTGCCCTTCTTCTGGATTCTCTCTTAAATGTAAATCAAAAATATCTTGAGTTACTCTTTGCCAAAATCTTGGACCTAAAGGTAGCTTAGTAAAAGGAACATTTGATATTTTAGTTTGTCGTGCAGGATCAAAAACAATATTAGCTGCTTTGGCTAAATTAGGATTACCTAAAACTTTTGTTAATCCGTATCTTGAAATCATTAAACCGAGCAAGCCAGCAAAGCCAGGTCCTGCTCCCATTATTCCTCCTCCAACAACACCGCCAGAACCTACAAGTCCTCTTATGAAAGGCTGTAGACCTTTTATTTGTGCTGAACGCATTAAGTAACTAGATGGGTCGCCTATTTTAATTCCTGCCTCAAATGCTCCGTAATCAATGAAGTTTTTTAAAAAGTTTGGATCAATACCTGCTTCTTTAAGTAAAAATTTACCTTTTTCATCTAAATTTCTAATGTCAAAACCTAAAGCTTTAGCTAAAGTGCCTGGATCAAAAGATAAAAATTTATCTATTCCTTTTTTACCTGCCATATCTGTAAGATTAGCGGCACCAATATCAAATTGACCTCTAGCTTTTTGAAAAGCATTATCGACAAATTCTTTTGCTATGCCTGTAAAAACTTTATCTCCAACTATTGTTTTTAAATCAGCTAAAGTTCTTGGAGACTTTATTTTAAGTATTGATTCAAGCATTGTATCAATATCTTTTTTTGTTATATCTAATCCTGTATCAAAAATATTTTTTGTAAAAACATTAAAACTATTAGCTGCTGGACTTTCAAATAAATTTTTGAAATTAATTGTAAAAGTATTTGCTGATTTGTGAGCGTTAATTAATTGTTCTGCTAGTTCTTTGTCTGCAATTTTAGTAATATCAACACTGCCAGGCATAATAGCATCATCAAGGCCTACTTTAATTGATTGTAATACTTTGGCAAACTCCTTATTCATTTGCGTACCTTGGTTTACTATATCATTATAATAAGAATTTAATTTACCATTCCATTGTCTTAATTGTTCATAAGAAATATTACCGCCTTGCTCTATAATACTTTTTTGTGTTTTATTAGCCCAATTAAAAAAATCTCTTACGGCGGTATTTTGAGTTAATCTTTCCATGTCGTTGTTTTTAAACCACCCAGATTTAACTAACTCATCAAAACTTTGTATTACACCTTTTTCGTCAGTCATTCCTATGAATTCGCGTAAGGTTTTACCTTGACCTAAATCCATAATGCTACCAAATAATTTATTAGCATTAAGAACTACAGGATCAGATAAATTTTTATGTAATTTATATGCGCTATTCCATAATTCTCCTGCTGTTCGTTTCATTGACCTATATTTAGCAACTCCAGAATTAAAAATAGAAATACCCTTTTCTGTAAATTTGCTTGTTGGAGCTACCTTCGCTAACATAGTATCAAAGATATTATTAAGCTGTTTAACTCTAACCCCTTTGCTATTTCTTAATCCACCTCCAATAAAAGGTAATATACCAAGAGGTTTTAAAACAAGCTGACCCATTTTTGATTGAGCTGCAAGATCAAGTTCTATACCAAGACTTTGAGCTATTCTTCTTGCTTTTTGTACGGCAGGATCACTAAAATCTAATGTTGCGCGCGCAAGTTTAGGAATAGCTTCAGGAATTAAAAGACCAATGGATTCCCAAAAAATAGCTTCTTTTGAATCTTGGTTTAATTGAGCAAAATTTGGTTTATAGTCTTCATTACCTGTAATTAAATACTGAGCTATATCATAGGCTTGTGCTCCAGTTATAGATCCAAACACGCCTCCAAAAAATGCTTTTCCAAATGCTCTTGCTATTCCTGCGGGATTAGTTGGAAGATTTTTTAAGTTTTTAATGTTAAACATATCTTTAAATCCAGGAATACTGCCAAGAGCTCCTCCTGTAATAAAAGCATCATCTCTATCCATAAATATATCTAATCCTTCATATGATTTATCTAATCCTAATGCTTTGTTTATTTTATTAACGATTTGTTTATCGTAAACTGCTTTTGATTTTTCAAATGCAGCTATTACATCTTCGTCTCCCGAGTTGTAAATTTTTTCAATTACTTCAGGAGGAAATTGATAACTATCGGCTTCAAAAGATTGTTGAAGTAATTTAATTCTCTCTAATTCTTTTTCAGTGGGGATTTCTCCTTCTATTTCGATAGGAACTGGTATTCCATCAATACGTATAACACCCATTTTATCCCCCTAATTTATTTTCTTTAACTAACTTTTCCAACTCTTCAATTGTATATGATTCTTTATCTGCAAATCCTTCTGTTCCTTCCGTAGCAGTTAACGTTTTTAACGTATTTAGATACACATCTAATTTATCATATTGGTCTTTTACATAGTCTGTATCAAAAGTAACTTTTGATTGAGTAGCTGTTGTCCCTTGTGTAGGGCCACCCAATCCTCTTAAAAGCTGTTTAATCAACATAACCATCTCATCACCAACCGCATCAATTTTTTCTAAACTGACAAGAGAACCAAATCCTCCTGCAGGATCAGTTTCTGTTTGTGTTTCTTCTAATTGACCTACAGTAGGTTGACGCGTTCCTTTGAAACTTGCAAGATCTGCTAATGCTTTAGATATTCTTTTTTTCATTTTATTTATTTGTGTTATAGCTGGTCTATCAAAAAATTTGTAAACACCACTATCACTACTTATTAATTTATCATTTAAGTAAGCATTATCTAACTGATCAAATATAGTGAACAATCCTCTTGTTTTTTCTAAGACCATTCCAGGTAAACCTGCTAATGCAGGATCATCTACAATTAATTTTTTCATATCTATTAATTCTTGTAGAGCGGCATCTGTTCCTAATAAAACTTTTATTATGTCATCTCTTTCACCTGTCCCTACTATCATTGGAACATCAATAACACCAAAATCTAAATTTTGAGTTTGAGAAGAATTTTCTCCATCTTTAGGTGTACCCTCATTACGATGAACAATTCCACCTTCTGCTTTGTCTTTAACGCCTTCGTATCGTATACCCGATCCTTTTTTACCAAGAAATTCTGTAAAATTATAATTAAATTGTAATTCAGTCCCTTCACCATACAATTCATATAATCTATCCAAATCAATTATTTTTGTTTCACCTTCTTTTTCTTGTACTGCTGAAAACTCATCATCAGTAAGATTAGGATCTTTATATCCATACGTTGGAACTTCTTTTGTTAAACCAAGTAATGTTGCAATAAGTCTATCTGTTTTTGGGTTTAAACCTACAACTAACGTTTTTTTATTTTTGGTTTTTTCTGCGTCTTTTTTTATAGCAGCAATTTCCTGCGCATTAGCTGCTCCTAAAGCTTGCATTGTTAATTGCATATTTATTTGTTTGTCTTGATCTGCTTTTTGTTTTCCTAAAGCATACGCCTCATCAAAAAAAGTTAATCCAGCATCAACTGGGTCATTACCTTCTCTTAAATTACGTCCAAATCTTGATAAAGCAAACAGTGTGTCTGCTTGACCTTCATTAGGGTTTCTAAATCTATCTGCTATTCCCAAATAAGTAGGAAGAATTTCCTCAAACCTTTGATTTACTCCTCCTCCTGCAAAAAACTTTTGAACCTGACCTCCAGTAGCTATACCAACAGGTTGAGCAGGCATTTGCATTGCGCCGCTTTCTACTTGTCCAATACCTGTGCTTGCCGCTCCTTGATCAAGCATTTGCATAACAGGTTGTACTAATACTAAAACAGAGTCAGGTGTTTTATTAGCATCTCCTTCTCCTACTACCATCGCCAATTCTTTTCTTCTATCTTCTTCTGTTAAATCATCTCCGCGTATAGCTTGCATTAATTCATCATAATTTTCAGACTCATCAAAAGCTTTTTTTGATTCTTGACCTTCTTCTAAAACTTTTTTAGCCACGTCATCTGGATTTTCATTGAAGCCATCCATAATACCAACATTTTCTGGATTAACCGTTTCACCTTGCATAGGAGATCCTTGTTGTCTTTCAATAACTCTATCTGTCATATAATCTTCTGTAAGCTTACCATCATCAATTGAGCTCATTGCTTGCATTAAACTATCGGAGCCTACTTTAGATGAGTATTTTTTTATCATTTGACTAATAAAATCTGATTCATTTTTACTTAAAGTACTAGGGCCAACTTTACGAGTAATTGGAAATATTTTTTCCATTATAGCTATTTCTTCAGGAGTACCATATTTTTGTGCAAGTTTTAAAGCTATCATGGGAGAGTCATTTGCGCCTTCTAATTCATTATACATAGAAGCGCCTATTTCACCTTGCATAGGGGATCCTTCAGATCTTTTTTGACTTTCAGCAAATGCTTTAAATTTTTCTATTCCCTCAATGTATGTATCTCCTTCACTCATGTAGTTATTTTGAATAAACATTTTAAAGTTAGGGTCTTCAGGATCAAAATATTCCCCTGCAATAATTAATCTACTCTCAGGATCACTACGACCGAATTTAAAAAAGTCAGTTATGTCATTAAATATATTTCCAAGAAAACTAGGTTTATTATTTTGCGCATCCATTGCCTGATCTGCTCTATACTCATAAGCATCGTAACCTTTATCTTCATAATTTTTTTCTTGATCTGCTCTATACTCATAAGCATCGTAACCTTGATCTTCATAATTTTGTTCTCCTGTTTTAGGAGTTCCTGCCATACGGCGCACTACGGGCATTGGTCGTTGAAACATTGATCTATTCATAACTGTCATTACACTACTCCTAACTTTTTAAGACCCGCTATACCTGAAATTGCTCCTATTCCTGTGCCTATAGCTGATTGTAAAGGGCTAACAGGAGGTGTTTGCGAAGTGCTTAATACTTGTGCTGAAGATGGAGCGCCTTGTAAAATATCACCATAATAACTTAATTGTTGATATGGTGCCATAATTTGCTGTAATTGATTTTGTCTCGCAATATCTGCTTGCTGTTGACTAAACTGTTGTTGGAATCCTCCAATACCTAAAAGATTAGATACATCTTGAGCGCCCAATGCTTGTTCTTGAGCCCCTAAACTAGAGAACTGAGGAGCTAAAGAAGCTATTCCTAGTCCTGCCAATCTTTCTCTTTCTAATTGATTTTGTACTCCTGTTTGAGCTTGTGAAAAGTTTTGTAAATTTAATTGAGCCAATGCCCGAGCTCTTGCATCTTGTAAATTTTCTGCAAGTTCTGATTCAGCTATTCCGTATCGTGATCCTCCAAAAGCACCTCCTAACGTAGCTTGTCCTGCTAAACTTGCTTTTGCTTTAGCTCCTTGCTTATCAAGTTCAGCCATTGTTGCATCAATAACTGACTGTTGAAAAGGATTCATATAAGCATCAAGCTGTGTTTGCGTAGGAGCCCCTGTTATGCCTGATAAAATGTTTTGTCCTTGCGTTAAAGCATCTTTGGCTGTTGTTAAATAAGGAGCATAAGAACCAATTCCTTGTGATTGTAACTGAATAGCTTGTAATTGTTCTGGAGTTAAACCTGCTAAAACATAATCAGGAAGAGTATATCCTTGTTCTGTAAGAGCTTTAGCGGTGTCTATAAGACCAAGTTTACGCGCTTCAATATCTGGCGCTTCTCTATTAATATATTCTTGTACACTCATTAAGCTACTCCTCTTGATTGTCTAGATAGTGTACCACCTTTTTCTAAATTTTTCATCATTTGATACATTCTTTTTGCACCTTCTCTTCTATCTCCGCCACCTGCGTTACGTACAGCTTTAGCCGTAAAGACAAATTCACCATCACTTAACATTGCAGGTATATCATCACTCGTTCCAGTTCCAGGTCCATCTATAGCTCCGTTCTTACGTGGAAAATATTTTTCAGAACCATTTGCTAATTGAATTACACCACCTTCAGCCGCTCTTACAAAGTCTGTAGGTAGATCTTCTCTTGGAACTCCAAAATAGTTTTGTGTATCATCAATGTAGTAAGGTTTTACTCCTAATCCTGATACTTGATATCCTTGAGGGTCACTGTAATAAAGAGGATTTAATCCCATAGGATCTGCAGGAACAAAATCTTTAAGAGCTTGTGATTGAGCATAGTAATCTAAAACAGGAAGCCCAAAAGCTCCTGCTGTTAAAACTTTTCCTAGACCACTCCCACTCATCATTCCTGATTTATTAAATCCATATTGTTTTAATATTTCCTGTGTTTGTATTTGATCGATGACGGTCTGTATTTTTTTTGCTTCTGTATTATTTCCTATATTAATAAGTTCTGCTTTAGCATTTTCTAATTCTGTTATTTTATCTGCTGGGGATTTTCCTGAAAAAAGATTAAAGACATTTCCAACATCTCCTTGACCACCAATTCCAAAAATTGATTTTGAACCTGCGGCATCTTTTAAAAATTGAGGCCCAAATCGTCCTGCAAGAGAACCTACTCCATAACCTAACAAAGCATTTTTTAAAGCTTCTTCTGGTTTTTTACCTGCAACAAGAGAACCAATACCTGCGCCAATACCTGCGCCTGCAGATCCTCCAATTAAAAAACCAATACCTGCGCCTGCAATAGGAGCTACTTTTTTAACGGTGTCTTTTACTTTTTTAAATATTTTACCGACAAAACCACCAATTCCATATTGAGGTATTGTCTGTAAAAATTGTTCATCAATCATGCATAATCCTTGTTTAGCAACCTTAATTTTTTGTTGAAAAAGCAAGGAGGCTAACCTTGAGAATTAAGCCTATTTAATCATATGATTATAGGCAAATTTCGTGTAATGTGCAATCAGAAATATGACCTTTGACATTAAGAAAGTACCAATGGTCCGTGTGACGTGGCTCGATGCTCGTGATACAGAGACAGGTTGGCTAGATATAAAGGACGTTATGAACGCTCCTTTAGCAACATGTCAAGAAGTTGGTTGGTTAATTCACAATAATAAAGAGAAAGTAATCATTATGCGATCTTATAGCAAAGACAAAGACGATATATCTGGTGGTGGCGCTATCGCTATACCGAAAGGGTGGGTAACAAAGATAGAATACTTATCCGTTGACTACGCAGAACAAGAATAGCTTGTCAAGAAAACAATTATTAAAAAGATTATTGATTGGGAGAAAAATATGTTTAAATTAGATTCTCACCAAAATACAAAATCACAGGAGACATTATGGAAAATCAAGAAGTACTAAAAGCTATAGCTGTCCTCGCTGACAAGGTGGGGCGCTATCATGAACGTTTAATGTTTATGGAAAGAGAATTAGAAAAACATCAGAAAGACAACTCAAGTCACTGTGATGAAAACTGCGAGTGCAGGAAAAACTAAAGTTCTCCTCCAGATCCAAAAACGTCTGGCATTTTAACAACGCGAATGGTAACATCTTTGGTCTTCGTTGAAGCCCAAGGATTACCACAGTCGCTACAATCACCTGTTGCTAATTCTTCCGAATCAACTTCATTACTACAATTGCTACAATACACTTTTTCCCAAACCTCTGGTTTTAAAACAGGAACTTTATTACCGTCTACTACTTCGTGACCAATAACTTCAGCGTCTTGTACTTTTTTACCTATTTCTGACATTACGTTATCTCCATTATACTTAATAAAATTTCAACAGCACTACCAGTAGCTGCTTCTATTTTTATTTGATCCGCTTCTTCTAACACAATTGGATGTGTTAGTATTTCTTTTACCTCTGGATGACTTAAATTATCATCATGTAATAACACTTCTAAATTAGAATTACTAGAGTCCAACATCCTTACTTTTGTATTAACAGTACCACCACTAATATTTGAAATAATAATACTTTTAATAATAGTCGTGGTCGGTGGGACGGGAGGCACGGCTCCTGAATCGCCTGTTGGTACCGTATATACTGTTGTATTAGCCGTTGTCGGCGGCTGTAAACTAACGCTTTTAAATGTATCAACCA
>Ga0222716_10005229_pt1 | contig 10101 bp, 9 predicted proteins | sample C33_13DmetaG_FD_165044 | JGI IMG/M metagenome (GOLD analysis project Ga0222716, IMG submission 165044) | Estuarine water microbial communities from San Francisco Bay, California, United States - C33_13D | ecosystem: Environmental > Aquatic > Marine > Unclassified | place: USA: California...
TTATCAGTTACAGGCACATTCGATTTAGGAACATTTTAAGGAGTAAACGATGGCTACACAGCTACAATTTAGACGAGGAACCTCCGCCCAAAACAATTCTTATACAGGACTTGTTGGCGAGTTATCCCTTGATACAGATACAAACAATATTCGAATCCACGACGGTTCTACCGCTGGTGGTGCTGAAATCATTCCATCTGGCACTATTTTAGCTTATGGTGCTGCTACTGCTCCAACTGGTTATTTGCTGTGTGATAATTCTGCTGTTTCTCGTACTACTTATGCTCGTCTATTCGCTGTTATCGGTACTTCTTTTGTAACTGGTGATGGTTCTACAACTTTTAACGTTCCTGATCTTCGCGATAAAGTTCCGCTCGGTAAAGGAACTAATAACACAGCTCTTGGTGCAACTAATGGTTCAGCAGCTGCTTCTGCAGTAATGAACTCTGCTACTAAAACTGGTGTGACAACTGCTTCAAATAATACTGGAACTGGCACTACAGGAACAGGTACGACTGGTACTGGCACATCTGGCAACTCTCAGGCAACTACTGTTGCTGCTAATACAGGTAATGCAACATCTACCACAGCAGCTTCGAATACTGGCAATGCTGGTTCTACAACTGTAGGCTACAATGCAACTAATGCTCCATCAGTCGTTACAGGTACTGCTACTACTGGCAACTCAACTTCAACTACTGTAGCTTCAAATACTGGTAACTCACAATCTACTACTGTAGCTTCTAATACTGGCGGAAGTGGCGTAACCATCACAGGTTCTACCGCAAACTCTACTGCAACTACTGCAGCTTCAAATACAGGTGCCGATGGTTCAGGTGATTTAACACTAACTACCTATACTGTTAATAGAACTTTAGCTGCTGGCACAAAAGATGTGACTCAAGTTTCTCTTGTTACTAATGTAACTCAGACAAACCACACTCATTCAATACCCTCATTAACTGTAAACAACCATAGTCATGGCGTAGGAAACTTAGCTGGATCAAGCCACTCACATTCAATACCTTCATTGACTGTTAACAACCATTCACACTCAATACCGTCATTAACTGTTAACAACCATAATCACTCAGTTCCAGCACTAACTATTCCATCACTGACTGTTAATAACCATTCACATTCTATACCTTCATTGACTGTGAATAACCATGCACACTCTATACCATCACTGACTGTGAATAACCACTCACACTCAGTACCTGGTTTGTCTGTTCCAGGATTATCTGTTCCTGCATTATCGATCCCATCTCTATCAGTAAATGGTTTTTCAGTAGCAACAACACTACCAAGTGAAGTGGTACAGTACATCATCAAGACATAAGGGGCGACCATGGATGATACACGTGAGCTTGACCAAATACAAACAGAACTTGATAGATTGCATGAACGTTCTCAGAGCAATAAAGCTAACATATCAGCTCATGAAGCGGTATGTGAAGAGCGGTATGAAAACATAGTTACAATGTTTCATCGTTTAGAAGAACGTATAGATAAGATGGAAGCTTCTGTTGCTGATATTCGTGAAATGGCTACCCAAGGCAGAGCCTCTCTTAAAACACTGTTATGGGTAGGCGGTCTAACAGCTGGACTAATTTCCCTTCTCTCAATGATAATTCCTTATTTTAGGTAAATGAACAATAAATTCTTTAAAATCAAAATCCAACGTCTTTTAGATCGTCTTCCTACTCCTGTTCAGTTTAATGAATCACAATGGGCAATGGTTGAGAATTTAGATCAATCACGTTTTTGCGTTCATATCGCAGCTCGTCGTACTGGTAAATCGTATGCAGCTGCTATTTTAGCTTTTGCTAAACTACTTGAACCTGGTCAACAAGTTATGGTAGTTGCTCCTAACTTTTCTCTTTCTTCAATTATTTGGGACTATGTAACAGATTTAATCAGACAACTTGATATTGAAGTTGAGCGTTTTAATCAAAAAGACAAAGTAGTTAAACTAATTAATGGGTCAGTATTTAGACTTCTTTCTGCAAACAATCGTGATTCACTTGTTGGTCGTGCTGCTAATCTTCTCATAGTAGACGAAGCTGCTATTATTCCTAACGATGAGTATTTTACACGAGATTTAAGACCCGCACTTTCAACCTTTACTGATTCACGCTGTTTATGGATATCAACTCCTCGCGGCAAAGGTAACTATTTATACGAGTATTTTTTACGTGGAGAAGATCCTGAATATCCTGATTGGACATCATCAATTCATAATTGGAGAGCAAACCCTCTTCTTTCTGAAACAGATGTTGAAGAAGCTCGTCGTACTATTACAAAAGCTTTGTATCTTCAAGAGTATGAATGTGAATGGACAACTACTGAATCTCAAATTTATCTTGATTTAGATGAAGAAAAACATATAGGTGACTATATAGGTGAACGTTTTGCAGAAGTAATAGGTGGACTTGACGTTGGTTATCGCGATGAAAATGTATTTGTTGTGATTGGTACTGACGGAGAAAACTATTTTATTGTTGATGAGTTTATATCAAAAGAATCAACTACTTCAGAACTTGCAGCTGAGATACAAGAAAAAATTAATGAGTGGGGAATAGACACTATCTATATTGACTCTGCTGCACAACAAGTTAAAGCTGACTTTGCCTATGATTATGATATCTATTGTGAGAATGCAATTAAGTCTGTTAATGATGGTATTAATTCGCTTCAGGTGCTTATTGAGCAAGATCGATTATATTTTGATACTGAAGGAGCAAGACATACCTTTTCTGCAATGGCAGCATATAAATGGAATCCCAACACAGAAAACCCAAAACCAATTCATGATTGGGCTTCTCACCCTTGTGATGCTGTACGTTATGCAATCTACACACATCAAAAAATGAGTAATATAACTATTTATGCTTAGAATTATAATTTTAAACTATAAAAGACCTGATAATGTAAAAGCAATTTGTGACGCTTTTTATCGTTCTATTCCTATTACTGTTATAAATAATAATCCTCATGAACTATTTGACTATCGCTCTCGAAAAGTTGAAGTCATTAATAATGATAGTAATAAATATTGTATTGAGAGATGGTTACAGTGTTATAATTATCCAGAACCCTATAAGTTAATACTAGACGATGATTTAGTTCCTTCTCCACTATTAGTTAGAAAATTAGTGCAGAGAAATCAACCGCTTGTAGGTATTTACGGAAAATCAGGCGTAGAAAAAGCTAAAAAATATAGAAATCTTCGCGATCATTGGTGTAAACATGCTCGTGTAGATTTTTTAGTTGGTTCCGTGATGTTAGTTAAACAAGAAGCTCTTGATGCAATAAAAGATGATTTGTTAACTTATAAAAACTTAACAAGAGGTGATGATATAGTTGTAAGTTATCTAATCAAAAAACATTATAATTTGAGTAATCTTGAGACAGTTGTAGGAAAAGTTCTGAATTTACCAGAAGGTGAAGTAGGCTTAAATCGTGACCCTGAGCATTATAAGTTACGTTGGGAGGTCCTTCAGCAATGTCTGAGTTAAAAAGATTTCCAATTAAGTATATTAGAGATTATATTAAAAAAGATTATAAATTACGAGATGAATGTTATATATGCGGATCTATAGAAAATTTAGAACTTCATCATCTTTTTTCAGTAAGTCAACTTTTTAATGAGTGGTGTAATCATAATAAGATTACTGAAATTGATAGTGTTGAAAAAATTACTTCCCTTCGTGAGAAATTTGCTATAGACTGTAGGGAAAGTTTAGACCATCACAATTTATTTACTTTATGCAAGTCTCATCATCAAAGACTGCATAATATTTATGGGCAAAGATATTCAAATCACTTGACACCAAAAATTAAAAATTGGCTTGATATACAAAAGGAAAAAAATGGCAGATGACGATTTAAGAGGCATAAGAAAATTTGTAGCTAATGTATTGAAGCTTAACCCAGCCCAACCATCAATAGCTTCATTAGAACCTTTTGCTTCCCCTGAAACAATTGTTGATTTTGAACAGGCATACCGTGAGATAGAAGTCATTCACCGTTCGGTTGATATGATTATCAACGCTATGTGTGAAATACCTTTTGTTGTTGACGGTGGTGCTTCTAAAAAAGTTAATAAACTTCTAAACGTTAAACCTAATCCCTTTGAAGATAGAGTAAGACTTTTTAGACGTGCTTTTTTAGACTTTCAATTAGATGGTAATGCTTTTTTCTATTATGATGGAGCTGATTTGTATCTGCTACCTGCTAATGATGTTGAGGTAGTTCCTGATGATCGTACTTTTGTTTCTCATTATAATTATTTAGTTCATAATCAACAGGCAAATGATTTTTATGGCTTTGGTCGTGGTAAACAAACCTCTAAAGCAGAATCTATTAGATTTGAACCAAATGAAATAATTCATGTAATGGCTGAGAATGAAAATTCTATTTTCAGAGGTACTTCTAAACTAAAACCTGTACTTAATTTAATGGAGCTTTATTATTACATGATTAAGTTCCAACGTCAGTTCTTTAAGAATAACGCTCTACCAGGTTTTGTTCTTACTACTGAGAATATTCTTTCAAAACGTGTAAAAGAACGTCTTTTAGAATCTTGGAGAGCTTCTTACACAACTATTTTTGACGGAGCACGTAATCCAGCAATTTTAGACGGTGGTTTGAAGATTGATGAGTTTTCAACAAAATCTTTTGATCAGTTAGACTTTGAAAATTCGATTGAACGTATTCAACAAGATATGGCTAAAGCTCTTGGTGTTCCTTATGTGTTATTAAAGTCAGGCAATAATGCAAATATTGATGCTAATCAGAAATTATTCTATTTACATACCGTGTTACCTCTTTTAAACCAGTTTTGCTCTGCTTTTTCACACTTCTTTAACGGTGGTGTTGAGATTCGTCCTGACAGACTTTCTGTCCCTGCTTTACAACCTGATAATAGAACACAGGCAGTTTATTACTCAACCCTTGTAAACACGGGAATTATCACCCCAAATGAAGCTCGTGAAGGATTAAGATTTCCAAAAATGGAAAATAATGATAACATAAGAATACCACAAAACATCACAGGGAGCGCAACTGACGCTACCCAAGGTGGCAGACCCTCCCAAGAGGAATCTACTAATATAGAGGATATACCTAATGAATAAAACCCTTTATTTAAACAGTTCCTTTGAAACAAAAGCACTCAAAAAAGGTTCAAAAACCTTAAAGATTGCTGGTTATGCGAATACTACTTCAAAAGATCGTGCTGGTGACATTGTTACTGCTGAAGCATGGGCTAAAGGTGTAGAAAATTATCGTCGTAATCCAGTACTTCTTTATCAACATAAACATGACTGTCCTATCGGTCGTGTTGACAATATTCGCGTTGATAAAAAAGGAATCTATGTTGAAGGTGCTGTTTCAGAAGCAGCTGAAAAAAATCATGGTGTTCAAACTCTTATTAAAGATGGAGCTCTTAAGAGCTTTTCTGTTGGATTTCGTGTAAAAGATGGAAAGTATAATCGTGAAGATGATTCTATGATGATTACTGATGTTGAACTGTTAGAAATTTCAGTTGTTTCAGTTCCTTGCAATCAAGACTCACTCTTCTCAATTCGTAAATCTTTTGATTCTGACGAAGAATTCAATGAATTTAAAAAATCTTTAAAAGAGGCTGATGCCGAAGAAATCAAGAAGATGCGTAAAATTAAAGCAGGAATTACCGATATGAGCGAAGGCCATTATCATACTGTCGAAATGGATGAAAATGGAAACGGTGTAACAACCTACGCATCTCATATGCAAAATCACGCTCATAAAGTCGTTGGTGGAGTTGTGTTAGAGGTTGAAGGCCACTCTCATGATATTACCATGGCTGGTGTTCCAATTCATAGTATGGAGGAGGGCGAAGTTGTAAACGAACGTCCGTTGTCTCCAACCGAGGAGGAAGCAATGAACAACTCAAAACAAGATGAAGTTATTGAAACTAAAGCAGAAGAAGCTGAAGTAGAAGTAACTGAAGTCGAGATTGAGGCTAAATCCGAAGAAGCTGAATCAGAAGTAACTGAGATTGTTGAAGAAGCAGTCGAAGTAAAATCTGAAGAAGTTTCAGAAGAAAAAGCTGAAATTGAAGAAGTTGAGGTCAAAGCAGAATCATTGGAAGAAGTCACTGACATTGAAAAGGATGATGAAGAGGAAGAGCTTGAAATTCGCGATCCTATGGCATCCATCCCGTTCACAAACTTGCTTTCCGAAGACGCAAGTAAACTTCAACACGGTGATCTCGTAAACTATCAAGAAAAAATGTTTAGAGTCACCAACGTCGCTACAGAGCAATCTCCAATCTTTAAATTTTTAGAGGTTGACGCTGATAGCGAAGACTGTGATAATGTTGTTAATGTGAAAACAGAAGAACATTCACAAGTCGAAAAAATTCAAAATAGTGAAGACACAGTTTCTAAGCAAAGTCTGACTAACGAGCTTCACGATCATTCTACAAAGGAGAACGACAACATGGCTGAACAAGTCGTAGATACAATCGATCTTACAAGTGCAGGAGCTACTGAAAAGTCCTCTGAATCTGAGATCAAAAAAGATGCTACTCCTGTAGCTCACGTGTCTGAGCCTCAAGTCGCTGAACTAGTTAAAGAAACTGGTGAAGCTATCGTGAAGGAAGCAGACGCTGCTGACCAGCAGATGCTGGTAAAAGGTGATAGCAATACCGCTTACACCCCACGCGAATCCGAACAAGTCGCTGAACTTAAAGCTCAAATGAGCAAGTATCAGGATGAGATTGCTGCACTCCAGCGCTCAAAGATGCACTACCAAGAGACTCAGCGTCGCGAACAATTCTCAGAAAAAGATATGGCAAACGCCGTTCTTGTTGCTAAACTGCTTAACAAGCGTGACATCTTCGACACCAAAGTTGGTGCTCGTATGAAAGCTGTTACTTCTGTTGACCAGTTCCTTAGCAACTTCTCACAGAACATTTATACGGAAATGGAACAGCAGCTCGTTGTTGCTCCAATGTTTAACCGTATGGCTGTTGACGCGAAAACATTCCGCGTACCAGTCGCTGATGAAGACACCGATGGTGATGTAGCAATGTTTGCTTCTGGCACATTTGCCACTGGCATTGCTGACGCTACTCGTGTCCCAACCAGCAATCAGAACTCCATCAGCTCTGTGGACTTTACTCCACACAAGTTTATGGCAACTACCCACCTCGCAAAAGACGAAGAAGAAGATACCGTTCTTCCTCTGCTCGACTTCTTGCGTGCAGCTGCAACTCGTCGTTTAGCACGTGCTATCGATAAGTCAATCCTGCGTGGTACTGGTGCTCTGACTGGCTTTACAGCACAGCCCACCAATGCTATTTCAGCTGGTACTGGTTACGCTTCTGTCATCGAAGGTATTACTAACCTGACAGGTGACGTAGGCGCTGGCCTGACTGTGGATACAGGTTCTGCAAACGATAAAGCTGATCCTTCAGATATCGCTGCAGCCCGCACTAAGCTTGGCAAGTATGGCCTTCAGCTTGGTAACGACCTGGTATACATCACCTCAATCGAAGGTTACAACAACCTTGTAACAACTTCTGACTTCCAGACAGTTGACAAGTTTGGTCCTAACGCTACCTACCTTACAGGTTCAGTTGGCGCCGTTTACGGTATTCCAATTGCAATCTCTGAGTTCTTGGATAACGTTGGTACTGAAAACAACGATATTGGTGTTCTCGTCTATAAGCCTGGCTTTATGATCGCAGAACGTCGCGGTATCGAGATTGAGAGCGAGTACGAACCACGTCAGCAGGTCACTGCAATGTACATGAGCACTCGTATTGACTTTAAAGCTCTTACGACTAACTCAAGTGCAGCTCTTGACGCAACTAAGTACAGCTACGCTGTTACTGTTGAAACCGGAGCTTAAGCTTAGGTTTTACATTTTAGAACTACACAGGGGGAGGCGGTCATCGCCTCCCTTTTCATTATAAGGAGAATTATATGTCCAGTATCCCAAGTGATATTAAAAGCATTGATGCCGCACGTGAATGGTGCAGAGTAAATGGTTACAGCGAAGAACAAATGCACTCAATGGTTGCTTCTTGGTCAGCTCTTGATGAGTCTGCACCTTCTGCTCCTATCATTATTGAAGAAGATGTTGAAGAAGAAGCCCCTACTTCAATTTGGAAATCTAAAAAGAAATAAGTGAGAAATAAATGGTAGATCGATTAGAAGAAAACTTAGGTAAATATCCGTATATTACTTTAGAACAAGTAAAAGATTACTTGAGTATTTCTTCAAATACTCAAAACGCACGCTTATCAAATATTATCTCTTATGCGACTGGGGTAGTAGAACACTATATTGGTCAAGAGCTTTTAGCTAATGATTATGTAGAAGTTTTTGATGGCGGTAAAACATCTGTTATGGTTTCTCGTTTACCTCTTTCTAATGTATATCAAGTATCTGAATTTAACGGGACTGAAGATGTGATATTGGCAGATCCAACTACCATTGGACGCCCTGTAAGAACTCAAGACACTCAAGCAGTTTCTTTAACTTTTAAAAACGATGCACACCTTAACTCAAGAGTAAAAAAGTTTGGAAAATCTTCTCTCGAAGTAGCTTTAAATGATTTAGTCTCAGGCGATATTCCTGAAAACTTAGAATTCGAGGATGGTGATTTTACAGTTGAATTATTTGTTCGCAGTGATGCAGCGACTCCACCTCAAAACAACCTTATCAGATTTAACACAGATGCGACAAATTATATGGAATTTGGTTTTGATGCTAACGATACAACAATTTTTCAAAGTCGTTTTGGAGGACCTTCTACTTTAGTAAGAGGTACAGGAGTTACAACAACTGCGAATTATATTCCAAGATTTTTTACACACGTAGCATGGTCTTTTGATTCACAAAATCAAAGACTATATACTCATTTAAATGGTAATTTATTTACTAATGCAAGTTATACTGAATCAAACCACACTTTTACAGCAAATGTAGAGATAGGCGGTAATTTTGCTGGATATATTGATGAAGTAAGATTCTCTAATAAAGCTCGATATAAAGAAGCTACTATTACTCCTCCAACACATCGTTTTAGACCAGATGGTGAAACTGTATTTCTGTGTCATTTTGATGGAAAAAATAAAGATACAGAAGCTGTTGACGTTCATAATGCTACTAATGAGTATAATTTCTCTCGTGATATGGGTGAAGTAACTCGCGACACAGGTGCCGTTGGAGTAAGAGGTACTTACCCGACTATTCGTAACAGTTACCCAGCTCTAACTCTTTCAGGTCCTCCAGGTTTCTCTCCTTTTCCTTCTGGTGTAAAAGTTGATTATCGGGCTGGATATGAATCTAATGAGATTCCACAAGACATTCAATTAGCTACTCTTGATATGATTAAACTTATTTATAAACAAGATCAAGAAAAGAAAGGTTTCTCATTTGAAGGTGAACGAGGTGACAACTATCCTCTTGCTGGAAACTTTCCTCCTCACATTCGTCGTATCTTAGATTTATATAGGATTATCTCTTAATGGCTCAAGGCCCTCGTTTTAATATTAACTTAATTTTTGATGGTATAGTTCAGAGCGGAGCTAAAAAAGCTGATTTTAATAAAGCTGTAAAGTTAGTTTCTTCTGGTAAGTATAAAGCCAGTCTTGCTGATAGAGCTAAGATGTTAGATCAAAAAAAGTTGTCTAACTTTTTTGCAGGTGGAGAAGGCCCTAAAAGATTTCCTCCAGCAATTCGTGGTTTTTACGGTGAACCTAAAAATCAATCTGCCTATGCTAATCCTGCGTCTGTTCCTGATACTGAGATTTCAATTGAAGATTTAGAGACTTTAGTAGGCAAAGAGTTTGCTTCTCAATTTGCGTCAAGTGATGTAACTCGTCAAGGATTTAGAACAATCGAGATTAAGCAGCAAGCAGATCCAAGAGCTAAATCTAAAACAACTTTTACTGGATTAGCTCCTGGACGTGATACAGAAGAAGGACAAAGACTTTTAGCTATATCTGGGGAGAAACAAGTTACAACAAAAGATGGAAAACCTCTTTTTAATAAAGATGGAACTCCAAAACTTACTAACATAACTCTTAATAATACTGAT
>Ga0222716_10005240_pt1 | contig 10090 bp, 9 predicted proteins | sample C33_13DmetaG_FD_165044 | JGI IMG/M metagenome (GOLD analysis project Ga0222716, IMG submission 165044) | Estuarine water microbial communities from San Francisco Bay, California, United States - C33_13D | ecosystem: Environmental > Aquatic > Marine > Unclassified | place: USA: California...
ATAATACATATAATAATCTCATAAAATTAATGTTAATAACACAAGAGGGGCAATTATAAATATTAAATACACATATATAAATCTTACAACATCAATAATTTCATCATATATTTTATCTAATGATTCTTTATTATTATAATCATATAAATCTATAATATTTTCAAGTGTAAATATATAATTTTTTGAATTTGCAATTATTTTATTTTCCTTATCAATTTTTTTGTGTATATTTATCAAATTATTTAATACATTTCTATCAAATGTTACATCACCTATAGAAGTTACATTATTATTATAAGCTTTCAATTCTTTTAATATATCTGTATTTTCTGGATTTTGCTCTTTAATTATTATATCTAATTCCTTCATTAACATAATATATTTATAGCAATTTGTATCAGCATATATTTTAGTAATTTTATTCAATAATATTAAAAAAAATATTGTATAAAGCGCTAAATATATAAATAAATAAGATGTTGAATAAATACTATATTCGTATCTTTCAAAAGTATCACAATAAAATTTAATATAAATAATATGTGTTGTAAAATAAAGCCATAGTAATATTAATAATGGTATACCATAATGCAAATATTTATTATAAACTTCCATTATATTAAATTTGCCATCTACAATACTTGAATCGCGATTTAAATTTTTTATATCTTTAAAAATATCACCAAATGTTCCGTACTTGCCTTCTTTTTTAAAGTTATTAGTTATTCTTTCAAAATCAAATAAATAATTTGTCATATTCCACATAAAAGTATTTTTAATTCGAAGATCGTAAAAACCATTTTCATTTTTATTATATGAACAATATTTGTTCATATCATGTATAGTTTCATTAAGATTAAGATTATATCTTAATTCTACAATGGGTAGTAAACTTAATATTGCAAATAATAATACTAATAATACTACTATAATTGCTTCAGTATTAACAAACATTATTGTTACCCCAATTAAATCTATTATACTATTATTTTTTTAATTTTTTCTATTATTTATCGAATCATCTAAAAGTGCTGTCGCCATAATATTCAATACAGATATAACAGCAAATAAGTTATCACAGATAATATTGGCCCGATTATGCTCCTTAATGCAGAAAATGATTGTGATATTCCATAAATTATTCCTAAATATTTTTTTCACTGATGTATTTATTTTTAATTCCATAATAATTATTTATATTAACATTGCCAAGAAGTGATACATGAGGCAATTTAGGAATACTTGTATACCATGGATGTAATATATCATAGTTATATTTATCATCAAATATTTTGACAAAATCATGATATTCAAATGGTGATACTTTTTTTTGATTTTTAAAACCATAAATGGTAATATATCAATTAATAGTTTTAATTCTTTTTTATCACTGTCGGATAGTTTTTAACATTAATATTTTTAATAATAGCCTTATTTTTAACTATTCCTGGAAAACTGACACCAAATGCATTTGCAATATTTATTAAATATAAAAAAAAAAGTAAATATTTTATCATTATTATTAAAATAATCAATATTCTTTTATATAAAAATAATTCAATCAATATTATAGTATTCTGTTTTAGTATAAATTATTCCATTGTGATTTTTAATATTTTCTACTGTATTTTTCATATGATCAATATCATTTAGCAATTTATCAAACTTGTTATTCATATATAGTGTTTCTCTTTTAATATCAGTAAACAATACGTCATCATCGAATAGCTCTTCAATATCTTTATCTATTTTTTGTGTTATTTTAGAATTTTTAATTCTATCTGGAACATATCCGATAGGAGGAACCCATTTATTGGATTTATCATTTTCCAAACATGATCTAATAATTGTTACAGCATCATATATTACTTTTCTCGAAGATTGCATTTTACACTTATTTAAATATGCAGATTTGCTATTAATACTTCTAATTAAAAAACTCGAAGTAGGCATAAAGGCACTTGCATATGCTGTAGAATAAACAATAAGTAATACTAAAATACTCCTCATTATATTAATATAATCTTACTAATTTTTTATATATTTTTAATTATTGAATGGTAATATATCTGTAGTGATATAAAGCGGATCACTATATACTTTATCCTTAGTTGGATCACTTCTTCTCATTGCATATTTAACATTGCTGTACAAAGAATCTGCTAAAGTACCAGTATTCATGTTACCACCAATATTATTAGATGCCAAACTTAAAAACCCGGATGTTGATCTATATCCTTTATATTGTATATTAATAATTGTATTTAAATCTTTAAATTTCATTACAGGAATACCATTTATATTGTCAACATTTATATTACCACTATTCATTTTATAATATCATAATATTATTTTTTTTTAAACATTTTATATGCTTCTCTATCAATACTATCATATACTTCTCTTATTTCATCCCATTTCTTTTTATTATCGTCAACAACATTTTCAACATTTTTAATTGGTATATTCCATATTTCAGTTAGTGTATCAATAATATTTTTATCATTTCTTAAAAATATAGTTTCAACTTCTTTATAAGTCATATTTTCGGGTACTTGATTCATTAATTCATCCATTATTAATATATAACTATAATATATTTAATTTATATGTTTTTATATTTACTATCTTTATAATAACTATTGGCAATTTCGTATGCAAATTTTTCATAAGGATGTTCCATTAAATAATTTTTCATAATAACATCATTTATACTATTTGGTTTCGTGTTTCGATATAAACAAACCATTACTTTTTTTGTTTCATTATCTAAATATATATCTTTAGTTGTATCTGGATTCGATCTTATAAATTTATTTTTATAAGCAACTTTGGTAAATCCCATGTCATATATTAATTTATCAAATATAGGTTTATTTTGCCTTTGATATACGTGTATTTTTTCGTGAATTAATGTATTAGTTAAATTATCTTCAGACTGCTTAAGAGTATTCTTTGAAAGAAATATTATATTATTTCGTGTATGCGGTAGACCTTCTTCATAATGGATTGTATTATTATTGGTTGTCAAGGCAAAAATCCAATTTAAATTTGCTATATTACTATAATTTATATAATTATCATGTATTTTGCAGTTTTTTAAGAAATTGTCAGCATTTTTACAACATTTACTTATTTGGTTTTTTTCCTCATTAGTATAATCTGCGATTGTTGTAATAATATTTTTAATATACTCATTAGATGAACTAACCTTTCTTGCATATAAATCCAGATCTGTCATATTTTTAACATAATTATCCGAATCAGTAATTAAAAATTTTTTAGTTTCATTTATATTCATATAATATATATTAGCAATACGATTGTTAAAATTATCCGTATATGTAAAAATATAATTGTATATTAATATAAAAATTATTAAAGATATTAATATCATAACAATAATAATTAATTGCATATTAACTTTATTATTATAATATATATTTAATCATCCTTTTTCTTATTTTTTTTGTAGCAAAAAATTTTTTCGTCTTTTGAAGTAACAACATTTTTTTCTATATTTTTTTTTTGATTCTCAATTAATTCGCATGTTTTTAGTTTATCAGACATAAAAGTATTTAATATATTTGATAAATCACATGTAATAGGTTTTGATGAATTAAATGATACATCAAAATTGTCAGTTATTTTATATAAATATGATACAGAACTCGTATCTACCACACTTAAACTACCAATGCCATCGCCAGTACTAATAGAACTGTCTTTTGCACTTACTGCTGAACTTTCTATATCTTGGTTTAATCCTTTATATAATTTTTTGTATTTTATAGTAATGTGATTATTATATATATATATGATTGAAAAACCATAAGAATTAATTAAATAATATGATATTTGTATATCATATTTATCTTGTTTTTCTCTTGATAATTCTAAACTTTTTGGCATTAATATATGTTCTTCATTAATATCTGGGTCGGCTCCACCAGTACCAACTGTTATTTGAATAATTTTCTTGTTATTATGAGCAATTTCCATACTGCTAAAATAATGGCAATCAGCGCATAAGTAGATAAAATTATTATCTGATATTAATTCAAATAAATCAATTAATTCTTTTGTTATCTTTGATTTCTTTTTAATTTTATCATTTTTAATTCCAATAATAGGAATATGTCCCATTACGAATATTTTTTTGCTTCTTTTTGAATTACTGCTTTTTTGCTTTAATCTTTGATCCTCAAATATCACTTTAACAGCATCTAAATATTTTTCATCATGAATTTTATTTGTATTAATTATAATAACAATATAATCTTTTTCTTCAACAATACCAATGTCATCTATATATATGTTCATTTTAATTTTACTACTATCATCTAAACTTAATTGCCGAATACCAATATCTTTTCCTTCAAGTTCTTCAAGAGTAACTTGTTTGAGTTTATGTCTATCACTTTCAGTAAATAAACTATTTGTAGTAATATAATCATCTTCTACTGTGTCACTTCTGGCTTCTATTTGGCTTTTAAATTTATCATTTAACTCGTCTATATATTTTTTTTGTGTTTTAATCATGCATCTATTCTTTAGCTGCTTTGCGTGACTATCGTCTAAATTATCTTCGTCATCAGCTTCATCGTGATTACCCACGGCAATATGCAACTCTTTTTTTAAATTATATAACTTATCATATCCCGTCATTAATATACTTGTTAAATAATATTGCAAATTAGCTTTTCCTTTTATTTTCGATGAATACCAATTATCTCCTGCTAAAAATAATTTTCCAATTGTTTTTTCGTATTTTCTAATATATTCTATAACAGCATCGCGATGTATAAATTCTTTTTTACAATCAATATTGTTCCAACACCCATAAAATAAAAACTTAGACATATATATTACTATTAATTGTAAATATTATATATATAAATGATGCAAATTTTTTTCATAACTACTATTATTGTTATATTTACAATATTTATCGTAGAAATCTATAGATACATTATATGGTAAGGTAATTTTAATTGAGTCAGTTGGTACATATCTCATCATATTAATCCATGATATTATATTATTAATAGCTCTTTTTAAATTACGTACTCCATCTTCATTTGGTATATTATGTATAATATGTTTTAATAAGTTATCATTAAAAATAATATCATTTATTTTAAGATTATATTGTTTTAAAATCTCTGGTACAATATAATCTTTCGCCAATACAAGTTTCTCTTCGCTACTATACCCTGGGACATTTATAACTATCATTCTATCTTTTAAAATTGGATTAATTAATTCTTCATCATTATAAGTAAATATAATCATTGATCTCGATATATTGAAATCTATTTCTTCAAAATACCTATCATTATATTTATCATTTTGCACTGGATCTGTAATATGTATTAGTGTATTTATGATTTCCTGTCCTCGATATGTATTTGATACCTTATCAAGTTCATCAAACAAAAATAGGGGATTCATAATTCCCGTTTTCATTAATGACTCACATATTTTGCCATATGTAGCACCTTCATATGTATAAGAGTGGCCTCTTAAAAATGATGAATCGTCTGTACCTCCTAATGAAATAAATGCATTTGGATAATTTAATGCATTGCAAATACCTTCTTTTATAAGTTTAGTTTTACCCACACCTGCACTACCTTGTATTCCAATGATATAACCATTGGCCTTCGGAAACGATATCAATTGTGCTAATACTCGAATAATCTGTTCCTTAGCGTCTTTATGACCATATACAGTATTTTCCATTTTTATCCTAATATTATTTAAGAATTCACAGATCTTTTCATTACCATCGCTAATTTTAACAGGTATTTCATAAAATTTATCAAAAGGTATATTATTTAATGATAATAGCCAGTTATTTAATTTATTGTATTCACTCGAACACGGCGACATGTTGTTAAAGCTATCAATTTTGTTAATAATATTTTTTTTTGTTTTTTCATTAATATCCAAATTTAATATCCTAAATCTCATCGGAACATCAGATACAATATTATCATTAATTTTATCTTCTAATATTTTAATTTTATCCTTATTATTTTCACTTAGCTCATCAAAATAAGTTCTTTCTTGTTGAGTATATTTATGATAAAAATCGTATTTTTTTTTTTGAATTTTTTTATTTGATGATTTTCTTGGTGGATTTAAAATTAAAAATATTTTCTGTTTTGTATTATGATTATCTTCATCGTGTTTATTGAAAAAACCACCTCTTGGTTCATTTATATCATTATTAATAATATCTTCATAGTCTTCATAGTCTTCATAGTCTTCACCATTTTCACTATTTTCACCATCTTCATTGTCTTCATTGTCTTCATAATTATCATTATATTCATCAATATATGTTGGATCCTTATCAGAATTATCTTCACTTGTTTCTACATTATCTGATGAATCATCGTTTTTATCCTTAGTCATTCAAAATATTTTATAATATTAATAATATATCTTAGCGTTATATAACATAAAAAAAATATTTCTGTGTAAATAATAATAATTAATTATTTATAACTTGCTTCGAACTCTTTGCCCCAATAAAAGTTCTTAGATTCCGTTCTAACAATATGATTAGAATATGTAAGATAATATGTAAGTATTATTATGCCAAATAATATACCTATAAATACTAAATTGCCGTAATATTGACCATCTGTATATAAATTGATTGTTATTAATCCAATAATAACTAATGCACTATATAATAACGTATTAATTCTTACTCTATATACTGCTATTTCATATTTTAATAAATCAATATGAGTAGTTGTATTTACTTTTTTATTATCCAATATAGTATTAATTTTATTTCTAGAAATTCTCTCATTTGTACTAATATTCATTAAATTACCAAACGCATAATTGGAATCATTTTGTCTAATACCAACATTTAATAATTCGAAATTTTGTATTATTCTATTATTTATCGAATCAAGTTGATTTTGAACAAAATTAGTTTTTTTGTACATAAAATTTTTGGATTGATCTGTTAATTGAAATTCCATGTGATTACCATCTACTACTACTGGAAATGGTGCTATATCTATCAATCTATATGTACCAACTTCAAATTTTTCAACTTTTTTCTTATTAGTAAAATGCTCATTTACATATAATATATTAAAAACATAATATGTAACAAATATTAATATTATAATACCGAAACATATTAATGTTATTAATTTAGTAGTTGCTAAATTATTTGAAGATACAGAACCAACTAATAAAGCAACAGCTAATATTATAAGTATTATGCTATATGCCATAAATTGATTATGCATAAAATCGTATCTTGATTTATAAGTATTATAAATAGTTTCATAATTTTTAATTTTTGATTCATTCGTATTTATATTACTATTTGATTTTCTTATTTCTATAATATTATCTATATAAGTATTATTATAATCATATGCGTCTTTTTTAGAAAGTGTTACTTTATTATTAGTGTCGTTATTATGAAATAAAATATGTCCAGTGTTTTTCGCTGCATCATAATCGGAAAATTTTTTTGCACCTGTATCAGCATAAGATATTACTCCACTCGAATCTGTAGTACTTTTAAATAATGTTACATGAGATTCATTTGCCAATATTGGAGCGTCAACCTTATCAATATTTTTATTATGATAGTCGTCGTAGTCATCATATGATAATCTGGCTCTAATATCAAACTCGAGGTATCCAGATGAAGTTTTATTTATTTTTAAAATTTCATATGGTTTATTATTTATTTTAATTTGATAAGATCTGGATATTATCTTTTCATTACCATTAATAAATGCTTCTTGTATATCTGGAGAAGATTCTAATGATTTTATAATTTTAGAAATATTGAATCCATCATGATCTGTTATTATCGAGGCAGTAGCAGATGCGGCGGCGAAGCCGTAGTCAATTGTGCCAACTTTAGCATCAGTGCATTCCCGAGCGTCGACAGGGTTACATATAGTGTTGACTAATTCATTACGTCTTTTAATTCTTATAGTATTATGATCTATAACTCTTGCTTCAAAACCATTGTGTGATGCAGGTGTAATATCAATATCATCATATAATATAGATATTGATTCACTTAATTCATATTTTAATTTGTTTAATATTCTGATAATATCATCATAAAAGGTTTTATTTTCTTTGAGAGCAGCACCATAATAAGAATTATCTAACATTTCAGATCTACCTTCCATTTCTGTATTTGCAGTAGTATATTCTTCTATGGAGGGGGTCGGTGACCACGTATATTGAATCGAATCTATTCCTCCACTCGCGCCGTCTGCAAAATATTGTTTTGTTGAGGAGGTAGTGCTCGCGGTGCCATAGATACCGTTTCCATCGAGATTACATATTTCTTTAATACCATTATTATCATTATGTTTTAAAACAAAACCTTCGTAGAAGTGATTCGGGCCGTCACCTTCATACACTGTAGTTTGAGCATAATTTAAATCAGGATTCGTGGAAGCATGATTTACAAAAACACGATTAAACATTACATTACAATTTGTTATCGCAAGATTTATATAAACTTTGCACATTCTTAATAAATTTAAAATAGCGTATACTCCACCGTATTTATCTTTATTATTAAGTTTGCACATATAGTTAATAAATTCTTTAAAAATTACTTGGTTTCTTAATTTATAATTATCTACAGCTGTTATTTTATAATCATCATTTTTTAAAACAGTGTAATTATTGGTATTAGGTTGGTCTACTAAATTATAATCAATATTATCTGTATTTTTTTTTAAATATATTCCTTTTATAAAAAGATTAGTTGATCCACCAGAATTTAAAGTACCTGCAGCATTAAAAAGGTCTGTGTAATCATCATTAGGTGCTGTTTCGCGAGCTTCCTTTTTGTCTACGCCGATAGCTGCATCAGTTGCTTCATTTTCAGTTAAATTATGATATCTATGATAATCAGTTAAAAATTTTGTATCAAAAGATTTAATAGCTAAAAATAGTGTATTTCTATTAATTCTCTTATTTGCCGAGGCATCAGTATTGGCATTAAAATCTGTATAATCAGCATCTGCTTTTATATAATATCCGCTATTGCCGTCATCAGTTACTGTTATACCAGTTTTTTTATCTGTATCCTTAACAATAATTATATTATCAAAATTTTCTGTAGCATATATTTCAGGATTATTTTTAATAAAATCAGCATAAGCATCATATACATCTATTACAGTATTTATAACATCAAGACTTGCTAAAATATTTTTAACTTTTTCGTGATCAAGTATTGCTGTACCTGTTTGTGCTGCGCTGGCAGAATCGACTGGTTGTTTAATAAATTTAAATAAACCCTCGGTATCTTCACTAATATCAACAACATCGTATTTTATATTATATATTTTACATTTTATGGCTTGTTTTATTAAATTTACAAACGTTTTATCAATATCAAATTTAGAATTACTGGCGCTGGAATCTTTAAATAACTTATCATTATCTGTATCATAAAATGTATATTCTTCTGTAGAATCCATAATTGCATCTAATAATTTAGTATTATCTGTATATTCATTATTGGGATTTATATATTTGTTTAATTTTTTAAATAATTCATATGTTTTAATATATTCTTTATTTTCAACAGGTATGTTAGCCATATAGTATATTCTCTTCTATATTAATATATATATTTATTTAAAAACAAGATCTATAATAAAATGAAACTCCACTATTTTCATTATATCTAACTATTTTAACAATATCACCTTGCTTGAGACCAAGCCATTTAGCAATCGGATCATTATGCAATATAATAGGCATATATATTTTACTTTTAATCATATATTCATTCATAATATCCACAGCTTCTTTTTCAGATAGTTTAATATGTTTTGGAACATATTCATGTTTAGTAGGATTAAACATTAGTTGTTGGGAGTGAAAATACTGTAATCTACCATCATTCTTCTGAAATAACTTATCGTATTTATTAAGCTGTGAAATTATAGGCTGTGATATAGTATCATTATTAAATATTATTACATAATTTTTTTTATTACTATATCTATTTGTGAAATTAGAGATATCATATTCACATGACTTTAATTCTTCGAGAATTAAT
>Ga0222716_10005248_pt1 | contig 10083 bp, 14 predicted proteins | sample C33_13DmetaG_FD_165044 | JGI IMG/M metagenome (GOLD analysis project Ga0222716, IMG submission 165044) | Estuarine water microbial communities from San Francisco Bay, California, United States - C33_13D | ecosystem: Environmental > Aquatic > Marine > Unclassified | place: USA: California...
GGAAAACCTACAAATGTTAGTACATTTACAAAGAAATACTATGGGGGTATGATAGATCTATGAGTAAGAAAAAATACACATTTACTATGGTTGTAGTCAAACCTACAGGAAAAGGTGGTAAACCTTTAAAACCAAAAGAAATAAAACCTAAAAATAAATCAACAGGCGGATCTATTGAAAAAGTACCTGGAGGTTATTCTAAAGAAGGATCAGGAAGAATAAGTGATAAAGGATTAAAAGGAAGAAGTCCTCAACAAGTTTTTTCTGAAAAAGAAAAAAGAATGGAAAGTACTAAAGCTCAAGGTATGACTAAAAAAATGGGTGGTGGTATGATGAAAAAATATAATAAAGGAGGACAAATGCTTAAAGGTGGTCAAAAAAAATTAGATAAAAACAAAGATGGTAAAATATCTGGTGAAGATTTTAAATTAATTAGAAGAGAAAAACCTGAAATAAAACCTATAAAAAAAGCTACAGGGGGTAAAATGAAAGCTACAGGTGGTAAAAAGTCAGAAGATAAATTTTCTAAATATGTAAAATCAATTAAACTCCCAGATGCAAAAGACGTAAGAGATGTAGTGAAAAATAAAGCTATGGGTGGAGAAATGAAAAAAGGTTATGGAGCTGCTAGACAATCTGGTATGGGTTTACAAGATGAAAATTTAGTTCCAGGTAAATCAATGGATTATTATAAAGACTTAATGTAATAAAGGATATGCATGGCTACTTCAGGAACTACAGCATTCGATTTAAACATAGATGATATTATTGAAGAGTCATTTAATAGATGCGGAGTTCGAACAAATTCAGGTAATGATTTAAAAAGAGCAAGAAGAAATTTAAATATTTTATTTTCAGAATGGGGTAATCGTGGCGTTCATCTTTGGAAAGTTGAATTACAAACACAAGCTTTAACTGCTGGTACAATATCATATACCGTTCCAACAAATGTATCAGATGTATTAGAAGCTTATATTTCAACTACTTCAGGAATAACTACATCAACAAATGATATATCTTTAACAAAAATAGATAGGTCAGCTTATAGTGCTTTACCGAATAAAGGCACACAAGGACAGCCTTCTCAATATTTTGTTGATAGACAAACAACACCAGTTATTAATTTATACATTGCACCAGACGCATCAACTTATACTCATTTAAAATATTACACAATAAACAGAATTGAAGATGCAGGAGCTTTTACAAATACTGCAGACATAGCTTATAGATTTATTCCATGTATGGTTTCTGGTCTAGCATACTATTTATCATTTTTAAGTAATCCAAATTCAACCCAAGCTTTAAGATTAGCTTACGAAGATGAATTACAAAGAGCATTAAATGAAGATGGTCAAAGAACTTCAGTTTACATCTCACCTCAAACATTTTATGGAGATGGAGTATAATGGCAACTAGAGCTTCAGGAAAATATGCACAAGCGATATCTGATCGTTCTGGTCAAGCTTTTCCATATAGAGAAATGGTTAAAGAATGGACAGGAGCATTAGTACATATATCAGAATTTGAACCCAAACATCCTCAGCTAGATCCTAGAAATCCAGGAGCAGATGGTGTAGCATTAATGAACGCAAGACCACAAACTTTTACAGTTTTATCTGGTGGAGGTGGTGGAATTGTAGCTAATTTAACATTACCAGGAGATTTTGCTTTTAGTTCTACAGGTATGCAACCAGATGATGGATCTGCACAAAATAGAGGTAGACAAGCAATTTCTAACATTGGTCAAGTAACGGTGGAGATTTCATAATGGCAATTAGTTATTCAGATTTTTTAACACAAGTAAGAAACTATACTGAAGTAGACTCTAATGTATTAACTGATTCTATTATTGATCAATTCATACGGCAAGTAGAATTAGATGTAGCAGCTAAAGTTGATTATGATGATTTAAGAAAATATTCAACTTCTAATTTTGTTGCAAGTCAAAGATATATATCATTACCTTCTGATTGTGTTGTAGTTCGATCTATACAAGTTTTTGATGGATCTGGTGATAGATACTTTTTAGAAAAAAGAGACACAAGTTTTATATCTGAATATAATAATTCTGGTGCAACAGGATTACCAAAATATTATGCAATGTGGGACGATTTTAATGCGGTTGTAGCACCAACTCCTGATTCAACTTATCAAGTACAATTGAATTTTATTATAGATCCAAAACACTTTACATCAACGAATTCTACTTATCTTTCAACTTATCAAGATGGCTTACTATTATATGGTGTTTTAAAAGAATGTTTTTCTTACTTAAAAGGCCCTGCAGATATGTACAACCTCTATAAAAGCCAGTATGATGATAGTATGCAAGGTTTTGCATTACAGCAAATGGGAAGAAGAAGACGAGGAGAATACGATGAAGGGGTTCCTAGAATTAAGGTTCCTTCTCCATCGCCATAAACAAATTTTATAGGAGGAAAATATGGCAATTACAACTAACGCAATATGTAATTCTTTTAAAGAACAAACTTTACAGGGTTTACATGACTTTACACCTTCAACAGGTGATGTTTTTAAATTAGCATTATATGATTCATCAGCTTCAATTGGTGCTGACACAACTTCATACGCAGTGGGAATCGCTGGGCAAGTCGGAGATACAGGTCAGTACGTAGCAGGCGGTGGAGCATTAGTTAATGCTTTAGTATCAGTTAATGGAACAACTGCATTTGTTGATTTCAATGACTTATCTTTCACAGGAGTAACTTTAACTGCAAGAGGTGCATTAATTTATAATACATCTGAAGCTGCAAAAGCAGTTGCGGTATTAGACTTTGGTGGAGACAAAACAGCAACAGCAGGAACTTTCACAGTACAGTTCCCTGATGCAAACGATACACAAGCGATTATAAGAATATCGTAATTTGATTAGGTTATGAAATGGCAACAGGATGGGGTAATAAAACATGGGGTGCATCAGATTGGGGAGACCTATCTGACGAAACCGTTTTAGTCTCATCCGTTGCCGCTTCAACTTCAATAGGTACATCTACAACTTCAGCTAACGCTAATATAAATGTATCTGGAATATCCGCTACATTCTCAATAGAAGATGTTGTTGCAGGTGCATCAGCAGAAGTTTCTCCAACAGGTATACAAATCAATGTTGTTACAGGTAATGAAGGAATAGGAATAGGTGTTCCTGTTTCTGGTATATCTTCTTCTACAGATATTGGAACAGCTACAATTGATGAGGAGTTTTTAATAGGAGAAGGTTGGGGTCGAGAAACTTGGGGAAGTTTTGTTTGGGGAGATAATTATTCTGTTCAATTACAAGGTATTTCCTTATCGGCAGTTACAGGTAATGAAGACGCATTTACAGATGTTGTTGTATCAGTTGATGGTAATTCTTTACAAACAGCTATTGAACCTGTAGGAACTTCAGCAAACTCAGATCATGAAATTGCACATAGTTTTTTATTAACTCAAGATTTAGGCACAGTTACATTAGAGGGACATGCAAATGTTAATGTAACTGGAATATCACAATCAATTGAAATAGGAGATGCTGAGGCAGGTTTACTATTAGAAGTTCCTGTAACAGGTGTATCAGCCAAATTAAATATAGGGAATAGTGATCAAATTGGTAATGCTAATGTTTCATTAACAGGTATTGCTTTAACAGGATCAGTAGGAGACATTACTCCAGTATCTAAATATGATGCAACAGGATCTTCGGCTACATATTCTGTAGGTCAAATTACAGGAGTTGGATCAGCAGTGGTTATTCCTACAGGCATAGACTTGACAATCTCTACTGTGTCGCCTAATATTATTGCATGGGCTGAGGTTAACACTGGAACCCCTGTAACATGGACAGAGGTTGATTTAGCAGCCTAAGGAGTTATAATTAAATAAAGGAAAAATTTTATGGCATCAAGTTATTCTACAGATCTAAAACTAGAATTAATGGTAACTGGCGAAAACGCTGGTCAATGGGGTGACAAAACTAACGAAAACTTAAATCTTATTCAACAAGCAATCGCTGGTTATGAAGCGATAGCATTATCTGATGGTGGAACTGTTGCTCTTGCAATGACAGATGCAACTATCTCAAATGCAAGAAATATGGTTATTAAATTTACTGGAACTTTAACTACAGCATCAACTGTAACAATTCCAGACACAATTGAAAAATTTTATATTTTTGATTTATCTGCTGTAACTGGTGTAACAAATCTTACAATCAAAACTGTAAGTGGAACAGGATTTACTGCAGGAGAAGCAAAAATTGTTGCTGCTTATTCTGATGGAACAAATTTAAATGAAATAGCTTTAGATACTTTAGGTGGAACTATCGGTACTGCACAAGTTGCAGACAATGCAATCACTACCGCAAAAATTAGTGACAACCAAGTAACTACGGCTAAAATTAGTGATAACCAAATCACTACGGCTAAAATTAGTGACAACCAAGTAACTACTTCAAAAGTTTCAGATTTACAAATCACTACAGCCAAAATTGCCGATGACGCTATTACTCCAGACAAACTTTCTGATACTGCAGTAGTTGCAGGTTCATATACAACTGCTGACATTACTGTTGACGCTCAAGGTAGAATTACATCTGCAGCAAGTGGTTCTGCTGGTGGTGCTATTGATGTTTTAAAAGTTTCACAACTTAGTGGAAGTGGAACTTACACAGCTAACCCTGCTGCAAACAACGCTTCAATTTACGCTTTAGGCGGAGGCGGTGGAGGCGGAGGAGCTGATGGGGGAACGCCAGGAGGGCCTGGCGGAGATGGAGGTTTTGGTTTCTTTTTTACAGCTGTAACAGGTGGAACACCTTATTCTTTTAACGCAGGACAAGGTGGATCTGGAGGCCCAAGAAGTCCTACACAAAATGGTCAACCAGGAGCTGCAAGTGGAATCTCACCTCTAAGTGCTACTGCAAACGGTGGTAATGGTGGACAAAGAGGATACAATGGTGGAAACCCAGGAAACCCAGGAACTGCTCCAGGTGCAAGTGTATCTGGTACGGCTCCAGCAATGTATTTTGATGCTGCTGGTAATGGAGGTCTTGGTTCTCCTCCTGTATTAAATGGTCAACCAGGAAACCCAGGATATTTAGTAATATTAGATAACTCAGGAACTTAAAATTATGGCAAAACACATTATTAAAAATAACTTAGGATATTTTGCAGGAATTTGTGAAGATGATGAATCAAAAAATTTTTGGGTTAATAATGGTTACCCTCAATCTGAACAAATAACAGATCAAATAGCAAATGATATTAAAAAAGAAGTAAAAGAGTTTACTTCAGTTGAACAAGGATCTGTTAATGAATTAGTTGATGTTAATAGACCTTTAGTATCTGTTTCTAAAGAAAATATTCAAGAAAATTTAAATAATGTTATTTCTAAAATGGAAAAAACTATTCAAAAATATGAAAATACTCCTGCTATTTGGAATACAACATTAACAACACTAAAGGCTATAAATTTAGACAATCTTTCATTCCCTATCGAAGCTAGAAATTGGATTGACGCATTAGATAATAATGGTATATCTATTCTATCTTTGATGGAATTTTAATGAATGAAAAAATAATTAAATTTAAAGCACCTAAATTAATTTTATCAGACAAAAGCATTTATCCCGAACCTGCTAAAATGCACATAGCAGATTGGTATAAAAAAATGTCAAATGTAAATGATCCTTTTTTTAGATCAATTAAAGCTTGTAAACCTTTTTTAGATTCTTTGCTAGCTGGTTATATTCTAAAAAATACAATAGACCAAAAAATTAATTTTCACATGGAGCATCCTTTTGAGAAAAAAATAGGAACTTGGATTCAAGTAAGTCCAACAATTGATGATTCGCATTTCAGAAAATTAAATATAAATAGAGGAAATGAATTACATTCAAAGGAACAAGTTGGAGGGGATGAGTGTCCCTTCATTAAAAAAAACAAAGGGTATCCGATTTATAAAATTTTAAACCCTTGGACAATTACATTACCAAAAGGCTATAGTGCTATTTACATGCCTCCTATAAATAGACCTGATGATAGGTTTGAAATAATAACAGGCATTGTTGATTATGGTCATAATATTCCTACAAATTTTCCTACTATTTTTAAAAAAGAAGGTAGTTGGGTTTTAGAAAAAGGAACTCCGATTGCTTGTGTTTTTCCTTTTAAAATTGAAAAGTGGAAGATGGCTATTGAAGAAAACAATCAAGATGAAAATGAAAAAAATCATTTTAGATTTAGTCAAACTCTTAGTAGATTTTATGAAAAATTTAAATGGACAAAAAAGTCATGGAAATAAAAAGTTTTATTAAAGAATATAAAAATTTTTTAAGTCCTAAACAAGTTTCAACAATACTTAGAATTTTTTCAAAAGAAAATTTTGATGAGGCTGCTATTATAGGAAAAAAAGAGGATAATTTAATTAATAAAAATACAAGAAATGCTCAAAATTACAATTTAAATCAAAATAAAAGTATTACAGAAACTCAATGGTTTAATTTTATTTGTTATAATATAAAAAATAAAATTAATGAATATTGTAGAGAAAAAGAAATTTCAGTGCACTTACACAAAGTATTAGAAGTAACTCTTTTAAAGTATGAAGAAGGAGGCTTTTATAAAGTTCACCATGATAATAATGCTGTGGCAGCACCTAGAGAATTTTCTGTGATAATTTTTCTAAACAATGATTATGAAGGTGGTAGTTTATTTTTTTATGAACCTAATGGCAAAACTAAAATTAAAGAAATTAAACCAGAGGTGGGAAAAGCTGTAATTTGGCCTAGTAATTATTTGTTTCCACATTCAGCACAAACAGTAACTAAGGGAACTAGATTTGTTATAGTATCATGGGTGAATTAAATAAATTTATTTATATAAAAAATATATTATCTTCTTCTGAAGTCGATTTATTATGGAATTATGCAAAAATATTTCATAGAAATAACAGTAATAATTTTGATACAGAACAAACTCAACTTGGAGAAACAAGATGTTATGGGTCAGAAATTACTGATGCTTTATTGCTAACAAAACAAAAAATAATTGAAGATAAATTGAATACACAACTTCTTCCAGCTTATACCTATTGGAGAATTTATACAAAATTTTCTTCACTTCTTCCACACACTGATAGAGCATCATGTGAGTACACTGTGAGTATAACTGTAAGTCAAGATAAAACTTGGCCTTTATTTATTGATGGAGAAGAAGTAATTATTCAAAAAGGAGATGGTATTTTATATCAAGGATCTAAATTTAAACATTGGAGAAATGAGTATGATGGTGACCATGCCTTTCAAATATTTTTACATTATGTTAAAAAAGATGGTGAATTTAAAAATTTTGTTTATGACAAAAGGAATTATTTAGGACAACATGAAGTTTAAATTTGATAAAGATATAATGCAAATTCACTTTAATGAAGATGAATTAAAAATCATGAATGACAAAAAATGTCTTGAATTAGACTTAAAAAATTCTAAGCATTTCATTAATGTGTTATCTAGAATAGTAGGCGAATTTCATAGAAAAATAGTTGAAAAAGATCCTTCGTTAGGAAATCTTTTAACCTATGATAATACTGAGATAGAATCTAAATAAGCCTTAACTTTAAATAGAATAGAATATAAGGTATAATGAGCCATGCCATTAACAAATGTACAAATAAGGCCTGGATTTAATAAACAAGTTACTCAAGTTGGTGCCGAAGGGCAGTGGACGGATGGTGACTTTGTAAGATTTAGATATGGCTTACCTGAAAAAATAGGTGGATGGCAACAAATTACTTCACAAACATTAGTCGGAGCTGTCAGAGATCAGCATGTTTGGGCAGACTTAGACGGAAGAAGATATGCAGCCTTAGGTACAAATAGAGGTTTATTTATTTATTACGAAGGTGGATTCTTTGACATAACACCTTTAGATACAGCTATCACAGGAGCTACTTTTGATACTACAAATACTTCAGCAACAGTCACAGTCAATAAAACAGCACACGATTTATTAGTTGGCGATTTATTTACATTTACTTCTGTAACCCCACCTGTGGGAGCAGGTTATGTAGCTGATGATTTTGAAACAAATACTTTTGAAGTTGTATCCGTTCCTACAAACGATACTTTTACAATAACAATGGCTTCAGCTGCATCAGCAACTACTTCCGCTAGTGGTTCTGCAACTATAAATCCTTATGTCAAAGTTGGCCCATTGACGGTTTCTGCTGGATACGGTTGGGGAACATCATCTTGGGGTGGCTCTTCTTCTGTAATTCAAACGTTAAATGGTGCTTTACTTGATGACACGAATGGAACTGGAGGAGTCGGAACATCTATAACACTTAATTCTGTAGTTGGATTACCAACAAGCGGAACTATTAAAGTAGGGGCAGAATTTATTTCTTATACAGGTATTTCTGGAAATGATTTAACAGGTATTACAAGAGATGTTTCTGGAACAAGATCAGCTCATTCTGATGGTGCGTCTGTAGAGTATTTTACTGCTTGGGGACAAGCTTCAATTACAGGATCTGTTACTTTAGAACCTGCATCATGGTCGTTAGATAATTGGGGACAAAAATTAATAGCTACCATAAAAAACGGAAAAACATTTGAATGGGATCCAATTAACACTTCAGCTTCAGCATTACAAACTAGAGCTACTGTTGTAAGTGGAGCTCCTACAAATTCAGTTATGTCTATTGTTTCAGAAAGAGATAGACATCTTATTATGTTAGGCACTGAAACAACTATAGGCACAGCAAATACTCAAGATAGAATGTTTATTAGATTTTCTGATCAAGAAAGTATTAGTGACTACACACCTACTTCAGTAAATACGGCAGGTACATTTAGACTAGATTCTGGTATAAAAATTGTAGGTGCTGTAAAAGCAAAAGATTATATTTTAATACTCACAGATACATCTGCTTACGTTATGCAATTTGTAGGGCCTCCATTTACTTTTTCAATAAGACAAGTAGGAAGTAATTGTGGTTTAATTGGACAACATGCATTAACATACGCTAATGGAGCTGTTTGGTGGATGGGTCAAGCAGGAGGATTCTTTGTTTATGATGGTACAGTTAAATCAGTTCCATGTTTAGTAGAAGATTTTGTATTTACAAATAAAGGAGATAACTTAGGTATTAACTATACAAACGGTGAAATAATTTACTCAAGTATAAATCATCTTTATGAAGAAATATCTTGGTTTTATCCTAAAAACGGATCAGACAATATAGATAGAGTAGTAACTTATAATTTTGCAGAACAAGTTTGGACAACAGGATCATTAGCAAGAACGACATGGGCAGATGCAACATTATACGATAATCCATATGCTACAGAATACAATTCATCAGGAACTCCTTCGTTTCCAACTATTCAAGGTGTTTCAAATTTAAATGGTGCTACTACTTATTATGCTCACGAAATTGGTAATAATGAAGTAGACTCTGCAGGTAATAAAACAGCAATTCCTGCATTTATACAATCTGGAGATTTTGATTTATCAACTGGAGGCGATGGTCAATTTTTCATGAGCATGAGAAGATTTGTACCCGACTTTAAATTACTTACTGGAGATGCTCAAGTGACAATAAATTTAAGACGTTACCCGTCAGCAACTTCAAGCTCCTCGCCCCTCGGCCCTTTTACTATTAATAGTTCTACAGAAAAAGTTGATACAAGGGCAAGATCAAGATTTGCTAATTTAAAAATCGCAAATACATCAACAGATCAAAATTGGAGATTTGGAACTTTTAGAGCAGATGTACAACCTGATGGAATGAGATAATGGCAAAAGTAAATGTAAATATTCCAGAACCTACACCAGTATATACTGAAGAAAATCAAAGGCAAATAGCTCAAGCTATTCGTACAGTTAAAGATCAATTGAATACCACATTTCAAGAAGAGCTTAGACAACAGGTAGAAAGACAAACCTGGTTTTTAAGTAGAGGAGGTTGTTAGTGTCTCAAGGATGTAATAATGTAAATAGAGAACTACCTTTTAGTTTAGATGTTGCAGCAGGTAAGATACCTGGTGTTAATGCTCTTTATAAATTTGGAGATAATTCTGCAATT
>Ga0222716_10005249_pt1 | contig 10083 bp, 5 predicted proteins | sample C33_13DmetaG_FD_165044 | JGI IMG/M metagenome (GOLD analysis project Ga0222716, IMG submission 165044) | Estuarine water microbial communities from San Francisco Bay, California, United States - C33_13D | ecosystem: Environmental > Aquatic > Marine > Unclassified | place: USA: California...
TAAGTATGCAAAGTATAAAAGAATACTTACAGGATCACCTGTAACTAAATCACCATTAGATTTATATAAACAATGCGAGTTCCTTGATCCGTATTTATTGGACTATGGTTCTTACTATGCATTTAGAACTCGATATGCAGTAATGCGATCTGCAAACTTTGGTGGACGATCTGTACAAATAGTAGTGGGTTATAAAAATCTAGGTGAACTATCACAGAAGCTTGAACCATTTTCTTATCGTTGTTTAAAAGAAGATTGTTTAGATTTACCTGACTACACTTATACTAAACGTGTAATTCAACTGACACCAGAACAGAAAAAATTATATACTCAAATGAAGGTGTTAGCATTAGCTGAGTTAGATGGAAAACAAATGACAACTCAATCTGCTATGGTTCAGTTAATGAGACTCCATCAAATTACTTGTGGTCACTTTACTGCTGATGATGGTACCATCAAAGAAGTTAAGAATGAAAGACTTGATGCATTAGTAGACATACTTGGTGAGGTTGAAAACAAAGCTGTTATTTGGGCCCACTATAGACATGACATCAATGCTATTGTTAATGCTGTTGAAAAAAACTTTGGTAAAGAATCTTATGTAACTTACTATGGTGATACAACAAATGAAGAAAGACAAAATGCAATTAAACAAATACAAGATCCTGATAGTCCTGTTAGATTTATAATCGGTACACCACAAACGGGTGGATATGGTATTACATTAACTGGTGCTAATACAATGATCTATTATGCAAATGGTTATGATTATGAAAAAAGAATACAATCAGAAGCTAGAATTAATAGAGCAGGTCAAACTAGAAAGATGACTTATATAGATATTATTGCAGAAGATACTGTTGATGAAAAAATTGTAAAAGCTTTAAAAAGTAAAATGAATATTGCTAGTAAAATAACTGGTGATGCTCTTAAAGATTGGATTTAAAATATTCCAAAATATTTTCCAGCTATCGCGCCTAAAGCTGCAACAATCAATCCAAGAATATAATCTATTTTTTTAGAAGTTTTATCTATGTCTTCATGCATATGTTTTAAATGATTGTCTTTAATTGTATGTATATCTTTCTTTAAACCTTTAACATGACCATAAAGAGCTACTAAATGTTCACCAGTAGTTTTAGGGTCTTTAGCCATTAAAAACTTCCCATTTCACTAACTGATCCACTACCACTAAATCCCGGTCCTGCTTCTCTTTGTCTTTGTGAAGGTGCTCTATCACCACCTCCACCGCCAGTGTATTGTTGAGCATTTATTCTAGCTGCATTAGTTTTTTCTAATACATCTTGTTGTGCCGCTTGTTCAGCAGCTCTACTTAAACCTAAAGCGTTTCCAATGAAATTTGGAACACTTCTAAAGAAACTAGCAGGAGTATCAAAATATCCTCTGTAAGAACCTGGAACAAATCCTCCAACTGTTTTAGGTTGCATACCCATCATTTTCATAGCAAGACCAGCTAAACCGAAAGTTGCTCCAGTATTTGAAAACATGGGTTGTACATTATATCCTCTATAATCTTGTAATAAACCTGAGTTAATATTTCTATATGCTTCAATTTCAGTTGGAGAAAATTCAAAAGCACCAGGAGGTCCTAAAACATCGGAATATGTATCTACAGTTATAGTTTGTCTTGTTGAAGGATCTAAATTACCGAACGCACCCACTCCTCCACGACCATCACCTTTTTGTTGTATTGGTATTATTGGTGTAACACCTGAAACAGGAGGTACTAAAGTTTCAATACCAGACATATCTGCTGCAGGTTTTGTAAACCCTTGAGCTATATAATTTTGAAATATTTCGTCAAATGTCATTATCCAATCCTATTTCCAAATAAAAACTGTGTTTTTTCCTGAGGATTTAATTGTGTTGTTAAATTAAATCTTTGCCCCAAATTTTGTTGACTAGATACTACACCAGGATTAACTGGAGTTCCACTAATATTTCCTGGTCCTAAATCAGCTCCTGAAAGTGGTGGTAAGTTAAGAGCTACATCTACTGGTTCTACAGGTCCTCTTGGTGGGTTTAGTGTAAAGTTAATAAATTCTCTAACTGTTTCAGGTCCCTCACCTAATTCAATTGCTTCTAAATCAGATCTAATATCTTCAAACAAATCAATTGCTGTATCAAATTGATCTTCTATTTCAGATGCTTTTATAGGGTTTTCTTCATATAATTTTTCAATTGTAGTTTCAATTCTAGCTTCACTTATATTAGGCGCTATAAATTCTCCATTTAATAATGCATTTAATCTACTTTTGTTTTTTAATCTGATATCTAATTTTTCTTCTATTTGACCAATGTCAGCACCCATTGTTTGCATATCTTCAATAACTCTATACATTCTACTTTGAGTATCGTAGTTATCTACCAAGTATTCTGTCATGTATCCAATTCTTCCATTTAAATCTAAATTAGGACTATAAATATTTGCTGAAAACTTTTTTTGAATGTTTTCTAAATCTTTTGAATATGAAGTTACAATAAATGGTAAACTATCCATAGGTTTTGATTGTTCAATACGAAGCCCAGACATCAATGCAACAATTTCTGTTGCACCGTCATATGTTGTTCCAAAGTCAGTAAAATCTTCTGTTACACCCTTCCAAACTCTTCTTGAACTTCTTGATGCACCTGGTTCTAGTTGAGATAATAAATGTCCTAATGATGCATCTATTTTTTCCATTGCTGTATCTTGAGGATAAAAAATAGTTCTACCATCTTTAGTTTCTCCACCTCTAATTGTTAAATCTGCTATAGCTCCAGCACCAATTGATTCTGATATGAATGGAGATAAAAATTCTGTAAATGCTCCTGGTGTATCATTCAATGTATCATAAATTAAAGCATTATAAACGATTCTGCTTGCACTTTGATTTGTCAATGTACCATTACCATATGCATTTAATACTGCATTGATTGGTCTAATCATTGAGTCATATGGATTAGTATAAGAGAAGTTAAAGTATTTAAAGTTACCATTTTCATCAGACTCTGTTAAAGGAATTAGTGTAGAGTTCTTTTGATAATCCGGTGCAACTGATCTTTGAAATGCTTCCATTTTTTCTGGTGATACACCTGTAATTTTTTCTGCTGCTTCTGCAATAATTGTACCTGTTCCACCAAATACTGATGCAGCACCAACTAATCTTCTAGCACCCATTTGTCTAATGTATGGATTATTACTTGTTAATTCTCTTGCACCTATCTCAATTAAATGTGCACTTGTTCTTAAAATTTCAGCTGGAAACGCTACGAAATTACCTAAAGGTAAGTTTCTAATATTTTTAATAATAGCAGGTACTTTACTATATGTGGGTATAGTATTAGTTACTAGATAAGCTGATATATCTTTTATATCTTTAAAATTTTGTACTAAATTTTCTTTTTGATTTAATAAAGATTGTTTGTTTGCATTGTCTGCAGTTTTTAAAGCATCGTCTATTTTAGCTATTTCATCATTAGCTTTAATTAAATCTGCCACCACATCATCTTGTTTACCAACGGTTCTATACCAATCGATAATATTATCTCTAATAACAGCATCACCTTGTATATCTTTTTTAGTAGTGTGTTTAAATGCTGTTGTTAATGCATCTTGATAAAAATCATCAGCATATATTTTCCAAACGTTATCACCACCTTGATATAAATCAAAAGCTTTTTTAACAATTGGTGCTTCCATCAAAGCGGATAAAGTAAATTTACCATTCTTAGCTTTTTCTAAAACTGTTTTAATTTCATTAACTTCAATGTTTTGATCTACAACACCTCTTGCTATTCTATCTTCCATTTTCTTAGCGACATCTGCAGCACTTACAAATTTACCTGGAAAAATATCATCAGCCATTAATTTAAATGCATCTGTTAAACTAACTCTACCACCAATTAATCCACTCGCTAATGCAAAGAATGATGCAGTCGATACGTTTCTTAATTGTGTCATAGGTGAGAATACTGTTTTACCTATTTGACCTGCAGCTTTAACTGACATCAAAGCACTATATAAAGGTATGTCATACATTCTTGTTAAATACTCTTCAGTTCCTTTGACCGCGTTTGCTATTTCTGGAGTTGTATATAATCCAGTTTGTTTAGTACCATCTCTTGAAATACCTTCTTTAAATAATTTACTTTCAAACAAATCAAATGTTTTACTTCCTGGTGCAAGATCCGCTGTAACTGCTGTTAGATTATTTGCGTTTGGTACACCTTTATTAATTGCATCTTGTACCGATCTAAATGCATAACCATTTGCTAATGCATTATCTGCAAACTTATCGAAAAAGTTTTTCTTATGTACTTGTTTAGCTGTTTGTAAAAAAGTATCAGTTACAGCAGCTCGGTAATCTTTTAATGGTTCTAAAAATGCACCAGTAACTTTTTCTAATCCTTCATCATCCATAACTTTTTTCATAATAGTAGATAGATCACCACCAGCTTTTATTAGTTTACCTTCAGAAGTAAACACACCAACATCTTTACCTTCTTTAATAGTTTTTTGTGCTACATCTAATAACACACCTTTTTTATCTATTTTAAATGTGTCAGCTATTAATTTAAATAAAGTTTCAGGACTTCTATTACTTTCAATTAAAGATTTTTTTAATTGTGCCATAGTGTTATCTGCTGATAATTCTATTGCTTCTTGTCTAGTAATATTTTTACTCTTCATTAAATCAGTTATGATTTCTGGAGTTTGGTTTTCTATTTTAGGTATAGTTGTTTTAATAAAAAAATCTCTAGCTTTTGCTACTTTAGTTGGATCAAATTCATAAGCTTTATTTTTCATCACACTAAATACTTGTTTTAGATATGCACCACCATTACTAACAATAGTTGCACCTAAATCTTTAAGAGCTTGATCAGTATTTTCAGATAACAATCTTCCATACTGTAATCCTAAATCATTAATTCTTCTTTTTAATTCTTTAGCATTTTTCTGTACATTTTTAGGTAGTTTATCTAAAAACTTTAAAGCTTCTTCTGAATCTTTATATACAGTTCTACCATCAATTCTTTGACCAACTCTTTGAGCTTGTATATAATCATATAATGCGTCATTGTTTTTTAAATAAATTGCATCGTCAACAGCTGTAATTGGTTTAGGGTATTTTAATTTAGCTGTCTGCAAGTATTTAGGAAGTTCTAATATATCAGCACCTTTAGCTATTTCTTTAAATTGTTTATCAATACCATTCATTAACTTAACTAAAGTCTTCTCATCTTTTTGTACTAAGTTTTCATATTTTCTTAAATCTTCTGCCTGACTAATTGATAAGGGTCCATCTGATTTAAATGCATTTTTAATATTGTCTAATCTTTTTAACAATCTTTCTTGTAAAGGTGCATTAGGACTAGAGTCATAAAATTTCCATTCTTTTGGATCTGGTATATTTAATTTTTTTCTTAAAGCTGTTGCTTGATTACTTAAAAATTCTCCTGTGGTTCTTGCTCCAGCTCCAACAGTTTCACTACCAATAACCTTACTTAATGGATTAAATACTGTATAATCTATGGCTCTTAATGTTTTACCACCTACATAAGCTGCAGCTTTACCCGCTGGAATCAATCCGTATTTCATACCTACTGTTCCTGCAACTGGTAATGCAGCAGTAATACCACCACCTAACACAGCACCTTCAGCACCAAATCTAATTTTTTCTTTAAAAAATTCTGCAGCTTTTGCAGATCCTTCTAATTCATCACCTTTATAAGCTTCACCAAAACCTAATGTCTCAGATAATGTTGTAAGATCTCCAGGCGTTGATACTGCAAAGTCTGTAATACCACCAATAGAACCATAGTAACCTGCTCTTTTTGCAAGCTCAGCTCCTTTAGCACCTATTGTTGGTAAACTATTAAGTTTTACTATTTGACTTGCTTTATTTAATTTTAAAATACCGTTTGCAACTTTCATTGCAACACCTGCTGGCAAAGCAAATTGTCCTAATATAGATGTAATGTCTCCAACAGCGGTATCTGTTTCAGGAGTTATCTTGTCAAAAATATTATCAATTGCACTAATTAAATTAGTATCTGCTACATAATCAATAGGGAGTGCACCTAATTGTAATAAACCTTGAACAGCTTGACTAACACCTTTTACAAGACCTACAGGAATATCAGTGATGTAATCTAATGCACCAACTGTTTCTGGTTTAATTTCTTCTTGAGGTTCGGAAAAAAGAGTTCCAAATATATTTTCTTCTTCAGCCATTTAACCTCCTACGCTTGGGCAGGCAGAACTGCATTCACCCCATATTTCATATTAAATTTATTTACATCACCTTGAGTTCTAATGTACGCAAAATCTTGTAATGCTTCTTCACTATTTGAAATTAATCTAATTACATCATCTGTAATTTCTTGTGGTAATCTATTTCTTAATTCTGCGAAAGATAATTTTTGTACTGGAGCTGTAGGTGTTTCACCTGATTCAGGTGTACCCATTGCTCTGTTTACTCTTCCACCATTTTTAAGATTTTGACCAGCACCTATTTGAGCATCTGTTAATTCTATTAAATCTAATAAATCAGGATTTTTAGAAACAGATAATCTAACAAGATTATATTGATCTAAAGCTTTTTTATAAGCATCAGATGTAGGATCTGTTGAAAGTCTTTTAACTTTAGCTGCCGCTTTTCCTAATTGATCTAATAATTTAGTATCTACCGCTGTTAAACCATCTCTAGCTTTTGGACTTATAATATCTATTGTACTTTTTAATATACTTAATTGTTGTCTTGCAAGATCTTTAGCTGCTTCACTAGCTTTAGGGTCTCTTAATGTAGTTTGATATTTTCTAACTTCGTTAGCCATTTTTTCACTGTAAGATTCTTTACCTGCAGCAATTTTAGCTTTTTCAATTTCTTTAGTTGCAGTGTAAGCTAATTTAGCAATATCTCTTTTCTCTGCTTTTTTACCTTTCATTATTCCTAATAATTGATCATTAAGAGCTGCAGCTTTATCTGCTATTGTTCCAGGTGTTCCAATTGCTTTTGATAATGCAATTGCAACCATACCTTTATTGTCATCATCACCTATTAATTTTTCTATTCTTTTCTTTTCAGTTTCGTAAGTATCTTCAAAAGTTTTTGGTTTCTCTTCTTCTGTAGGTTTTTCTTTTATTTCTGGTACATCTATGTCATCAACTATTGATTTATCTTCTTTTTCCTCTACAATAGTTTCTTCTATTTTCTTTTCAATAGGTAATCCTGTGTTTGGATCTAAACCTTTTTCTTCAAAGAATTTTTTCTTACCACCTCTTGGAAAGAATCCTGGTGCTTCACCTATTTCACCACCTTCTTCTATGTATTTCATCGCTTCACCTACATCTAAATTTGTTTCATCCATTATTCCAAACTCACTCATCTCTTTAATTCTTCTCATTTGTTCTGGTGTTTTAGTAGATCGAGCATAGAAATCTAAAAGTCCACCAATTCCTATACCTGCTCCTGCAGCTGCTCCATATAAACCTAATGGAAGAGCCCTTGGAAACCTTGTCAAAGCTGATTGAAATGCTGTTCTAGTTGGTCCTATCGGACTTGAATATTGACTAAATGGTGCTGAAGAAAATCCAGGTTTACCTCTAGCCATTTCACTAGCCATACCTTCACCAATAGTTAAAATAGGAGCTTGAAATCCTGTTCTATTATTTGACATGTTGTTTCCACTAATAGTTCCACCACCTATTTTTTTAGATTCAACATGAGACATGATCCCTGTTCCAGTAGTCGAACCACCTCTTTTAAACATTGGTCTTTTAAAAACGTTATACGCCATTGTTATCTCCCAAATAAACTACCTAAACCATACACACTTAAACCTGTAGATAGAGCCTGGCTCAATGGACCTACTGTTGGTTGACCAACTCCTGTAGTTTGAGTTGAGTACGCTTGAGGTTGACCTGACAACATACCACCGATCGCGGATCCTAAGAATCCTAATCTTTGTTGTGGTTCGTATGCAGCAGTTTGTGCAGCTTGAGCAGCAGCATCTAAAACAGCTTGTTGGTAAGCTAAGTTTCCTGTACCTGCAGCACCTAATTGTTGTTGAGTGCTTTGTGCTAAACTAGGTTGTAATGAAGCTAAAGCTGCCTGTTGAGCTTGTGCTTGAGCTGCAGCTGATTGAGCTTGTGTAAATCCTTGTTGTCTTAATTGTGCTTCAAGTAATGCTCTATCTTGTAAAGACTGTGCACCAAATTCTGCTTCAGCAATTTGTCCTCGACCTTGGCCAAAGGCACCTTGAGCAACTTGTGAACCTAATAATTGTTGTCTTGCAATTTGTCTCTCTCTATCAAATTCTGCTAATGAAGTATCAATCACCTCTTGTTGATAAGGTGACATAAATTGTTGATAAGCTTGTGGCCCTGAGTATGCAGCAGCTTGTTGTAAGAATGGTTGATAACCTGCAATACCAGTTCCTGTGCCAACACCAGATACAGCTCCAGTTGTTGGATCAAATTGTAAAGTTCCTAATCCTGCTTGTGTTGCTGCCTGTTGTTGTGCAGCTTGTGTTAAAACATTTTGTCCTGCAATTGTTGGTGCAAACGCAGATGTATCAACTGGTTTACCAGCCAGTTGTGCTGCTAAGTCTACAAATTTTTCACCTGCGGCTTCTAAATAGGGTGCCGGTCTTGCTATCGTTGTTTGTTCAGCCATTATACTACTTTACCTTCTAGAGACTTCATAAGATCGTACATCTTTTTAGCCCCTTTGTTTACACTTCCACCACCTGCAGCTTTTACTGCATCAGCGGTAAATACGAATTCATTATTAGATAACATTGCTGGAATGTCGTCTGCCTTTTCTTTTACACCAACTGGAGGAACAAATCCACCTGTATTTCTCATGTCTAATTCTGTAGCTCCTGCAGGGTTTACATTTAAGGGTATTCCAGAAATACCTGAGGCAGCCATTGCATTTTGTTCTGGGCTACCCATAGCATATTGTACTCTACCACCTTTTTTAAACTCTTCTATTGGTCTACCTAATAACTTTTTTAAACCCATTTCTGCTTCAGGAAACTGACCTGGATTCATTAATATTTTATACAATTGTTTTCTTTCTAGGTTTGTAGTTAAAGACTTATCACTAAATAATCTACTTATTTCATTTGCACTAAATATATCTTTTGGAAATACAGCTAGTCTATCTTCGTCTTGTAATGTTTCAATACCTGTTAGTTTTTTGCCATCATCTTCTGACTTTAAAGTAATAGACATAACACCTTTTTCACCATCGTCTGATGAACCAAATCTTCTACTTACTCTACCACCTTTAGCTTTTTTCATTAGCTCTGTATCAAAACTATCTGCAATTATTTTTAAACCTAAAGTTTCAGCTATTTCTTTATCCATAATTTTTGTACTACCATCTTCATCCATTACTAAAACTTTTGATTTGTCTCTTTCAATATCTAAATCTTTTAAATCATATTGAAATTTTGGTTCAATTTCTTCTTTTTCAATACCTAAATCTTTTACAGTAGTAAATCCCGCATCTTTATATCCAATTCTACCACCATTTGCATAATTACCACCTATTCCATATCTACCAGCAAATTCTTCATCATATACAGGTGTACCTCCTATATAACCCATGTCTCTATATTTTATTTTTTCTTTAATAATATCTTTTTGTGTTTCATCATCTAGCTTATTATACCATTCTGTACCTGTGTCTAAATCAGTACCTGTTCCTGTTAAAAATTTAGATAAAGCAAATTTAGCTTTTTGTAATCCTTCTCTATAGTCACCTTTTTCATCTATAAATAATGGAGATATTTTAGTAATTAATTTTTGAAAAGGATCTTCTTCGGGAGCTACTTTATCTATTATCTTTAAAAAAGGATTATCTGTTCCACCTTTATATCCTACTCTACCACCTTTTTTGAAACCCATAATTTCTTTATATTCTTCTTCAGATATTTGACCTTTTTTAAAAGCTCTTTCAGCATACATTTTCATAGCATCATCTCTAGCTTCTTCAGATAAAGTATTCATACCTCTTTCACTCATGATTTCATTTAACATATATTGATCTAAAGGTTTTTCTATTGGAA
>Ga0222716_10005253_pt1 | contig 10080 bp, 10 predicted proteins | sample C33_13DmetaG_FD_165044 | JGI IMG/M metagenome (GOLD analysis project Ga0222716, IMG submission 165044) | Estuarine water microbial communities from San Francisco Bay, California, United States - C33_13D | ecosystem: Environmental > Aquatic > Marine > Unclassified | place: USA: California...
GCTAGTAAAAAACCTACAACTAAATTGTTTGATGAAAAGGCATTAGATAGCATAACAAAAATAACTAAGCTTATTTCATCAGGTCAATCTACTGATTATGACACTTTAGCAATTAATATAGGAAAAGCTTTCTCTGAAGATTTTAATAATATAATTCCTTTTACAAAGCATAGTTTAAAAGACTTTCATAAAGAGGGTTCAAAAATACTTGAAACTATGAAAAGCCAAGGTTTAATTAAAGTACAATTTAGAGGAAAAACAAGACGAGGTGTTATCGATTTAGACACGGGTCGCGCATCAGGGGGATGGGCAGATAGCATTTCTAGGGAAGTTATTGTTGTAGATAAAAATTTAATTAAACTACAAGAAGCGGAAAGAAGGGTTACTATTGCAAGAAGGCTTGGAACTATTTATGAAAGAGACAGGCTTTATGTAAAAGCTAATCAAAAAACTTATATAGATGCTAGAGGCAATGATACTGGTTTACCTATTATTTCAAGAGATAAATTTCCTGATTATGATGAAAAACAAATTGATCGAGAAATGGCTCAGATGATGAACCATGTAATGAATGTTGAATATGGAGTTGATAATGAATTTTTTGGTTTTATGGACGATATTGCTAGGTTCAGAGACCCTAGGGGTAATTCCAAATACTATGACAGCATTAACGAATTTAGACACGAAATACTTAACCGTGGAGAGCAAGGTTATGGACTCATGGCAACAGCTAAGTTCCATGCTCAACGAGGCAGGAACTTCAGGACAACTGCCTTTGTGGACTCAAGGGGTCGAGTTTACCATCGAGGATACTTAACTCCTACAGGCGGTGAAGTTGCAAGGCCTTTTCTTAATTCAGGTAAAGCAGTTAACATGACAACAGAGGCTTTAGATGAACTTCAAATTCAACTAGGCGCATTAATTGGACCTGGAACTGAAGCACTTAGCCAAGCAGGTCGTAGAGCTATTTTTAATAGAAATAAAAATAAAATAGTTGAACTTGGTGAAATTATTATGTCTCAAACTCAAAGGGACAGAAGGTTAAGGGAATTTCTTGAACACCCTCTTATTAGAGGGCTTGAAGGTCCAGAGGTTCCTAAAATGGCTAGAATGGCTCTTGAGTATGCTCGTATTGAGAATCACATAAGATCAGGTAATCCTTTAGAAAGTTATAAAACAAAACTTATGATTGAAAATGACGCTAGTTCCTCTGGTGCTCAAATTATTGGGTTGTCTACAGGTGATAGAGCTGTTTCCGAAGCATCTAATGTTTTAGCTACTACTCAAAAAAATCGTTTGTATGACTTAGTTGCTATGGATACTGTCAATGATCCTGAATTTTTAAAAATACCTGCTTTAAGAGACGCAAACCTTACATGGGAAGATTTAGCCAAAGCTGCAAAATCTCAAAATATGGTTTCATTTTATGGCGCAGGAGCTGCTACTAAAACAGCTAACGTTGCAGGACAATTTTCTAAAGTTCTTGATAATATGGGTTTTTTAACAATTACTAAAGACAACTTAAGTTCTAATTTAAGAATTATTGATGGCAAAATTAAAGTTGCTGATCGAGTTGGAGCTACAGGTTTAGTAGAAGAATTAAAAGGTTTTAGAAGTGAGCTAGTAGAATTAATTAATAAAAACGAACCTGTTGGTCGTACTTTATTAAAACAAGCACAAGACATTCATCCTGATGTTGGTGATTTTGTTAGCAAACTTACTAATGCCCGTAGAGGCATTATTGGGCCAAAAGAATTTTCAGAAATTTCTAGGATTATGTCTAAAAATCTTGCTGAAAGAGCGCCTGTTACTGATAGCTTTATTAATTATTGGAAACAAGTTGCAAAATCTTATGTAGAAGAAACTAAAAAGGTTGATATACCTTGGGTTACTTTTGACGGAAAAATAATGACACAAAGATATCGGCCTAAAATTCAAGAACGAATTGAGTTTAGAGATCCGATTACAAACAGGAAAATATCTAACATATACGAGTCTAGCGCGGAAGATGGAAAACTTTTAGGAAAAGGTTCTTTAAACGATGCTAGGATTGGGTTAGGTGTTAACGGGAACCACAGTAATGATGCTGTTATAGTTAGGCGATTCCATTTATGGGCGCGTAAAAATAACGTAGAAAGTGGAACAATTCACGATGCTTTTTTTACTAATCTAGGAGAAGCACGTAGAGCGAAATCAGCCTTAAGAACCATTTATGCAGATGCTCTAGAAGGCGATACTATAAGAAAAACCCTTAAAGAAATGCGCAGACAAGGGATGTCTTATAAAACTTATCGGAAGCTTCTTCAAGAAGCTAAAGAACAGGGTCTAATAGACCCAGTAAATAAAATAACAAGAAAAGACATACTTGCCCCTATTCCAGAAGGACAGGACTGGTATGGCATCGGCCCATAGATTATTTGTAATAGCCTGTGAGCTTTTAACGTGTTTGTAACACAATCAAAAATTAAGTCAAGCTGTGCTTGAAAGGAAAAATTATGAGTGAAGAAAATAAAATCGACGAAGAAACAGTAGAAACAGTTCAGGAAACAACTGAACAACCAGACGCACCAGAAGCTAAAACGGATAATGTTGATCCGATTGAGGCGGCGGTGCAAGACCGTCTTCAACAAATGAAGCAAAACATGGACCGCATGGTTAAAGAGCGTGACGAAGCACTTAAAAAAGCTGTTGAAATTGAGCAAGCCCAAAAAGCTGCTGAGATTGAACGTCTCGAAGCTGAAGGTAAGCTCAAAGAAGCTCTTGAAATGAAGCTAGCGGAATCTAACGCTAAACTAAAGGTGTTCGAAGAAGAAAACACTAAGCTGAACCGAGATAATGTTGTTAACAATCAACTTTCAAACCTAGAGTTCCGCAATGAGCGTAGTCGTCAACTAGCACAGCGTGATATCGTTGAGCAACTTGTTCAAAATGAGAATGGTGCATGGGTACATAAATCTGGGTCTTCTATCCAAGATTTTATTACATCTTATTCTAAAAACGAAGATAACGAGTTTCTATTCCGTGTAAAAGCAAATACAGGAGGAGGAAACTCTAACAACACAGCCCCGATGCCTTCATCTGAAACAAAGTCTATTTCACAAATGACAACAGATGAAATATTAAATATGGCCGCAAAGGGACAATTAGGTAACTACAGTTATTAACCTATCTATAAGGAATCAATTAAATGGCTATTACAAATACCGATTTTCAAAATGTAGCTCTGGCTATCTCTGCTTATGCAGATGAAGCGTACACTACTTCTCAAAAACTGAATTCAACAGGAATCGTTGGTCAACGTGATGATATCACCGCAGACGGCGAGTCTTTTGTTGGTCAGTTCCGTATGTACAAACCACTAGCAGCAAATATCAATGTTCCATCATTGTCGTCTGCTACAGATGGTACTTATACAGACGTTTCAACCGATATTGCTAACTATGTGAAAACAGTTCGCACTTTCGGCGCTCAACAAGTAAACTTGCAAGAAGTAATTTCTAAGCAAGACGGTCTTTCAAAGATCGCTCGTGATTTTGCACAAGTACGTGCAGATGATGAAGGTGACGCTTTGATGTCTGTTCTCAAAGGCGTTGCGGCTTCCGAAGTTGCTCTAGGTGACTTGGGTGGATCAGGCAACGGCGGTATTACTGCTTTTGATACAGATGCAGATGCTTCTGCTACAGGTAACTTCGTTGACATCAATGCTCTTGGTGAGTTTGGTTCTGCGGCAACAGGTACTTCTGATGCGCGTAAACTATTTGATGCAACAGCTACAGGCGCTGCCCGTGGTGAGCGTCTCTTTAAAGCCATTGGTATGGCGTTTAAAGATTATGAGCCAGACTTTATGTATCTCGTAACCTCTCCACAAACAATGGCAGAAATGCGTGCAGCCAACGTTGTTGACGAAACAATGATCACAGATGGCAACCTTGAGTTTAACACCCTATTTGGTGGGAAATTCCGCCTTGTGATGACTCGTGCAAATCAAGCAAGCTCCCACACTTCTGGTGACGCAAATGCACAATCAACTAAGTGTACTTTTGTTGTCAAGCCTTCTTCTGTATCTTTTGCTCCTGTGAGCGTTCCTACTCCAGTAGAAGTAGACCGTGATGCGGCTTCTTATACAGGTGGCGGTTCCACTAACGTATGGTATCGTTACGGCTTTATCATGCACCCACTTGGATACAACTGGTCTGGTGCAACAAATGCATTTGCGACTAACACTACACTAGGTGCTGCTGCTTCTTACTCTCGTAAGATGGATGCATTGAACTTGGGTATTCTGCCAATTCTACACTCATAAAAAATAGGAGGAGCTAATGGCACTAGTATTAAACACTAATAGCTTTGTATCATTAGACGATGCAGATGTTTACTTTGAAACTCGAATTGATGCCGCTACATGGGATAATGCATCTGACGAACTCAGAGAAGACGCGCTTGTCACTGCTACACAGATTATTGATGACCATCCTTGGATTGGTTCAGCTGTTAGCTCTTCTCAAGCTCTGGCTTGGCCTAGGAAAAATGCAACATATTATGATGATCGCATGGGCCAAGAGATAAAGCTTACTGAATCTGAAATACCAAAATTAGTTAAAACAGCGGTTTATGAACAGGTATTACACTTGTTAAATAATGAAGATTTGCTTGCGGGAACAATTCAAACTTTTGAATCTATTTCTGTAGGAAGCATTTCTATGTCTGATAGCAATAATGATGTTGTTCGTAGATCAACAAAGCCTCATACTGTAATGAAGCATATTAAGCCATTAATTCGCCGTGGCTCAACCAACTATTCTAATACTTGGTGGAGGGCTAATTAATGTCTCTTAACGCTAAAATAACAGCTGGAGTTAATAAAGCATTTTCTGCAGTCGGTGACATTGCTAAAACTGCAACACTTTCTAGCAAATCTGTTTCAGGTTATAACTTTGGTAGCGGTGCAGTTACCAGTACAACCTCAGAAAAATCAGTAAAAGTAATTCTCCAAAGTACTAAAAATAAGTCAGGGGAAGGTTTTACTGTTTCAGCGCTTTTAAAGTCTGGAGTAGACCTTTCTGTTTATGATACTATTGTTGTAGATAGCAAGGTTTACAATATAACAGATTTTGATGATAACGGCTTTGTTATTGAGGCTATGATTGTAAAGGAAAAATAGTATGTTTGATAAAACACTATCGGATATTGAAGAAATATTTTCTTTAGCTCCTTGGGCTTCTGAAAATATAGCTATTTACCCTGACAATTACCAAGGAGATATTAGTAATGATAACGAATTTTGTCGTTTGTCTGTGTTACCTAGTAATAGTGATAACTTTACTTATAACGGGGATAAAAGGCTTCAAGGATTAATAATAATAAAAATATTCCTTAAAGCAGGAGAAGGACAAGGGCGTTTAATGAAAATTGCTGATATTTTTGATAATCATCTTCAAAATAAAGTATTAACTAATAAAACAGAGCTTGGTACATCCTATTTGAATGTCGAAGGGTTAGACCCAATTAATAATTCGCTTTATAGCGCACAATACATAATTCCATTTAAAATACACGGAGAATAAAAATGGCACACATAGACTCACTTACAGCTGGTATATTTTCATACCTAGATATTTTTACTGACGTAACTAACGTGACTCCTGCTACCGAAGATGCACCAGGATACGCGGCATTGTTTACTACAGTTACTACAGATGTTGATTCAGCTGATATTAAGCGTTTACCATCTGTTCGGGAATTTCCTTCAATCGGTACTCCTGCAAATATTGTTAACGTTCCTGTTTATGGACAAAACACTTCTTCTCAGGTGCAAGGTCAAGCTGACGCCCCTTCACTAGAAGTTACAGTAAACTATGTTCCTAATGACATGAATGACTTTCACACCCGTATCGGAGATCAAGTTTATTTCCGTTTTATGATGTGTGATGCAGCAGTTACGCTTGCAGACTCTATTGACGGAACAATTACAGCAAAGAATACTGCTTTTTACTTTAAAGGTAAAATTGAAGCTATTCTGGTCAATCCTCAATTGACAGACACAACAACAGCTACTGTGACTTTGTCTACTCAATCGGACTTCTTTGGACCTGCTACACTTTAAATTTTTTTTTTTGGAAGCTTCTTTTTTAGGGGCTTCCTAATCATTATTATTATTATTAGAGAGACATTATGACAGAAAAACCGTTTAGCAAAAGTTTCGTAATGCGAACTACTTTCAGGCATATGCGTAGGAGTGTAGATATTAGCATTCGGAAAAGTTTTGAAAGGTTTCAAGATTTTGATGAAGATTCAAAAGCAGGAAAAGAGATCATGGAAACCCTTTCTGTATTACACACTTGCAGAAAAATGCTTGATGACTTTCAAGCTAACAATTCACATTTATTCACAGAAAAAGACAAGTTAGGTTAAAATATGAAACATTTAGTTGGAAAAAATATTACAAAATCAGTTGATTTTATGGAAGAAAAAGTAGACATTAAAAAACTTTCTGTTGCTGAAGTAATTAAAATACAAGAGTTAGTTAAAAAGTCTGAAAAATCTAAAAGTGAAACAGCACAAGTTAATCTACTACGAGAAGTAATTAAAATTTCAGTAGTCGGAGCGGATGAACTTTCAAATGAAGATTTCGATACTTTTCCTTTAGGAGAATTAAATTCTTTATCTGAGCAGATAATGGGCTATTCAGGGCTAGGAGGCCAAACAGAGGGAAAGTAACTGAGCTTGAGGATTCTATATTTGAAGTAGCATACGAATTAAAGATGCCTGTTTACACGTTATTAGAAGAAATGCCTTATGAAGAGCTACTTAAATGGATTGAATTTTTTAGCAGAAAACCTGTAGGTTGGAGAGAAGACCATAGAACTTACATGATAATGAGGGCTTTTGGTGTAAAAGAAAAAGCAGAAACATTATTTCCAACTTTAAAAAGAATATCTGATTTAGAAAGTCAATCTGTTGAAAACGATAGAGCAGTACCAAAAGGTAAATTCTTAGAAATGATGAGAAAAGCAAAAGGAGGAGACAAAGATGTCTCGTTTTAAATGACCAAAATTAGTTTAGAAGTTGTTAATTTTGATCGAGAGCTTAAGCGCATTGAAGAAGAAATAAGACAACTTTCTAATATTGAAATAGAAGAAAGAATTGATTATGCTACAGATCAACTAAGAATAGTTACCCCTGTTGATACAGGGAAAGCTAGAAAAGGTTGGTTTAATAGAAAGTTTAAAAATGTTTTAAACAGAAGATTCTCAGAAGGGGTTATTGAAAACCCAGTTGAATATGTCCCTGCTCTTAATCAAGGACATAGTAAACAAGCACCAAGGTATTTTATAGAACAAGTATTATCTAAAATAGGTATACTTACCCCGAATTAAATTTTTGCCCCTGATGGCTCTCTATATCGAGAACATGAGGGGCAATTTTATTAAGGAGGAAACTCTATGAGTGGAGTAGAAATTAGAGTACGCGCTAATACGTCTCAAGCGCGGAGAGAAATGCAACGGTTAGAAACCTCTATAGATAAGCTAGAGAATAATGTTTCAAAAACAGTTAAAACCTTTAGAAATTTAGCAATAGGAATTACTAGTGCCTTTGCAGCTGCAAGTATTGTTGGTGGAATTAATAGAGCTACTGATGCTGTTAAAAACTATGAAAACAGAATAAAATTAGTTACAAGAGACGCAGATAAAGCAAAACTTGTACTTAATGAACTTTATGACGTTGCTGCTAGATCTCGTACTAGAATAGACGGCGCAATTGAAGTGTTTAACCGTTTTGGTTTAGCTCTTGCTAATAAAAATATTTCAGCTGACAGACTAATTAATGTTACAGAATCCATACAAAAGGCTACTGTTATATCAGGTGCTTCCGCAGAGTCTGCTAATGCTGCATTAGTTCAGTTAGGCCAAGGCTTAGCCTCTGGAGAGCTTCGTGGACAAGAACTTAACTCAGTTAGAGAGCAAATTCCCCGTGTAGCACAAGCTATTGCTGACGGTATAGGGGTCCAGTTAGGCGCTCTCAAAAAGTTAGGTGAAGAGGGGGCTTTAACAACTCAAGTCGTACTAGACGCTCTAGAGTCTCAAGCATTTCAAATTGATGAACAATTTGCTTTACTTGATAAAACTATAGGCGGCGTTGCTGCTGTTCTTAAAAACGAACTTGGAGCAGCAATTTCTGAAATTGATAAACAAATTGGACTATCAAATTTCTTTGTTAAATTTATAGAAAAGCTTTCTGAGCAAGTATTTATGTTTAGAAGTACTCTTAGTACAAATGTTGGTAGAATTAAATCTATTATTGGAACCTTTGTATTAGATTTGATTATTGCAGGTATAGAAGCTAACAGGGCTGTAAGAAATCTATTTGGAATAGATATTATACAAAGTATTGAAAATTTTATAAGATCTTTTAAAGGAATTATAACAAGAACAAGCGCTTCTTTTGCAAGCTTATACGATACAATTTTCTTTAAACATACTCCTGTTATAACAGAAGATGGGCTTATTGATAATAAAGTAGAATTAAGATTTGTTTCTTTTTTCGATAATTTTGATAAAAAGCTTTTAAATACTATTGAGAACTTAAGATCATTCAAAGGAAAATTTGACAAAGCTATAAAAGATATATTCTTTACAAGCGAAATACAAACCATCTCAACTCCAGGTGGACTAGAAGAAATTGAAGTTCTTACTCCAAAAACTCTTTCTGATTCTTTTCAAACGGCTTACGAACTGGCTTCAAATATGGCGCTTTCTTCTGTAGCTTCTCTTAGTAATACTTTTAATTTTGAACCAATTCTAAAAAATATTAAAAGTAAATTTATGTTGTTTCAAAACAAATTAGATGCAATTATAAGAGAACTATTCTATAAACCAATTAAATCTGGTCGAGTAAAAACGGAAAATGCCTTTGGAGGAATGGATTTAGGTTCTTTCTCAGGGCTTGAGCCTAAAGGTATAGGCGAAGCTATAACAGATATTTATAATAATGCTCTTACTTTTGCAGCTAGCAAAATTGATATAGAGAGCTTTAAACAAAGCTTTATAAAAAGAATGGACTTAAGTCAGCCATTTTATACAGAAGAAAGTGTCTCAACTCCAGGTGGCTTAGAAACATTTATGGTTCCTAATGAAAAGTCGCCTTATTTTGGCCTTATAAAGATGTTAGAAAACATTAAAAGTTTTTCAAAAAATTTATTAAATTCAACATTATTTATTTTTGAAGGATTTACTAGTAGTATTGCAAATTTCTTTGAAGGGCTGTATGAAGCTGTTATTGGAAATTCTTATTTTACAGCGTTGATAGCCGGAATTATAAACAAATCAGAAATGTTGCTTGAAAGCGGTGGCAAGGGTCCTCTTAGCTTTTTTCAAAACTTTGCATCAACAGTCGTAGAAATTTTTAATAAATTAAAAACTGATGCCTCTAAGGTTTTTGAAGAAACAATGACTAATCTAACTACTCGACAAGTTAGACCTGAAGAAGCTTTCGGAGAAGCGGTTGCTTTTAATTTAGGAAAACCAGCAAGAGTAAAAAGAGGAGTTTTTCAAGTAATAGACGGCATTGCTGCGGCTTTTCAAGTGCAAATAGATAAAGCAGAAGAAATTTTTAAAAATTCTTTCTTATTTAATGATAAAGGCGAATTTAAAGATGCCTCTACCTTATTTTCAGAAGGTAAAGAAAACGTTATAGAATTTAAAGCTAGAGTTGTTTCTGGAGAATTTGCTGCAGATTTTAAAGAAAAATTAGAAGCTGCTCTTACGACTGCATTAGGGGGCGCGGCTCTTGGTGCTGCAGGTTTTATTAAATATGGTGCAAAAGGTTTGCTTTTAAGAGTTATTGGTTTTACATTTATTAGTGGACTGGCCCACTCTGAAGGTTTTCAAAGTTTTACTAAAACTCTTTCAGAAGCAGTTACTTCAACTATAAAAGGATCGCTTGAGAGTGAAGGAGGCTTCTTTGCAAATGTAACTATTACCATAAACGCAATCGGAGAAGGTTTACTAGCAGGTTTAGGGTCTAGTTTTGAAGATAATCAACTTGCTCAAACTTTAGCAGGAATAATTGGAACAGCAATTA
>Ga0222716_10005255_pt1 | contig 10079 bp, 18 predicted proteins | sample C33_13DmetaG_FD_165044 | JGI IMG/M metagenome (GOLD analysis project Ga0222716, IMG submission 165044) | Estuarine water microbial communities from San Francisco Bay, California, United States - C33_13D | ecosystem: Environmental > Aquatic > Marine > Unclassified | place: USA: California...
GCTATCACTCAGCAAAACGACGGCGAGTTTCTCGAGTACATGGCACTTGTTCGCGATCATTTCGACTGGGTCATGTATGCCAAAGAAGCAATCGCAAACGAAGACTGGCAATCACTGGCTGGTATCTGGGGCGACATCGACCATGACACTATGGCTCAGTTGTTCCGCGCGCCGACAAAGGGCGGCATTTTTACAACCACAGAGCGCACGGCCTGCAAGGGTAACGACGCATTCAATCAAGCAAGAAAGGAGTTAGCAACCAATGGAGTATGACAACACGAACCGCGGCGTACTGTTTAAGAATGACCGCAAAGACAAAGAAAGCCAGCCCGACTACAAGGGAAGTTACACCGATGGCAACGGGTCAGAGTTTTGGCTGTCAGCGTGGCTCAAGAAGGACAAAAACGGCAACACCTTCATGTCACTCAGCACGACGGCAAAGGATGACGCTCACAATAATGGGATGGCTCAAGCACGCCAAGCCGCAAAGCCGACACAGGAGCTAGAAGATGACTTGCCTTTCTAGCACAGGTCGCGCACTCAAGAAGGCTCAAGCACTGGCAGGCGTCAGCAATGACCAGCTCGCCCAAGAGTTTAATGTCAGACCGGTGCAGATTAGTCGGTGGCGTCATCACGAAGACATGAAGTTTAGTCGGGTGGTCACGTTGTGCCAGATGTTTAACTTGTCATTAGACGAGTTTGAAAGATTAGGGAGGTAAAAAAAAGGGCCAGTGATGAGCTGGCCCATAACCACTTGCGGAAGGGATTCGCTCGTGGCATCCTTAGTTTGCGTGCTTAGGATAGGAAAATTATACAGCAATACAGCTTACTGTATACCTATCACCTATCCTCTTTTTTATGTACGCCTAGTCGAGCCTAGTCAAATAGTGCTGTCTCAGGTGCAGTCGCTCACAAAAGCCGAATCATTCCTACGACCTTTAGAGGCGGGGACGAACAGTGGTTATGTTGCCAAGTAGTAAGGGCGCGGTCTGGCAGAGCCGTTAATGATCTGCACTGATACTGTATGAATGATGGACTAGCTGGAATCTTGTATAGGGCAACAACCGCCTCTAATGATTCCTATTGTCTAAAAAAAGGAGAAGGGAAATGGATTACAAGACATTAAAAGAACTGAAGAAAGACGCAATGCGGTATAGGTGGTTAAGAAGCACTCAAAACGAAGAGCTTCGGTGGACTGAAACTTTCGGTTGTGTTGACAGCATAATGGTCAGCGATGGTGATATAGGATCAAGCGCCCCTGATGCTGAGGAACTGGACAATTACATTGACGTGCAAATGTCAAAATACCCAATCACCTATTGCGGCAGAGAAGCCATTAAAGACGTGTTTGGCAGAGTGGCAATACAGCACAGATGCGAATGCGAAGAAGATGAAGAGGGCGACGAAGATGATTACTAAAACCGGAATTGACTGGCAACCAACAGACGAGCAACTGCTAGGCTGGCAACACGCCTATCCAGAAGTTGACGTATTTGCAGAGCTTAACGTGATGGCTGTATGGCTTGACTCTAATGAGCCTAAGCGCAAGACCGAGCGGGGAATGCCTCGCTTTGTTAACTCATGGCTGTCACGAGCTAATCAAAAGGGTGGCAGTCCGTTTGCGCAAGAAGCCGAGAAAGAAACCGGCAAGATACCAATGAAAGCGTGGACCGAGCTTGATTCTTGCACTCACGACTTCACGCAGAGCGAAAGCTATCGGAAGTACTGCCTTGAGCGGTTTGGTCAGTATGTAACTTACAGCGGAGAGAGGGTGACGCGATGAAGGTTCGTCTTAGTCGCAGAGATTTATTGACTGCTGAATGTATGGGTGCAGATACGGTTGCGCTATGTGAAAAGCTCATGGGTTTTAAGCCAAGACTTGAAAATGAGAAGCAGAGCAGAGTTGAGGCAAACATACTCGGCTACAAAGCGGAGATAGCCGTTGCTCGTTTGTTAGATATAGACCTTCCGGCTGTTAATGTCATGACCGATGGCGGTGTTGATTTGTGGTTCGACGACGTTTCTATTGACGTTAAGTTTACTAACAAAGAATACGGGCCACTTATTTTTGACAATATGACTAAGTTCAAAGCCGACGTTGCAGTATTAGTCGGTGCGACGGATGACCCTGCCGTTATGAGAGTTAACGGTGCATACCCGAGGTCAAAGTTTGAGTGGGATTGCCAGCGGAAAGATTTTGGCTATGGCGAGAGAGAGTACATGGAGGCAGAAAACATCTACCCAATTGAATGGCTTTGGTTGACCCTAATGAAAAAAAAACACGGTGCACAAAATGATGGGTGAATTCTGGCTTATAAAAGACCCGATAGAAATAAAAGACCGGATTAAGGCGTTTCAGGCGTTTCTCGAAAAAGAATGGTGCTGGGACAAGCCAGTGTCTTGGCAGGTTAAAGAGTACAAGCCACGCCGCTCAATGAGTCAGAACGACCTGTTCCATGTATGGGTCAGGGATATGCTGAGGCATTTTAAAAAGAAGGGTGGCTTTACTGGCACAGAAGAAGAAATGAAGCTAATGGTGAAGTACAAGTTCCTCGGCACAGAGGATATCGAGGTCGGCAGTACGAACATACCAGCGCAGGTTCGGCGCACATCGACGCTAGATCGGGGGGAAATGCTATACTTCATGCAACAAGTAGAGGCATGGTGTATTGATCTGGGTGTCAAACTCACCAAACCTACCGGTTCGGAGTACGCCAAACTAGCAGGGGGATAAGCATGAGCTTATTGCAGTTTTGCACGACCGAAAGGCAGAGAGAAGTAGCAAGCCGAGTAGACAAGGGCATGAGCGCCCGAGAAATAGGAATGGACCTTGGTATCAGTAGGACTACTGTTCGCGACCATCTAAAGGCGGTGCAGAAGAAAGCCAGCGCACAGGGTTATAGTCCAGAGCATGACTATACACACCCAGTACCGGACGGCTTCACAGTAAAGGGTGTATCGACCTACTACAACGACGAAGGCAAGCCCATCGGCCAGTGGGTGAAGAGCCAGTCTGACAAAGAACACGTCCTGCAAGTCGCGCTAGATAGCTTCAAAGAAGGGTTGAAAGACGACCTAAAAGGCTTGGCAAAGCCTGTAAAGAAAAGCAAAGCTAAGAAGCAGAAAGGCCGCATGGCTGTCACCATCGTTGGCGACCATCACCTCGGTATGTTGGCTTGGACTCCAGAGACAGGGGCTGACCCCTGGGACTTGCAGATAGCACAAGACACCCTAATCAAGGGCGTTGATAAACTCATGGCAAGCACCGGCGATTGCGCTGTGGGCGTTTTGCTTAACGTAGGTGACATGATCCACGCTAACAACCTAAAGGGCGAGACAGGCGCAGGGACGCCCCTCGACGTTGATGGCAGAGCAGGAAAGACCATCAGGGCCGCAGGCAACCTTTTCCAAATCATTGTCACTAGAATGCTTCAGCAGTACGACGAGGTGTGGCTGATAAACGCTCGCGGTAACCATGACCCTGATGCTTCTCTGTGGCTAAACGAAATGCTTCGTATGTACTACGAGAGAGAAAAGCGCGTTAAGGTGTTCGACAACTTCAACAAGTTCATTCACTTTGAGTGGGGCAATAACTTCGTGATTACGCATCACGGCGACAAGATACGCACTCGCCAACTGTACGAGGCAATCACTCGTGACTATCCGCAAGAGTGGGGCCGCACCAAGTATCGCTTTGCATGGACTGGTCACATTCATCACAAGCAAGCTGAGGAATTGGGTGGGCTTACGTGGGAAAGCTGGTCTGTACTGCCACCGCCTGACGCATGGCATTCAGCCAGTGGCTACGGGTCACAACGCTCAATTTCTTGTGTAGTATTAGACAAAGAACACGGCGAGTTCAGTCGGTTCAAAGTCGGTATAGAGGCACTGCAATGATTACACTTCCGATACTCTCGATGCCGCTACCAGATGGCGGGTCAGTTGTTTGCAGAGTTGAGGCGATAATCGGAGCAACCAGTAACATCCGAAACCAAGATTTGACCGATGTATATGTCGAGGTCATGTGTCCTGACGGCATAACGATAGATGTAGACATCGACTCGTTTACTCAGAGTTGGCTTGCGGCACTAATTACCCCTATGTCAGAGATGCGTGAAGATCATGGTATGCACTAAGTGCTATAAAGAAATGCTACCGATGTTCACGGCTGTGGGCGGCAAGCTAGAAGGCTGGTCGTGTGAGTGCGGCAATACAGAAAAAGCAATCCTACGCGAACGACAATTCACTACAGAGACTTACTATGGCAATAAAGCGAACGAACGCCGACATTTGGTGTAGCAAGGCTGTGAGGCTACGTGACGGCGCTTGTGTGCGATGTGGCAACACAGAGACAAATCAGGCGATGCACATATATGGTCGCAGAAATAAAGTCGTGAGGTATAGCCTCGATAATTTACTGACAGGCTGTTACACCTGCCATCGCCTATTCACCGAGTCGCCCGTCATGTTCACTGACTTTTGCAATCAGCATTTAGGTGAAGGCCACATGGAGATATTGCGTGAGAAGTCGCGTGGAATCCTCAAAGAAAACAAAGCGGTGCGCGATGAGATAGCCAAGCACTACCGCGAGCAGATCAAGCTCAAAGAGCAAGACCCTGACTATGTAATGATTTCCTATAACTGATTGCCCTCTTTTGCTATAATTACAACGTAACAGGAGGATGTTGTTATGTGTGTACAAAGCCAAAGACAGTTTTTTGCAGAGCGACACCACATCGTCGTGACTGACAAGACCGCAGAGCTACTGGCTCGATTGGGCAGAGACAAGGGCATCGGTGAGGAAGAATACCTCAAGCGCCTGTCACGTCATCCCAACGAAGACCACTTCATCGCAGAGATTGCCCGCCACTACGGGTGACTTAAATGTCACGATTGTCACATTGCCCGCCTTCCCCTAATTAATTATCAAAAAAAGATAACAAAGTGCTTGCAAAGGATAATTCCTGCCTGTAGATTAGTATCCATAGTCACTTACTAAGGAAATAAATCAAATGACAAATCTTGAATCTACAGTAATCAACGCTCTTTATGACATCTGCGAGATGGATCAGTGTGGCTTCGGTCAACTGTCTGAAGAAACTGGTCTTTCTACTAGCGTGTTGCGCGGAGTTGTAACTAGCCTCACAAAGAAGAGCATTGCAAAAGTGATCGACAACTCTGTTTGCCAGATCATTATTGTTGAAGACACCGAATGGCCTTGTGATTTCTTCAGCGAAGAAGAATGGGCAGAAAGAAAAGCTAACGCACTCATGGCCGCATAAGCGGCCTCAAGGGATAGGGTTATGTGGGGATACACAATCATTGGTCGTGACGGTGGCGAGGCTTACACGTCTGAGCCTGAGTATGAGACATACGAAGAGGCTGAAAAGGCTGGCGATCATACCTTGTGCGACATGAACGAGGGTTCATTAGAGGTCTGGGAGGACTAATGTCACGAGCTATCGACTTTCCTTACAACATGACACATCAAGAAATCGCGGATGTCATGGGTGTAAGCCGTCAAACAATCAGAACGATCGAAATCAGAGCGTTAAAAAAACTAAGAAACAATCCAAAATTGAAGGGGTACTGCGATGCACTTACATCCGAATATCAAATATGCGGTGATTTTCCTGTTAGTGGTGATAGCATTCGGGATAGCTGGTCAGGGTGATTACGAAGAGGCCGTCAGCCAGCAAGACATTTACTGTGAATTCGTCGAATTGTGGGAGAGGACCAATGGCAGGGACGGGCATCCTGACTGGCGAGGAATTTATGAAAAGACTTGTCTCGCTGACCAATGAGCAGATTCAATGGTCGCAACGGTCATTCTGATTACAAGGTCATAGATTGTGAAGCTGACTTATAAGCAGGTAAGTGACGCGGCTCAGATGGAAAGCGAGGGCGTCGAGGTATGGGCGCTCTCACAAATCTTTGATGTACATGACAGGACGATGCGCAAATACTTGAGAGCGTATTACAAGTACGGCAAATCATTCTGGTCGCCCTATCCAGCTGAGGTGAATCATGAAGGATCATCGCAACAATGATAACGACCAGCCGCCACTAGAAATAAGTTGCTAATCTCCGTAGCTTCCTTGGGTGTGAGAAACCCCTTGCCCGCTTCGTGCGGGCTTTTTTATGCCTGTTAAATGCCGGATATTAAATAGGCGTTATTTATTGTCCGCATCTTTTTAGCATATATTGGTATAATATGAGCGGGGGACACTATATGTTGCAGACCGTGACGATAGATTGGCATCCTGTAGAGCAAGGCAGTATGCCAAGAAATGAAGGTAGCTATCTCGTCGCATTCGATGACGGCGCGGTAGAGACGTACCCCATGTCAGACCAAGACATCAAACGCGGAGAGGTAAGAGACGGGCAAACGCATGGCCTACTGTGGGCCGCAGGTATACCGTCACCAATGGACGATGGCCAAGACTAGAGCGCAACGTGAAAGAGGTATCAGGCAGGACGAACTCAGAAGCTATTTAGCGGAGCGGGGTCGGCTTGATTACGTCTTTGATAACATTGAGAAAATCGAACAGCTAGACCCTGAGTCTGATGAGCACTTCGACAAGCGCCTTCAACAGCTTAAAGTTGCAAACGATCAGCGCATTAGATTGCTTAACAAGTACCTGCCAGACATGAAGGAAGAGCAAAACGAAGTTACTGATCTGCCACCTGTAGTCATACAGCTAACTAATGCAACTGACTCCACCACAGTCTGACATCTTTGTATGCCCTGCCCGCTTCCGTGTAGTGGTCGCGGGTAGACGTTTCGGCAAGACCTTTCTCAGCACAGCAGAGCTAATCAGCCGCGCACTAGCCAAGCCCAATCAAAATGTATGGTATATAGCCCCTACGTTTCGCGCTGGCCGCGATATAGCATGGGACATGCTCACACAACAAATCCCTCGCGAGTATATTGCCAAGACTAACGAAACGTCGCTCACTGTTACGCTGAAAAACGGATCTAGTATTTCGATCAAGGGCGCAGAGAAACACGACAACCTTCGCGGACGAGCAATCGACTTCGTGGTGCTTGATGAGTTTGCCGACATGAAGCCAGAGGCATGGTACGAAGTTATAAGACCTTCTCTTTCTGGCAGGGGTGAGCAGGGTTCCGCTTTGTTTATAGGTACGCCCAAAGGCCGCAATCACTTCTATGATCTGTACGGAAAAGGAATAGACCAAGATGAAGGCTGGCAGTCATACCAATACACGACCATTGAAGGCGGTAATGTGCCGCCAGATGAGATTACGAGCGCCAAAGCAGACCTCGACGACAGGACATTTCAGCAAGAATACGAAGCCCGCTTCCTGTCATTCAGCGGCATTATTTACTACGCGTTCAAGCGAGAAGAGTCAGTAGTCAGGCACGACGGCGACCGCTCTGTAATCCACGTCGGGATGGACTTTAACCTCGATCCGATGTCTGCTGTCCTGATGACCCGCAGAGGCGACACACTGCACGTATTCGACGAGATTGTTATGTTTGGCTCAAACACCGATGAGATGGTCGCAGAGATTCGCACACGCTACGGAAATGGTACAATAGTCATATACCCTGACCCTGCCTCGCGTCAACGGAAAACGAGTGCAGGGGGTAGAACGGATTTGTCCATTCTGCAAAACGCGGGATTTGATGTGAAAGTAAGGTCATCACACGCGGCGGTTAGAGATAGGATAAACAGCGTAAACTCGCGTCTGCTTTCTAAAGATGGTCAGCGGCGCTTGTTTGTAGACCCTAAGTGCAAGAAGGTGATCGAATCATTGGAACGCCACACCTACAAAGAAGGCACCAGCCAGCCAGAGAAGAACGGCTTCGATCACATGAATGACGCACTAGGCTACGCCGTTGAATATCTATTCCCCATACGAAAGGCGAATAAGCCGCAAGCCCCGCAGAGGTGGACGTAAATGTATTACGAAGATATTGAGTACCAGCATCCTGACTACGAAAACAATCTGGACCGCTGGGAGTTCTATGTCCGGTCGTACATGGGGGGTCAGGACTACCGTGATGGCTCATACCTGACCAGCTACCTCAATGAGGACAAGAACGCATACTCGCGCCGCTTGGCTTTGACTCCCTTGGACAACCACTGCCGCAACGTGGTCCACGTTTATTCGTCGTTCCTGTGGCGTCAGCCGCCTACTCGCAACTTTCAGCAGATGGAAGGCAGTGCAGACCTTATCGCATTCATCAAGGACGCTAACCTTGACGGCCAGAACTTCAACAGTTTTATGCGTGAATCTCAGATATGGTCGAGCGTGTACGGCCACGTGTGGATTTTTATGGACAAGCCACAGTCCACGGCAGGCACTAGAGCCGAAGAGCTAGACCAAGAGATACGCCCATACGTCACGCTGGTCACGCCAGAGAATGTCTATGACTGGAAGTATGAGCGAATGCCAAGCGGTCGCCATGAGCTGACCTACATGAAGGTGCGCGAGTCGGTAAACCGCATTGACGGCACGACAACAGAAACGTATTTCCGTATCTGGACCAAAGAGCAGATCCAGCTAATCCGTTACCAAGGTGACGAGGCAACTATTGTCGAGACTATCGACAACCCCATCGGCAAGATACCGGCGGTCAACATACCGGCCAACCGATCAATCGTTCGCGGCATTGGTATCAGCGACATCTCTGACATCAGCTATATGCAACAAGCGATCTACCAAGAGCTATCGGAAATCGAACAGCTTATCCGCATCTCTAACCATCCAACGCTTGTGAAGACCTTTGACACTGACGCGACTGCTGGTGCCGGTGCAGTCATCAACATAAGCGATGACATCGACGCAGGATTAAAGCCGTACCAGATGCAACCGTCAGGAGCTAACCTAGACGCCATCAGAGCCTCTATAGAGGACAAGATCGACTCGATCAATAGGATGGCCCACATGGGCGCAGTACGCGGCACAGAGGCAATGACGCAGTCAGGCGTGGCTATGCAGACTGAGTTCCAGATGCTGAACGCCAAGCTGGCGGAGAAGGCCGACATTCTTGAGCTGGCTGAAGAACAGTTGTGGGAGTTGTGGTGTCGGTGGCAAGGTCACAATCTGCACGAGGTAGAGGTCAGCTATCCTGACAGCTTTGACATTCGTGACTACGGGACAGAGCTTGAGTTCCTACAGAAGACTCGTGCTAGTGGTGTTAAGTCAGTTACGTTGTTGCGTGAGATTGACAAGCAGATCGCAGACCTTGTGCTTGATGACCAAGTGCTTGCACAGGCACACGCTGAGATTGAAGAAGCTACTACAGCGGTCGGTGACTTCACCAAAGAGACGCAGATTTACAAGTACCACATCGATAGTGGAATGGTGACGCCTAACGAGGTGCGTGAGAAGATCGGGCTTGAGGACATCGCTGGTGGAGATACGCTCGTCGAGCCAGTGCAGACGGTAACTGATGGACAGTGAGGAACTCACCAAGGCACTTGCAGGGGCGACCTCTAACCATGAGCGTCGCCTTTTGCGCGCTATGGAGCAGTTGCGGAGCGGCCTAACTGACTTGATGGCTGGCTTGCCTTTGCGTGACGGTCAGCTGTTTGACCTCGACGCGGCGTTAGCACTTCGGACACAGATCGACGGCCTTGTCCGTGACGAATACCTTGCAGTCATAGATGACATCATCCGCGAGTACCCTGACGCCGTAGCATTGACGCAAGAGTTCATGGAGCAGTTCGCGGCCTTTAGAGTTCCGCAGAGCGTCATCGGCCAGTTACAGCAGTTTAGCTTTACAGGCCACGAGGCATTAGCTGATGACTTTGTAGAGGCGCTTTATCAACAGGTGTACAACAACACACTTTCAGGCACGCCATTCTCAGCAAGTCTTGCAGAGCTTAACAGCCTGATTGACGTGGATTTACAGCGGTACTCAAAGACCATGCTACACGACTCGCTGTTCGAGTTTAGTTCGTCAATACAGCAGGCGGCGGCGGCAGAGGCTGGCATTACCAAATTCAGATACGAGGGTGATACGATAGAAAGCACACGGCCCTTTTGTCGCAATCATGTCGGCAAGGAATACACTACTGACGAGATATACGAAATATGGAATGACA
>Ga0222716_10005259_pt1 | contig 10078 bp, 20 predicted proteins | sample C33_13DmetaG_FD_165044 | JGI IMG/M metagenome (GOLD analysis project Ga0222716, IMG submission 165044) | Estuarine water microbial communities from San Francisco Bay, California, United States - C33_13D | ecosystem: Environmental > Aquatic > Marine > Unclassified | place: USA: California...
TTCAAAATCAAAGTACTTTTTAACATCATCAAAAACAAGTATCTGTGTATCTGCTGAAACTAATTGGTATGCAAAAGACTTCTCAAACGCAAATGATTTACCATCAATTGTGACAACCTTTTTCATCTGTGAAACTGCGTTCATAAAAATACCTTTTCCCGTACCCCCTTCAGGGTTATCTGTGATTACCTCATCATTAAGTATGACTGCTGGACAGTAAGATAAGTTCTTGTGCGCATGAAGAAGAAATCCAATCGTACTCTCCATAGTTTTAATTCTCTTCTCTGCCTTTTCTCCTCCGCAAATATTTTGTATAAATGTTTGGTATGTACAATCACCAACATCACATATTTTAAAATTCCTATCAATGATATGGTCTTTCCAAACATAACCACCTAAATCTGCATATTCCATAGTCTTAACATTATTCTTCTTTATTTCAACCGCACAATTAAGATAGTATAGGTAGGCAGTATCCTTTGTATCTTCAGTAAAAAATATATCTATAGTTTCTAGTAGTGTTAAAAACTCTTCCCTAAAAAGTCTTACTGTATCAGCAAAGTAATTATAGATACTTAAATCATCCAAAGTTAATAGGTGAGTTAGCACAAAATCTTTTATTTCTTTTTCGGATGTATGACTAATTAAATAACTTTCTTTTCTTACAAATACATAGTTCTTACTTCCTTCGGGACAGAACTTACTAAATCCATTGTCCTCTAAAAACCTTTTGAACTCTACATGAACAATTTTAACAACACCCTTGTCGCTCTTAGTCCAAAAAATATACTTGCTATTCTCGTCTTCTGCTCTGTTTATAACTGAATTTATAATATCGCCACCAATATCGCTATTCTCAAATTGCTGACGAATTTCTTTTTTTGACACACCAGAACTTAGTTGTTGTTTTATCTTGCTTATTGCAACATCATCTTCGTAATACTTAGTTCCAAACTTCTGACGATTAGAATATGCAGAGTCAATTGTTCTTTTAATTTCTTTCTGATTAAAATCTTTACTGGCGTAATTGTTTAGTATGTATCCTGCAAGAGCAATGTCTACACCATAGTCATTAAATGCCATAGCTAATATATATGCGTTTTGGTTTCTTTGACCCTCACTCATTGGGTACTTCTTTGTCCACCACTTTTCTAATATATCAGCAACCTTCTTTTTGTCTGTTATTGGTATTGTTGGAGCATCTGCTGAGGTAAACTCTTTATATTCAACCTCTGCAATTTCCTCCCATAATGAAGAGTTTGCATTTACAAAAAGTAATGGGTCATATGACTCGTAGCATACCCTACTAATGTTTTTACAAGTCTTATCAAAATACTTAGACTCGTAGTAATTTTCTAATGCTAAAAAATAATTTACATGATTCTCTGGGTCATTGGGTATCTTAACTAAAACTTTTAGTCCGTTTCCGCTTGGAGAAACAAAAACTGAATATGTATATTTATCTTTGGATAACTTTTGCTTTGCTTCAAGCATTTCTTTTCTTTTCTCATATCCATCAAAGTCTAGGCATATAAAACCACTATGCTCTATTATTGATGAATCTTTTCTGTTAGTAAACTTGCCTGAAAAACAAATTGCTGGTAAGCTCTTTTTTAATTCTTGTCTTTTTCTTTTATCAGACTCCAACCGAATACTTTTAACTAAGTCCTTAGACTTACCTTCTTTAATTCTAGTTAGTATTTTATCTATGTTAACATAGAAAGGAGTGTCTGTCTCCTTGATATTTCTGAATATTGTGACGTTTTTTATCATTCTGTGTCGTTTTTATGTCGTTCTTGTGTCGATTTTTTAAATCTAACTTACTGATTAATAGGCTCGTGATAGTTTGTGACAATTTATTACTGTCGTATATGGAATAAAAAATATAAATATATAAAAAGTATATAAATGTATAGAGGCTTAAAATTCGTCACAAACGTCACAGATTAAGGGTAAAAAAAGGGAGACGTTAATCCCCCTTTTAATTAGAGTGTTTTTAGAAAGGAACATCATCTTCTTCTAGATAAGTCTGTGTTTCAAGTTCTAAACTAGCATCTTTCCTTTCTTTGTAAGCTCTCTTAGATTCAGCTTCTGATACCTTCCATGCTTTAAGGTTGGTGTAAAACTTTCCATTAAACTCATTACAATCCACATTAAAATAAACAAGCACTAGGTCTCCAACATTGTTATGTTGATTGAAAGCCATAATCTTGTCATCTTTCCAGACTTCAAATGCAAACATGTTATTGTACTGCTCTCCATTGTCAATGACAAATGTCATCTTTGTCCACTTTGTCCCTGACTTTGTTGTTCCACTCTGTGGTGGTAATACTTTGGTAATTCTACCGATTACTGATAATTCCATTATTGTTTAATTTTAATAGTTCGTTCCAAATGTTTAATTGTTTCCTCGATAAGTAAATTCTTATCCTTTCTATTATTACATACCATTGGAACTTGTAAGTATATAATATTAGAAGATTTTTTTATTTTTTTAAAGAAGCTCCACATGACGATAGTATTGGTTTATATCATCCGTAGCATTTATGTCATGAAAAAACTTATTGTAGACTTTTATAGCCTTCTCAACTTTTTCTGCACCTCTTTCAATAAATTCTGTTGTTGTTTCAAATACTCCTAGTTCGTGATTATTTTTATCTATAACCAGAAATTTTAAAGGTTTTCCAAATAATGTTTGATAAACATATGCTTGGCTATCATAATTGTAGGCTTTTGCACTATAGATAAATTTATCTATATCTCCACAAGTCTTTACGTCAATTAAAAAATCATTACAAACGATATCTGCCTTTCCTTTCCACATAAGACCACCTATCTCTCCAATGCTTGGCACTTCAAACTGATTTCCATCGGCATATATCATATCGTAAAAATCTAAGTTTGATGTCATTACCTTTGCTAAATCTTTTATCTCGTAGTATTCTTTCTGTAGTAAAAGAAACGACTCATCTGACTCAGCTAACATCTCCTTATACTTCTTTGTGTTTCTACTAGACACATCTACTGCACTCCAATCTTTAACTTTATGTGGTTCAAGAATAAAGTGATGGAATAGTCTTCCCTTTGCAAAATTTATATTGTCCTCTTTCTTAACCCCATATTGTTTTGGATTAGAAAGTAATGCTCCAATATCACTATTGGAGAGATAGTTCTTGCCTACCCCTCCGTAATATTCTTTATCGTCTTTAAGTTTTTTGATTATCCTATCTGACATACTACAAAGCTTTAGCTATTTCTTGTTTAACCTTTGCACTCATAGTATACTTAGTAAGTAAGTTCTCACCAATCTTCTTCAAACCTAACTCTTTGTTCGCTGCTACATACTTCAATACCTTTTGCCAATTGTCATCACCAATATCTAACTTGATTGTAGTTACTTTTTTAGGCTCTGCTTTTTTTGGTGCAGACTTTTTAGCTTCTACTTTTTTAGGAGTAGCTAACTTCTCTGCTACACTCTTGTCATCTTGTGGGATGTCTTCCCCCGCATAAATGTAGTGACCTAATCCAAACATAGCTAAGTTCTTTACAAGGCATCTCATTATTGTCTTGTTGATGTCAAACATCGTTGCACCTTGACAAGTCTTTTTACCATACCTTGTGGTATACTCATATGCCTCCAACTTCATAGCTTTGTTTGCTCCATCCATAACTGGTAGCCACATCTCTAATGTTTCACCTTTAATAGTCACCTCTGTGCTACACATATAACCCATGTGCGAATCCCATACGAATGGCATATTGGATGCCTCGTCTTTCACTACCTTGTACGTTGCACTAGGGTAGTTCTTTTTTACCTCTGCCCATGCCCATGCCCAAGAGAGGTAAGTTAATCCATTTTTTTGTTCGACCTTGTCATTGACGTTAATAGCCGACAATACTTCAAAAACTGATTTTTCTGTTTTGCTCATAATATTTAATTTAATTTAATTTACTTTTTACTTTATTGAAATTCTTTAGTATCTGCTCTCTACTTGCTTTAAGCTTTCTGAGATACCTAACACTCTCATTGTTAACCATAGAATCTTGTATTCTACTCTCCAACTTAGATAGTTTTGCTCTGCAGTTCAGCAAATATAGTTTATAGATACCTTTTTTCCAACCTAAACTTTTAAAGGATAGGTATTGCTCATACGTTACTTCAGTATAAAAGTCTCCACCCATAGATATATTAAGAATCTTAACATCCCATGAATCTCTCTGCTTTACAATACGGAATCCGTAACATAAAAATGACGTAGAGTTCTTGTCGTTTAAAGGTTTAGATATGTAATCATCCTCTGCTTGAATATATAAATCTGCTAATGTATACAATCTAATAAGTTTGATTGAATTTTATTTATAACTACACTATAATCCTTGTCCTCTTTTATTTTTTCCTCTACCACTCCAAGACCATAGATTATATTAGAATGACCCGTAATGTAGCCATTTCTTTCCATGTACTCTTTTATAGTAACCTTCTTCATCTTCTGTTGTACACAAAGATAGTACAATAAAAACCTAGCGTCAGCTACTGAACTAGTAGAATTCTTACTATATATTTGAGCCTCTGATATCTGAAAAATATAAGAAACTGCTTTAGCAATATTTTTAAATGTTTGATACTTCATTCTCTTTGCTTTTAAAATGTGAATATAATTCTACTTCTATCTGGACTATATCTGGATGTATTCTATTTAACTCCTTGCAATAATATAACCCTGCATCAGTAAGTTCAATAGCTAAACCTCCTGCATACCTGAATACATCATTAGCACAATTTTCGCCAACCATATCTTTACCATAAGTCTTTAAATACTCACTCTTAGGCATCATCTGACCCGTAGATTGCCATCTATCAAAGTTAAAATCCTCATCCAACATCTGTTGTAGACGTTGAATGTGGTATTTATCCTTAAAGTTTTGTCTCTTCAAAGAGACAAGCTCTTGCTTAATTAATTTTTTAAACATATTAAATTTTATTTGATTTAGACAAAAATAATAAAAAAAATAGACAATAGCTATTCAATTATAATATTTTGGTCATTAATAATTTCTCCATGACACGCATCAGCAACCCATCTTCTTGCTTGGTCTATGTCATCTGTATGTTTTGTTTCTGATGGATGCTCACCTCCATAATATAGGTGAACAGTAAGTTTCATTTGCTTCATAATTTTTATCTTAATGGTTTTATTAATTCATCCAATTCTATTGGATGTGACTTTTCGTTAATAAAATGATATATAGTATCGTTTATGTGTTCCATCGTCCCTTCATTGGTGAGAGACATATCTAAAATCTCTTGCGCCTCTTCTTCGGTGCAGTAACACTTCTGCTGCACATCATCTACGTGCCATAGGTTATCTATGTAGTATCCATTCTTTTTTAATAACTCTTTTGCTTGGTCTGTACTCATAATTCTAATTGTTTAATAATCATTATTTAATCTCTCTCCGTAGCCATGTGTTTCAATGGTAGGATACCTATCTCTTCTGTATGGATATCTATCACTCTCATAGCACTCATGACACCAATATCCCGTAGATATTCCATGAGCGTCTTCTTGCTCTTGTCCCTCTTTGTCGCAACCTCTACAAGAAATAGCTTCGTGTATGTAATGGTCTGACATTCCTAATTCTTTTAACATTTCCCAAGCTTCTTCTTGTGAATAAAATTCTACAACCACTTCGTCTGTTTCGTCCTTTCTAATTTGATACATCATAATTAATAGTTTTGTGATCCTCTTGCATCGTTAATAACTGCGGTAAATAAACTCCTTTTTATCCAGGGATATTTCTCCTGGTTACTTTGAAATACAATATCAATTGCATGGTACTTTGAATCTGCTAATACAATCTTAATAAGCTTCCTAGCATATCTAACTTTGTAGTAAGAACTAGTCATTGTAACGTAATTTTATGTCCCTCATTCTGACCGCAAATAAAATGCCTTGATTAATGGACTCTTTAACGAAATCATGCGTATAAGCAACCGATAATATTTCTTGCGCATCATCCTCAGAGATGTGCTTAATCTGTTTTTTCACATCATCAACATGAGCCATGTTGTCTGTGTGATAGCCAGCTTTTTTAAGTAAAGCTTTGGCTTCTTCTATGTCTGTATAAGTCATAGTAAAAAAATTTAAGTTAATCAATCTGTTTCATCCTTTAGGAATCATCAGTACAGACACTCATCTGTATACAGATAGGAGTCTCCTTGAAGAGACCCCTAAGTGATTAAACAGAGGCTTTAACCTCCATCTCTGTGTACCATGAATCACAACCATTACAATGGAAATGAGAGAAACCATCGTATTCTAAATCATGAAAACAATTGGTACAATATGGTGACTCATCTTCTTTTGAATCAACAAACATCTCTGTCTGATTTTCAGCTACAAATTCTTCAAAGGAATAATGATGCCTTACAACTCGCTTGTCTTTTCTAGAGAACTTATCATGCAGTATTGATTGCTTTGGTCTAGGGTCAGTCATAAAGTAAACCCAGCAACTTAAAGTTTTGTCGTTAACAAGTATGTCAACCTTTTCACGCTTGTACCATCTTGGGTGACCCTCAAGAGCATCCATCCTAGCCAACCTTGAATTGCTAACCTTAAACACATCAACCTCTACGTTATGTCCTACGCCATCTTCTTTATAAAGATAAGGTAACCCATTGATAACTAAAGGATACTTCGCTGAGGTAACACCTCTTCCAATGTACTTAGCACTCTTTACATAGTGATGATTGCTCTCACCTTTCTTTAGTGTTCCGTACGTTGCAACCAAGTTATGTTCTAATACATTGGTCTTTGAATACCATATACCATCGTGCTTTGTCCATAGGTTCTTGTTGTACATTTGAAATGTCCTAGTTCTTGTGTTGATTGTAACGAATCGTGAATCGAACTTCTCTAACGACTGCTTCCACAATTGACGAGGCACACGACCCAACCTAATAGCTAAGTCTTCTGAATCAGTCATTTTAGCTGAACCATAACCTTTAACCGTACCGTTCTGCATAAGCAACTCGTCAACATTCTTACCACATCTAAAAGGATGTGTATTAGCCTTAGACACCACGCCAATGGTAGCATACCTAAAGTGAGCAATAAATGGTCTGTTGGTGAGCAGTAACTGATACTCTTTCGATTTGTGATAGGTTACCTCGAATGTATCGAGCCATACAATTCCTAATCCATGAGGATTAATCTTACTAGATGTTTTGGCAATTTCTCTAGGCATTACCTCGCCTTTCTGTTTGATAATAATTACACACATTTGCGCATTCTGATTTACGAAGAGTCTCTTTGAAGAGACAGACTTCTGATTAATATTAGACAAATATAAGACATTATTTAGACATACACAAATCTAAATAACGTCTTACCCTTGTTGTTGCTGGGTTTTTTAAGTTTATTTGTATGCCCAGCAACCATTTTTATGAAACTTATTGTTGAAGATGTATAAATGATTTGTTATCCCACCTCTTGTTCCTATGGAATCTATTCCTTTAGGATGCTTTGCCACTATTATTCCGTTTGGTGAATCATACAATTCAAGCATACCAAACTTAAAGGTTAAAAATGTTATTGCTTCTCTCTGTGTTTTAGTCATAATTTTAATTTTTAAAGTTTATAAAATTGATTTTCTCTTACCCATATTTTTTGACCTACATATGGAGGATGAGCATATAAACAATATTCTTTTTTAACTCGACCCTTGTCTGTTTCAAAACTCCATAAGTTCCATGAAATTATTTCTGCTTTTACTCTTTTAACTTCTGCTTGTTCTTTGTACCAATCCATATTTTCTGTTTTTGTTATTATTATGATACAAATATAGAATGCAACTATGCAAGATTACTGCACACATAAAAAAAGCCTACACAAATTAATGCATAGGCTTAGGCTACAAGTTTTAAGAGTTATATATGTCCTCCATCTTTTATTTCATCACAATCGTACCGCCATTCTGATTCTGATTCTGGCTCATTCATTCCATAATGGTCTTCTACACCATTTCCATCTTCGTACTCTGATTTGGCTAGAGCTTCTTCAACTTCCTTATAATACATCTCTTCTTTGTCTATTAAATAGTCTTGTAGTGTTACCCACTTTCCGTTTTCAAATCTGTAATCGTCAAAATCATCTTCGCATACTTCTATTTCTACTTCTGCAAATTTATGATACACTCGTCTTGCTTGAATTTTTACTTTCATAATTCTAATTGTTTTTGGTTAATAATTGTAAATTGGGTAGCCATAGCTTTGGCTACAGGGGAATTTTATACAGGGATTAATCACCAGCAACTAGATTGAACTTTAACAAAACTATTTGCCACCAAGAAAATTCTTGATACTCTAGCTCTGTGAAAACTTCTATCCTAATAACATTGCTATCTTTCTTCTTCGTATGTAATACGTGATATCCGTTCGATAAGATTGTATGGTTTATTACTTCTCTCATTTTATTTATTTTAATTGTTTAATTGTTATTCCTTATTATATTCTTTTATAAATTGTATTACTGCTTTGTATAGACTATCGATGTTTGTTTCTAACAAAGCATCATTCAACTTGAAATTCAAGTCATCATTTGTTTGTTCGTCTACTTCAAAGCATTTTATTACTACGGGCATAAGCCAATCCCACGAACAATGGTATTTCATTGAATCAATAGGTACTACCTCATTACCTTGAGGAGTCATCTGTATCATTACTGAATTATCGTTAGGGTCTCCATGGTTCATGCCCATAAATTTTGCTATTAATTTGTTGTTCTCTGTACTCATAATTCTAATTGTTTAAAAATTCTTTTTTGTAATAATTCCATGCTTCTAGCATGGTGTATAATTTGTTTCTGTACAAAGCATCTTGACTTGACCAGAAAGTTTTTCCCTCTGACTTTACTTTGATTACATTGTCACTCAACATCCATTGCATAAACTCGTTATGTTGTGATTGGCTCCATACCCTTACGTACTTTTTATTGCAATCAGTACATCTATGTACATAAGTTCCCATGGTATCATCCCAATTCTTGACTGAAGACACCTTGTGTACACCTTTGCAACCTTTGTTGTCGCACCTAATTTGTTTACTCATAATTCTGTTTTAATAGTTTCTGTTTCATCCTTTTGGAATCATCAGCCAAGATACACATCTTGATACAGATGCAAGGGTCTCTTCAAAGAGACACCTTGCAAACTATTACTATCTGTTCCTACTAATGGTGTATTGATAACCCCTAGTGAACTCATTTATATTGTCGTGAATTTTACCTTTGTTGATAAAATCCTTCCAATGTTTGGATTGAGATATAACGTAAGCAACCTTATCCTCGTTTCTCTCGTACATCGACATTAAAATAGGGTAAACCCTTTTAGTTAATGCATCGTGGCTTGTCCGAGGCTTATTTACGGCTATATCCATCAAAATATACATCAACTCATAACGTCTCATCGTTTGCTTCACTGAGGTGAATCTAGACGGCAACCTAAACTCAACCAATCCACTACCCTTGTCAAGACAAACTTGATACTTGTGGTGAAAGTCACCTCGGTAGTTAACTCCTTGCCTTTCTTCAGCGGGTCTCCAATGATTTCCGCTTGGTCTTGTTGGTAGCATCCTCATGTTCCATCGGCAAAAGTTATTCTTTAATCGCTTCTCAAACATCGCATACAAAATTCCGCTGTGCTTACGCAACCTTTGATGTAACTCACCACTTGTCATCCCATTACAAGCTAACGTAATGTGACCGCCACAACTTCTGTCGCTAGGTGAATATCTATCCTCAATCAAATACCTAGCTTCATGTATCATGTTGAAGATTTTTTGCCTCCAAACAGATGCTGGTAGCAATGGCAGTATATTAGTAATAGCCTCATAACCACATGACCCATCGGTCTCATAACCTTTGATGAGGTTTAGCTCATCGTAAACCCTACGGTAAAACCTATTCTTCTCAATCTCTATACCTATCGTAAACTTACTAGTATAGTCACCATCTTGTGTTAAAAGATTATCTAAATCACGCTTCTTTAAACCTTTTACATCGTAAGACTTTGCGCCTTTG
>Ga0222716_10005260_pt1 | contig 10076 bp, 9 predicted proteins | sample C33_13DmetaG_FD_165044 | JGI IMG/M metagenome (GOLD analysis project Ga0222716, IMG submission 165044) | Estuarine water microbial communities from San Francisco Bay, California, United States - C33_13D | ecosystem: Environmental > Aquatic > Marine > Unclassified | place: USA: California...
AGTTTTCTCCTGGAGCTCCAGGTTGAATAATCGGAGCTTCATAAAAAGTGTTTTCAGATACCAAAAAAGAGTTAGATAAAAGCAAGCAAGCAATTAGCACATAATTATATTTAAATTCATTATTCATTCTTATCATCCTTAATCTCTTTAGACTCATCATCAATAATTTTTGGCTGTTTACCAGTTTTTTTACTTATATTAAATAACCATGACCAATTAATTTTATTATTTCTTTCTCTTTGTTTTTTTGAGGCTCTTGTACCCAACAAGAGAAAGAACACTACAAAAGATAATATACCAATCAGTAGAATAAACGGATTACCAGATAGCACTATCGAGAACGCATTTTGGCTAGTAATCTTAATATTTCAATATAAAGCCAAATTAATGTAGCCATTAAAGCCATTGATCCAAAGTATTCCATATGCTTTGGAGCACCTTGTTCGGCTGATTGTTCAATGATATCAAAGTCCAGAACTAAATTTAATGCAGCAATAGCAACGACAAATAAAGAAATTCCAATAGAAAAATTTCCACTTCCAGAAAATATCTCTGGCGTAGAGCCTGAGAAGAGAGAATAAATAAGAATGAATAAGTAAAAGAGAAAGATCCCCATAGTTGCTGCAAAAACCATTAACAAAAAATTTTGATCTGGTTTTATGATTCCTGATTTATATGCAAACAATAATGATCCAGCTACAAAGAATGTTAAAGATACAGCTTCTAGTACAATTCCAGGAAACATGGTCTCAAAACTTAATGAAATAAAGCCAATCAAGAAACCCTGACCTGCAGAATATATTAACCATGTCCTGGGAGCGTTATATGGCTTTGGTTTAACAATCCAGCCAATAAACGGGAAATAAAAACCAAATGTCATAACTCCTGATATTACCCCAGCAATGAAGCTGGCTAAGCCAAGTGTCATAACCAAGGGGTTTGTTGAAAAATTCCATGCTATAGATGCTGTTGTAACAAGTACAGCTAACATAATAGCTGTTTTATTTACCGCTCCATCCAAAGTCATTCTATCTGAAAGGTCAGATGATCTTGCATTAAAGGCAGATGATCTTATTAAAGGATTGCCAGACTTACCAAAGGTATTAAGAGCCGAGTGATTAGACATAAAATTTTCTCCTTAAAAGATATATATTAATTATGTATGGTCTTTATAACAAATTTAAACCTATTTTAAAGGTTTTTAATCCATTTGCTTACTAGTTGTATTGCTTCAGAATGTTCCAGAGCTCTTCCAGACTCTGGCATCATAATTCCTGGATCAAGTGATTGCATTCTATAGAGTAAAATAGATTCTTCTGGGTTGCCGGGAACTATTGAGTATTTTAGGTTATTACTTGCTCTTCCAGTTGCTATAGGTTTTTTAAAGAAACCAAGATTTATTTTTCTACTCTCATTAAAGTCCAGGTAGAGACCACTAGTGTCTGCCGATCCACCTTCTATATGGCAATGTCCACAATTAATATCTAGATAAGATCTAGCCCTATCATCTAAATTAGCATTTTGATCTGCCCAATCAACCATCGATTTAATTGGATATTCGCTATCAATCCAACCAAGTTTGTGCCATTTTTCTAACTGATTCATCGTTTCATCACCATAGGCGTAATCTACATTTAGATTTCTAGCTTTAGGCCCTATTGGGGTTATTGTTTTATTGATTTGATGACATTCCTTGCATTGGTTGATATTGGGGACCCTATACCTAACATCTTTAAGCTCTCCATTATTGTTGATAAATTTTGTTGGAATGGTTTTGCCGGCAATACTTAAAAATGCTTCATCTTGATCTTTATTCCAGATATAGCTGACATTAGACCATTCACCATTTTTTTTGATAAGAAGTCTTGTTTCCAATAACTGAGAGGGTAAATTAGAGCCAGAATGTTGATTAAGATATGCAAATGTTTTAATTAAGGCTGTTCCATCTGGAAAATCAAATACTCTATCAGGTACATTTTTAGCAAATTTGTTCTCAGGTATATAAATAAACCTTAGTTTATCTGCATAATCTGAAAATAATTGACTTTCAAGAGTGTATGGAAGAACTCCTTTAGAAGGTAATTGAGAGTTCATATTTTTAAAAAATCCATATTCTGAAAGTTTTAAAGGCGGCTTCTTAGAAAAAATAATTTCATTTCTAACACCCTCATATGACTGTATATTTAATGAGAGAATAAAACAAAATAAAAATATATTTTTATAGATTTTCATTTAATATAACAGGCGGCAGAGGGTTTATTTCTCCCTTGTAGTCTATGTCATCTCTCTCGACTGGATCAAAAAAAGGAAGCATAAATTTTATGGGATTAATTGTTAAAAAAGTAGCATCACCATTTTGACTCAAAACCATTTTTTCCTTATCCGGCTGACCAAAAATTATTTGTTTTACAGGAACAATTCCATCCCAAAAAATATCTGGCATATTGCCACCTGATAATTCATATAATATTTTTGCTAACTCTCCCGTTTCAAGATCAGGATTTAGACCTGATTTAGTAAAGCGATTATTATGTATTTGAATATTTCTTGGATGAGGGTAATAGTTTTTATCGTCAGTATCATAGCCGTAAGTAACAACAGCAATATTAATAGTATCGTTCCCACCAATATCATTATCAAAAATCTCTACATGAGAATTAGCTTGAATAATTATCCCTGTACCTCTTGGAACTTCACCGACAATATTGCCTTCAGGTGCAAAATTATCTGTATTATTATTAATGGATTTATTTCTAAAGACTCTTACATGATGTCCGCCTTGTTGAGGGATGTCCGGCAAGTCAAATACTAAAATACCTCCAGTATTATTTTCAGCATGATTATTATAAACATCAGCATAATAAGAATTCTCTATTTCAATTCCAGCCACATTAAATTCAGCCCTTGAATTCTTAACTATTATATTTTCAGATTGACCAACATATATACCAGCATCGGAAGCGCCAATGGCAACGCAAGAATCTATAAGAACATTTTTTGATTCAACTGGATACAAGCCATAGGCACCATTTAATTCATCTGGTCCATTTGTCCACTCTGTTCTTATCCTGATGAAGTTAATATTATCAACTCCCTTAACTTTAATAGCATCACCCCTTGCATCTTCAACAGCAAAATCACGAAGCGTAACCCCGTTTGATGTTACTGAAAGCCCTTGGGCTCCAGAGAGTTGGTTTTTAAAAGATAAGATAGTTTTATTCATCCCTTCACCCTCAAGGATTAATCCATCAATATCAATCGATAAGCTATCTTCAAGCTGATATAAACCCTCGCTAATTCTGATAATATCTCCCGGACTTGCAAGAATTAAAGCTTCTTGAATTTCAGAGTAAGGGTCTTCAGATGGAGTAATAATTATAGTTTCAGAAAAACTATAAAAGCTTATAAAGAGAAGAACAAAAAATCTAGATTGCTTCTGGAATTTTGTCAAAGGTCTCTAAAGGTTTTTTTAATTCAGTCCAATCACACTCAAAATCATCGGGAGCATGCTCATACTCAAGCAATCCTAAAGCTTCAAATTTTGGTCTAACGCTGTCAGTCAAAAGACCTATTCTTGAAAGATTTGGAATAACTCTAGAAAACAAGAAGTTTCTAAACATATCAAAAGTTTTTGTGTTTAACTGAAATTCTCTTGCTTCTTCTTCAGACATTCCTAAAAATCTTTGCTCAGATTTTGTATTTATTAATCTCTCTCTAGATATAACACATGCTTCATATGCAAATTCAGCCCTATCCTCAATTTCTTCAGGAGAAAGTGTTTTTATAAAATCTTCAAGATAATTTATACCAAAAGTAACGTGCCTAGCCTCATCTCTAACAACATAATGAAGCAGCTGTTTTAATAATGGATCTCTAGTAATTGACTTAAGCATCTGGAAGGCGGCAAGCGCAAGACCTTCTATGATAATTTGCATGCCAATAAACTTTAGATCCCATCTTTCATCAGTAAGAATTTTATCTAATAAAGTTTTTAATGCTGGGTTAATTGGATAATGGATACCAATTTTCTCTTGAAGATACCTATTAAAAACTTCTACATGCCTAGCCTCATCAAATGTTTGCGATGCAGCATAAAGTTTTGCATTATAAGTTGGAGCACATGATGCTAGCTGTGAAGCAACAAGAAGAGCGCCTTGTTCGCCATGCAAAAATTGGCTCATTAATTCAGCAGTAGAGTGTCGATCGAATAGAATCTTTTCTTCTTCAGATAAGTTTTGATATGCTTCTAGAGTTTCATGAGGAAGCTCTTCATCCGGATCAATAAGTTTCTCATCAGATGGGTGCGTATAATCCCATTGTAAATCTATAGAGCCATTCCAATTTAATTCTTTACCAAGCTCATATAATTTTTTAATTCTATTATCAGCTATTGTGTAGTCCCAGTTATAGGAACCAGTAAGGGGGGTGTTAAATATTTCAACAACATCTTCAATTTGAAGTGGTGTTAAGTTTACCTCATCATCAAAATATAATAATTCTTTTGGTGGACCTGCCTGTTTAGTTATCTTCATTCTATATCTCCCTGTATAATGTTTACAGTGTAAACATTAAAGAAGTATTGTAATACAGATATTAGTTCTTGAAAAGTTTTGTTAACTCCTCAAGCAGAACCTCTCCAAGCTCTTCTGCTCTATTTATAGTGATGGCATTGTTATAGTATTTGCTAACATCATGACCAATTCCTATTGCCTGTAATTCTACAGGGCTTTCAGTTTCTATTTGAGCAATGATTTTTTTTAGATGGTTGTCCAGATAATCTTCTCTATTAGCAGATAAAGTGCTGTCATCAACCGGAGCTCCATCTGATATAACTATCAAAATTTTTCTCTCCTCATTTCGTTTAATCAATCGGTCATGCGACCATGTCAAAGCTTCACCATCAATATTTTCCTTCAGAAGACCTTCTTTTAACATGGCACCAAAATATTTTCTTGCTCGTCTCCAGCTATTATCAGCACTTTTAAAAATAATATGTCTTATATCATTAAGCCTTCCTGGATTCATAAAACTTCCCTCAGAAATCCATTTTTGCTTTGATTCTCCTCCTTTCCAGTGTTTTGTTGTGAAGCCAAGCACCTCTGTTTTAATTTGACATCTTTCAAGAGTGCTTCCAATAATATCTCCACATATCGCAGCTAAGCTAATAGATCTTCCCCGCATAGACCCGGAATTATCAATCAATAATGTAACAACAGTGTCTTTAAAATTAGTTTCCGTCTCTTGTTTATAACTTAAAGGATGTCCTGGCTCTGCTATCACCCTATGCAATCTTGCAGTGTCTAAAATTCCCTCTTCAAGATTAAAGTTCCAATTAGTGTTTTGTTTTGCAAGCAAGAGTCTTTGAAGCCTATTTGCTAATTTACCAATTGTGGCTAGATGCGGTTTTATTAAATTGTCTAATTGTGCTCTTAGACGGATAGCTTCATCAGGAGTTGTTAAATCTTTTGCTTCAATAATCTCATCAAAATCAGTTGTAAAGATTGAATAATCAATTTTATTAAATCCTATATAATCATTTTCAGGGTAGGATAAAGCATCAATCTCTTCTTCAATAGACGCGCCATCGCTTACAGAAGCCGCTTCTTCAACCAACTCTTCAAAGTCTATATTTATATCCTCAAGTGATATATCTGAATTTGTAGTTTCACTTTCTTCTGAAGTATCAATCTCTTCTTCAATATCATCAGTACTTCCAGGAGGCTCAATGAAATCCTCATCTTGATAATCATCATCGTCTTTAACAGACTTTATAAGCTTAATAGCTTTTAAAAAATCTAAAGATACTTTTGAAAAGTTATCTTGATCATCAATATTTGCAATCAATTTATCTTTTACATGATCTAGATCTATAGCTTCAAATCTTTTATTAAATTCAGCTACCAGCTCTTTTGATGACGGCTTTAAATCAAAGCCAGCTAGATCTTTTAACCACAAATTACTACACAAAGCCAAAAAATTTGAAGATCTCTTATCTTCTATATTTAAACTTCTATCATCTAGATAATTAATAATATTTGTCTTTGCGCCCATATAAAGATTTGATCCTAGTATTTCTGTTCGCGACATCTCTAGTTCATTAAAGACAATTCTTGCGTCTAAGGTTAGCGGAAGATCATTTTTCTCATCATGAAATAAATACCAAAAGGATTGATAATCAGTTTCACCCCTCCATGATGGTAAATCTTTGGTTGATCTTGGTGTTGATGAAATGCTAGCTTGATTTAATAATGGAGGTCTTTGAGCAATTCCATTTTTAGATGAGATCTCTTTTTTCTTTGAGATTGATTTTATTGATGAAAGGGCTGCTTCATGAAGCCTGTCTCTATTTTTAACCCACCCCATAAAATTTATTAATTAGTTATTTCGATATCAAAGCATCTTTGAAAATATTCAGCAATAATTGGTTTTTCCAAATCGTCACATTTATTTAGAAAGGTTAATTTAAAAGAATCGACGACGTCTTTAAATATTTTATAGTTCTGCGCCCATGAAATCACTGTTCTGGGCGACATAAGAATTGATATATCACCATTTTCAAATCCACTCCTTGTAAGATTCGCTAGCTTAATCATATTTATTAATATCTCTTGATTCTTATTTGTATTAAATTCACTAACTTTTGATAGAACAACTTTTAATTCTTGATTTGCATCTAAATAATTTAACGTTGAAAGGATGTGCCATCTATCCATTTGTCCTTGATTTATTTGTTGAGTTCCATGATAGAGACCAGTAACGTCTCCGAGTCCTACAGTGTTTGTTGTGGCAAATAGCCTGAATGATGGATGAGGTTTTATAACTTTATTTTGATCAAGGAGTGTAAGTTTACCCTCAACTTCTAAAATTCTCTGGATCACAAACATTACATCAGGCCTCCCAGCATCATACTCATCAAAGACCAATGCCACAGGATTCTGAATAGACCATGGAAGCATGCCTTCTTGAAATTCGGTTATTTGCTTACCATCTTTTAATTTAATTGCATCCTTACCAAGAAGATCTATTCTGCTAATATGACTATCTAGATTAATTCTTACGCAAGGCCAATTCAATCTAGCAGCAATTTGCTCTATGTGTGTTGACTTTCCTGTCCCATGAAAGCCTTGAACCATAACTCTTCTATTATGATTAAAGCCAGCAAGAATTGAGAGTGTTGTCTCTTTATCAAAAATATAACCGTCATCTATTTCAGGAACCCACTCAGTTTTTTCTTCAAACCCTTTAACTGACATCTTAGAATCAATATTAAATATTTTTGATACTTCAACTTTATGACTTGGTTTATTTGGTAATTCTATATTTTTATTAATTGTCATTGCTTAATCATTATAAACTTAGATGGCCATCATACTTTTTGAAATATGAAAGTTCTAGTTTTTTTATAAAACATGTAAGATGAGCAAATATATTTTAATCAGCTATATAACAATTCTTCACCTGGAGCTTTAAACAAAAATGGATGAAAAAAGAAATCTTTTAGAAAAATCTTTAAATTTATTCACCTTAAATAAAGTGGATAGAGATATTTATAGCTGGAATGGAAAAAACGTTGGCTGGGGTAGGGTTTTTGGTGGTCAGGTTATGGCTCAAACTTTGATAGCTGCATATAAAACAATAGATGTAGAGCATTATGCCCATTCCTTCCACTCTTATTTTTTAAGACCTGGTGATATGGAAAAACCAATAATCTTTACTGTTGACAGGATAAGAAATGGAAAAAGTTTTTCTACAAGAAATGTAAAAGCACTTCAAGATGGGGAGGCTATATTTAGTTGCTCTATTTCATTTCAGAAAGACGAGAAGGGTCTCGAGCATGAAATTACTATTCCTGATGTTCCGGCTCCAGATGAGCTTAAGGATGAGATAGAAAATAGAGAGGTTCTTTTAAAAAAACTTAATATTGATAGCAAAGATATGCCCATGTTTTTAAGACAAAGAGAGATAGAAATGAGGCCTGTTGAAATTCAAGATTATTTTGAGCCTAAAAGGATGCCTCCTTTTAAAAACACATGGATAAGACCAAAAGGAAAATTACCATCTGACCAAACAATACAACAAGCATTCCTGCTTTATATATCTGATATGGGTCTATTAGCTGCTGCAAACAACTCAGTTGGGGTAAATTTCTTAACTAAGAATCTTCAAAACGCTAGCCTTGATCATGCAATCTGGTTTCATAAAAAACTTGATTTAAATGATTGGTTTTTATATTCAATTGACAGTCCAATAACACGTAATGCAAGAGGTTTCTCTAGAGGGTCAATATTTGCTAAGAATGGTGAGCTGGTTGCATCTTGTGCTCAGGAAGGCTTGATCAGACTTTGGCCTGAAAAAAAATAAAGTAACTATCTAGATCTTATATGGTCTGTTAAGAGCTTAATTTTGCCTGGATCAATATTGGGAGTAATCCCATGCCCTAAATTAAATACATATCCATCATAATTTTTAAATTGTTTTAATATTCTATCTGCTTCATTTTTAATGACATTGTCTTCTTGAAGAAGTATTTCCGGATTAAGATTTCCTTGAAGTGCTACTTTTCCATTCAGAAAAGCTAAATCAATATCTTTAGTTTTCCAATACAAGCTTAAGCAGTCTGCTTGCACTTTAACCATGTGATTACAGCTAATTTCTGGTTCTCTAGCAAATAAAATTATAGGAATACTTGCAGTCACCTGATCCTCTTTAAGCTTTGATATTAAGGATCTAATGTAGTTTAGTGAGTATGTTTCGTAATCTTTTTTGCTCAAAAGATTAGCCCATGAATCAAATATTTGTATTACATCAGCACCAGCTTCAACTTGTTTTTTTAAATAAATAAAACATGCATCTGTTAATTTTTGTAAAAAGATATGCGCCTCTTCTTCATTATTCCTTATGAAACTTTTTGTGTATTCAAAATTTTTTGATGATCTTCCTTCAATAGAATAAGCTGCTAAAGTCCAAGGACTTCCAGAAAAACCTATTAATGGAATATTTTTTGGTAAAGCATTTTTTATGTTTGATACGGCTTTGTATACGTAAGAGAGATTATCTGGTTCAAAGTCGGGAAGATTTATAACATCTTTTGATATTTTAATTGGGTTATCAAACACAGGGCCTTCACCTTCTAAGAATTTAACTCCCAAACCTAATGCATCAGGTATTGTTAAAATATCAGAGAAGAGTATCGCAGCATCCAAATTAAAAGCATTAATTGGTTGCAATGCTAGCTCACAACATACCTCAGGATTTTTACACATGTCTAAAAAATTTTTAAAGTTTTTTCTCACAGCTCTATACTCTGGCATATAACGTCCAGCCTGCCTCATATACCAAATTGGAGGAGTGCTTAATTTTTCTTTATTAAGAGCTTTGAGAAATATTGAATTTTCTATATTCATGAAACATATTTTATTATACTTTTTGCTGCTTCACGTCCTTCCCATATCGCAGTGACTACAAGATCGGATCCTCTAACCATATCGCCACCTGAAAAAATCTTATTATTTGATGTTTGAAATTTATATTCTTGATGCTCTTCTGCTAAGACCAATCCGTTTTTGTGAGTTTCAATATTAAAATCTTTAAACCAATAAGATGGACTAGCTCTAAAACCAAAAGCAATAATTACCGCATCCGCCTCATATATTATTTCAGAGCCAGGTATAGGAATTGGGACTCTTCTTCCGTTTTGATCAGGTTCTCCCAGTTGAGTTTTAACAATCTTGACTCCCTCAACTTTTTTATCACCAATAATATCTATAGGCTGAATATTGAACTCAAACTCTACGCCTTCTTCTTTTGCATTTTGAACTTCTCTCTTAGATCCAGGCATATTTTGCTCATCTCTTCTGTACAAACATTTCACAGATTTGGCGCCTTGTCTAATTGCAGTTCTATTACAATCCATTGCTGTATCGCCACCACCTAAGACAATAACATTCTTGCCTTTGAGGTTTATATACTCATTTTTACCTTGCTTTAATTTAAGTAATTTTTTTGTATTTGAAATCAGATAATCAATTGCTTTAAATACTTGAGGGAGTTTTTCACCAGCAAAACCTCCTTCTAGT
>Ga0222716_10005264_pt1 | contig 10075 bp, 7 predicted proteins | sample C33_13DmetaG_FD_165044 | JGI IMG/M metagenome (GOLD analysis project Ga0222716, IMG submission 165044) | Estuarine water microbial communities from San Francisco Bay, California, United States - C33_13D | ecosystem: Environmental > Aquatic > Marine > Unclassified | place: USA: California...
CCGACGCTGCGAGCGCTGCTGTGTCCACAGACAATGGCCTCGTCGCCGTCACAACCTACCATGTTTGCCAGCGTGCGCTGCAGCAACGAAATATCAGAGACACTGCAAAACCCCGATGGTGTTCCGGGTCTTTACACCGTGTGCGTGGGGTCAGACGCAGATGGGAGGCTGTATGGCGGTCCCGCAAATGCCTCCGCGTCGCCGGCCAGAGGAATTTGCGGCAACGATAATCTGGAAATCAGGCTGCCGGTAGCTGCGCCATACTCAACGGCATGTGTCGTGGTCATGTGTCAGGAGCTCGGCAGCCCGGACGCGGCGGCGGAGGCACGCGCCCCCATTCCAATTTACACCGACGGTCTGTGGCGCTGCGACGGTTTGGACGGTCGACCGCAGGCGGACCTAAGCTCTCAGTATGCCATGCGCCAATCGATGGTCGCGTTTGTGTTTTGCAATCCGTTTGGGATTTACTGTGACTTTAATTCGCCCGACGCTAACGTGCAGATCCGATGGTCAGGCGATTCTACGGTTGCACCCGGTCCGCGAGACGGATGCACCGGTGCAACGCAAAACCGCGCCCCCGCGTGTCTGCGATGGCGTTCTATTTTGGATTGGACCGATGGCGCGCAACATGGTTTAAACGATTTGTCTGACGACGAAGCACAAGAATTGGCGACCGTTTTGCCGTTTGGATATTTTGTGCCGCAAGCAAGCACGTGCGCCGAGTTTGGATTGCCCCGCATTGACGGTCCGTCGCTGCTCTACAGTCAGCTTCTTCCGGTGAGTGATCTTTTGCCTGCGGCGTCGGCGGACAGATGGGCACCCACTGTAGTGGCTGAGGCACTGCGCGGACACGGATGTCAGACTGAGGTGAGCGCACGCACGCTCGATCAGTGCGTCGCGCCACCGTTGACGAGTGCACCGTATTCGCCACCCGTTCCGCCGTCGCCGCCGGGCAGAGACACATTGCGCGACCGCTACAAAGATGCTCCGGTGGTGTCTACAGTAGTTGCGGCGGTGGCAGTGTTGCTACTGGCAGTTTGCTGTGTTTTGGCGGGTCGGTTTGGGCTGCGCAAAGCAAGACGCTACTGTCTTACGTGCGTGGGCGAGCGATGGGCACAGATGAACAACGAATACGCCGGACAGTCTGTGGGAAGTCGCGAAAGCACGTCACCCGTAAATTACATCATGGGAGTGGCGCCCGCGGTAGTGCAGGTGTTACTGGAGGGTCAAAAGGCAGTGCAAAGTCTGTTGGATCGAAAAACAAACTGATGCGCACGGACAGCGTACAGGAAAAGCAGCTTGCGGCGACAGCGATGATGGCGCGCACGCTGCAACGCACGTGCGACCAGTGTAACCTTGTGTGGACGTCCCGCTTGTCGGTTGACGAGACGGCAATGGATTTGGAGAAGGGAGCGGCGATGCTTGCCGATGGCGACGTGGGGACATACAAAACAGCCGTACGCACGATGTGTGGAAACATGGGCCGCGAAGGCGCAATGCAGGGCGGCCTGGTGGACAAGCTGAGACGCGGCATGCTACGACCGATGCTTGTGGCTCGCATGCAACCTTTGGAGCTGTGCAGTGATCGGCAGCGCGCACAAACAGAGCGTCTGGTAGAGCACTACACAATTTCTCCAGCGGTCCATTTGAAGAACAACGCGGGTGATGGCATGTACACGTGTGGCAAATGCAGGAGCACAAAAACCCGTTTTGAAATGTACCAGTCGCGCAGCGGTGACGAGCCAATGACCGTTGCCGTTGAGTGTCTGACGTGCGGCAAACGGTGGAAACATTGAGTACTAATCAAAAAGTTGTAACGTTTGAAATGCGTTTTCGTAATCCTCGGCCGTCGTAAAGCTACGGCTCGCTGCTGTTGCCATTGCCAGGGCTGTTGCAACAATATGCATGACAAAACGCCCTGTAATCCAGGCCATAGCCCTGTTGCCCCACGTCGAATTGCAAGCCGCAAGATGCAAATGCAGAACTGCAGAACCAGTCGCCAAACTGCTGCGTTCACAGACCCCAAAAAGCGCTGCCAAATGACGAGTGGGCTCTAAAACAAGCTCCAAGTTGGTGAGATCGGCAAGCGTTTTGGGGTACACCATCGTGCCGTCGTCGCTGTTGAGCGAAAGCATCTGTTGCAGGTACGCTGCTGGGTTTGTGCCGTCGTCGGGCAACTGTGCGCGCAGAAAACTTTCAAACTCGACCCACTTGGCGTCGCCGCTGTATTGGTCCTTGTGTGCGTCCACGCGCACTTGCGGCCAGTTGCAATCAACGTATCGGCGCAGAGGATGCACATGTTTCTCAACAAACCGCAACTGATCTTCGTGCGAGAGAGGTGTGTGAAACGTTTCGGCGCGCAACCCAAGTGCCTGTCGCATCAGATCCATGTGGACGTTGCAGATAGTCACTAAAAGCACAGCCTCTGGATCGCACGGGCTAAAAATCGGCATGATGTCACGGCCTTTCCACGTCAGGTCAGCCGTGAAAATTTCTTTCTGCACGTCTTCGCAGCCTTGCCGCGCCTCCTCGCCCACGCGCGAAGCGCACTCTGCCACCATGTCTTTCAAACAGTGCAAGTCGCGCACTTTGTGTACAAGCATCAAAAGCGACACGTACAGGTGCTGCAAAATGGCCGATGGTATTGCAATATGCGCTGTGTCAAAGACAGCCACCAACTGGTACAAGAGAGCGCACAGCGCCTGTGGTCGACGCGGCGTGTCACCGAAGTGCAACCCTCCGTGTTCGCTCTCTTCTTCTTCCACGGCTGCCAGTACGGACATTGGGTACAGGATGTGTTGCAGCACTTTGGGATTGTACGCGCACAACCAGGTCGTGTAACGACTCAGACCACCCTGCGGCCACCGCGCTTCGACTATATCAGTCGTCGGCTCGGCACAAAAGAGCTGCTCCGTCACTGCTTCGGCGCGCACACGCCTTGTTTCCCTGCGTTCGCTTGGCGTGCCCGCAAACGGCTGGTTCGCGGTCCACTTGTTGGACTTTGTCTGTTCGGCCAAAAACCCAATCGTAAGCATCAGCAAGTGCAAATCTGTTTTCGCGGCATCTTTTGCCTCTTCTGCCTCGCGTCGTGCCTGTTGACGCAGCGTCGGCAGCTCGTTTTCTTGCACACCCTGCGCCTCCGCGCTCTCGCCAAGCTCTGTCTCGGCCCACACGTTGAACTCTGCAAGTGCCGCGTCTAAATCCATGCCAATGTCCACTTCGTTGTCATCGTTTTGCAGCTCCATGTTCAAAGCAACCGATATCCAAAAACAATCGTACAGCAACCCAGCGCTCGTTTTTTACAAAATACAAGATGACAACGAGCCGTGTATCAACCGCCTGGCCGCGTGGGCGACGGGGTCGCACGGAATGTCACACGTCGAGCTACGGTTCAGCAACGGTGAAAGCGTCTCAATCTACCAAAACGAATCGGTCTTCTTGAAAAAGCGTGGCTACAGCAACAAGCAGTACGTCATCGTGCCGCTCACCGGAGTCAGCGTGCAACAGGAGGCGGTAATGTACAAATTTGCGCAGCAGCAGTGCAACAAACGTTTCAATTACGCCGGATTGAAACGCGCGTGGACGCCTGCGTGTTTCCGACGCACCACCGACGGGCACAACGTAGACGGGTCGTGGTTTTGCAGTGAGCTTGTCACCTCTACCCTGCACCAAGGCGGCCACCTATTGCACGTGGAACCCAATGGTTCTTCTCCAAATCAACTTTACGACACGGTGCGCGCCGGCAAGCAAAGCTCTTTAGGCGGTGCCGTGGGCGTCAATACACTGGCAATGAACGCGCGACAGTCTTCGTTAGCAATACCTGGTATCAACCGACAGTGTTTGACAATGGCACAAGTCAACGGGCACTCCGTGCTGAGGTGAGGAATTCATACCGTGGTACAAAGGTACAGATGTCCACCTTGCAGGCGTTGTATGTGATGTATTATACAAACCAGCTACTCAACAGATTTGTGCACTGCTCCTGCAACCGTATGGGCACTCCGCCACACTCTTTCCACTGTTGCACCCACACCTCGCTATCGTCCGCCTGCGACCTCTCTCGCAGCAGTCGCAATCCACACTTAGCCGTCGCCTTGCCACTCAGCATGCTCATGTCAAGTTGTGCAATATCTCTTCCATCTTTGAAGAGGAACAGCGCTCGGTACAAACCGTCCTTATCAGGCTTGTACGCGGCTGCCAGCTGCCGAAACAACACATCGCGCACTTTTGCGTGGTCTTGCTGCCACACCATGTCCGCGCAGTCCTGGCGCGGCAGTGCACGTTCGTACGGAAGACATGCCACGTGACCCCAAAAAATACCCATTTCGCGGCTCACAATCGTCTCTGTGCTCGCGCTTTCGCAGCAGTGTCCACTACGAAACGGTGTTTTTTTGGCACTGTCTAATCCCACCGCGCGGCGCACTTTTTTGATTTTCTTGGCGTCCGACATTCCGTAAGCACGTTTCCAACGCTGCTTGCACGTGTACGCAAGCTGCTGCGTTCCCACCCACCCAACGTCCAAATCTTTGTTGATTGTCGTTCCCACCATATCAATCCACGTCCGAGTCGCGGGATCTCGCGTGATTGCCAGCTGTGTCCATCCACAGTCAATCATTCGCACGTACACATTTTTGTCGCCTTTTGCCTCGCGGTACACGTACACGTTTGTTGCGCTTAAATCGCCGTGCACAAACCCAAACTGCTCCAGCAGCAACTGAACAACGCAGCCAAACTGCACAAGCACTACACCCAACTCAAACTCCGATTTGTAGCCGCCAGCTTCGGTTCTGCGCGTGAGAAAAGTTTGCATTGACACTCCTTGCGCTTCACCGCCTCCATCAATCGCTTCGTATGCCACTCGATACTCTGGTGGCGCGGCATGCTGCGTGCGCGACGTACGTTCGCACGCAAGAAACTCCGGCAGTATGCTCGCCGCCCACGTTCCGTGCATGCGTTTCTGCGCCGCCCTGTGAATCGCAATCTCGGCAAGCAAGCTGCATGCATTCTGCGCCGCACAGCGGCTTGGTTTGCGTGGAAATTTTACGGCAACCGTTGCGCGACTGCCTTTCTTCCCGTACAGGCGCACGCGCCCCGTCGAACCCTGGCACGTGGCTTTGCACTCCAATTCTGTCAGCAACGAGTCCACCGGTGGCGAAGCAACCGCTACCTGCGAAACGTGGTTGTGCACAGAGACCAACGCGTCCCACGCTGCAATTGTCATAGTACCGACCAATCGCCAGCCGTGTGCTTGCGGCCGCTGTGCCCGCAGTGCCAGGATCTACTGTGGCGTGGTACGTACATATGTACAAGGTTTGATTCCAATTGTGCCAAGTTGCTAATTTGCGTGTTCAACACGCAAAACGTGCACCCGATAAAATGGCGGGTACGATAGTCACAAACACAGGTGCGAGGGCAAACTGTGGTTGCTATAAAGCCTTGGCTTTAAGTGTGCTGTGTACGATGCGCGCGCCGCTTGTCAATGTGCCCAAACATTCGCTGCGACGGGACGGCCGGCAATCGCGTGCCACTAACGGATTTTGAGTTGGATCATGCGCTTGTGCTGCTTGTGTTGGCCGTGGCTGTGTGCGGGCTTATCTTGTACCGACGTCTGATGCGACGAGAGTCGACGCTTCCGAAAAAGTCCGAAGGACACACTGAAATGTATGCACAAGACATTGTCAGCGGCATTCCCGCTGTGCTGTACTTGTACGCAGCTATGTACGGAGCAACGGTGGCGCCTGCGTACGGCACGTTTACGGACGCGAATAGCGATTACACTGGAGGAGAGAGCGTGGTGTATTTTGTGCGCTCCTACGAGGCCCTGCTCGTGTATGCAGTGATTGCGGTATACTATACGCGGACAAAGAGAGTTAACGTCCATGTCGTCTTGGCCCTGGTTGTCGCTGCGTCGTTCTTGGTTGCACAGTACGTCATTCTGTTGGCTGCGAGCAAGACAGAATACCAGCGGCACTGGGAGTTGGGGTGTGATCGCAGGCAAACGCGTTTGGGAGAACATGTCATCAACTCGTGTATTGGATATGCATTTACGCGGGGCGCACTGACGCGCGTGGCGCCGAGCGCGTAGTTACACAGATCGCACAAGCAGCCGCACTTGTGCACTGCTCAGTTCTTGTACATTTTCAAATGAAGACAATGTTGTGTACAAGCTTGCGGGGCTAATTTTTTGTGTTAATGATTCCACGGCAAAAAAGCGCTGACTGCTTGCCTGCAGTTGTTTCCTCTGCGCTGAAGACAGCGTTGCAAAACCCAGTACAACGTCGGCCACAAGCTCCGAACAAATGTACTGGTCTTTGACGGATACAGAATCGTCAATGTCAACTACACCCTCCCTGCCGCACGGCAGCAAAAACGTAAAGTACGTATCGCGGCGGTAACCCGCAGTGCCAACTCGTCGCAGCAGCCACAGAAGCGCACGGTTGCGCTGTCGCAGGTGCTGATTAAAGAGCATCGTTATGTCAAGCCACTGCCAGCCAATCGTGCCGCCATGTTTGACGTCAACCGGTAAGTAGCTACCGTTGTTGTCACACAAACCGAAAAATGCGTCGGTTTGCACTGCGCTGCGATACACTCCGTGCGGATCAATTGCCCCAACCGTAGCCAGTGTAGATTGCGACGACTTATTTGATGTGATCAGGAACACAAGCTCGCAGTGCACCTGATCGCCGCCCGTCAGCAGATTAATGGCCTGATCGACGAAGGCGTCTGCGCGCGCATTTCGGAACGCCACGTACACCGCAGTCACTGCAAAGTCATCCTCGGCCATGTGCAATGCAATTTGAGGTTCAGACCATACCATGTACCAGGCAAGGACGTACTTGTGATTTTGCGACGTAGCTATATACGGTTGCAAACACCGGATTGGCGATGGGACTCGGTACGCACTGCCGACAAGTGTACTTTACAACGACACCCAAGAAAACTTCGTGTCCACATATGCCGGGAGGCGGCACAAATACCTGGTACCGTGAAGGACTGACAGCTTTTGATGAGGCGGATATTGTTGGCGTTGACGTTACCGAAGCGCTGCAGTTTTTAAAGCTTACCAGCGATTACGTGCCGCAAAACCTGAGCCAGCTGTGCGATCTCGCGTGTCGGCAGATGCACCGCCAGGTCCACGCGGCAGCGGCGCGCAATGGATCGCAGTTGGTGGTAATTATGTTGGACGGTCGGCGGCGCGCAATGATGAAGGATGTGGAAGCGGCACGAAGGCGACAGGGCAAAACAAGGTTAGACGTGACTGCGATGGAGGGCGATCCGAGCGGCAACGACGACATGACGGGAACCGAGTACGCGCTTCCGTGGCACATTCTCACACCGCCGAACCCACAAGGCAAAGACGCGGAGCGAGCGTACTGCTCCTTAAACGTTATGGGGCGCATTCGACGTTTTACAGCGCGCATGTTGCACAACGAAGGACCGTACAAGCTGCGCTTAGACCGCAACATTCAGCGTCTACTGGTTGTGGCCGACGAACACAGCGCGTCCGACAGTGTGACGTACTGGTGCTACGACAAGGATGCGGGCAGGTGGCACAAGGAGAACGTGGGCGGTGTACGAGACGAACAAAGCTGCGACGGCGAGGCAGACGTGCTGTGGCCACTGCTGCTGACACGAATACTGCAGCAGAGACGGATTTTTGCGATCCCGACAAACGAACTACACGTGGCAACGTTTTCCGTCGATACTGACTGGGTGGCGATAGGTGCGATTTGGTTAGCGGCGCGACGTATCATTTTGCAAAACGGCGAGTGCGCGGAGGCAAAAGTGATGCTGCGGTGGAACAAAAGGAGCGTGCAGGGCAAACTCAAAGGAATGCTGTCGTGTTTTGACATACACACGCTGGTGGAACAGATGCTGGCAGACGCAGGTAAGCGCGGCGTCGAGCAGCCTTTGGAAGTTGTAGCCAACGAAATTTTAGGGTGGATTAGCGTGGCAGGATGTGATTTTGTGAAGCAAGCGGACATGCGGAAGGGGAGAAAGCTAGGATTTGCACAGCTTGCGCGTGAAGTTGCCGGAAAAAATGCGTTAAAAATTATGCAAGTAGCGGCAACGCCAGCAATGGTAGATGAGTCTTACCAGCAAGGGGAAAACTTTGAGGTGAGCGCAACGTACAGCACCGGGCTGGCTGTTGTGTTGACGCTGACACATCAAAAGGTGCTAGAATTTACAAACAACTCACAGTCAAAGAAAACGGCACTGCCCACAGAGTACGCGATTGTGCAGTCAGGCGGGCGGGTGGCGATTCGCAACGCGGCCACCACAGTTGCGTACTGGCTGGCGGCGGCGATTGGAGGTGCCGCCCTGCGAAGCGTTGTTCCGTACAAAGTAAACATTCCCGTCCACCAGGTGCTCATGAGCGGATTTGCACCTCAACATTACAAGCGAGATGCGGAAAGCGAGAGCGACGAGGGCGTAGGTCCCAACAAACGCCGCGTTTTGCGCTGGGCTACCGAAGAAGAAGTTAGCGACGAGGACGTTCCGCGCGCGTCTTGGGTTTTGCCACTCGCATAGATTTTTTGTCAACTTGGAAGGCGCGAAACCGTACAGGGCAGATGTTCCCTCCGCAGGCGTGCAATTGCAGACACAAATGTAGTTCGATCGATGGTACCTTCCAAAAACCGCTGCACAACTATTTTTGCACGCACGTAGTACGTCAGAACTTTGCTTTGGCCGCACGAAGCAGATCGCGTCCATTGTGTAGCCAGGCCACCGGCAAAACCAGATGGCGTGGCGTAGTAACCAGCGTGCTTGACAGCTACCGAAAACCGTGTCATAAACTCATCGCGCGTACATGTAGTTTCGTTTGAACTGATAGTTGCACAATCCAGGGACGCGCAAGGCATGCACACAAAGCAGCGCCTACACTATCTGAGGCGATGCATCCGCTCACAGCACATCTTTTGGTCTTTTACTTTTTACAGGGCTTTATGCTCGCGTTTCCGGGCGTTGCAACGCTCATTTTTACAAAATGGGTGTGCGGAGGAGATCCAAACACCGCATCAGAACTGCAAACGGTCTACACTCTGAGCTGGACAATCAAGCCATTATACGGGTTTGTCATTGATTGTCTGGACGGCAAGCGCCGGCAGGGTATTGTTGCAGGCCCGTTTTCTACATATGCGCGCCCGATGACATGGGCTTATATGGGCGCCATTATTGCAGCGATTGCCGCGTTTGTCAATGTGTTCGTTGCAGACCATTTGTTTGACGGCATGCGCGCATACAACAGCGCCGGAAGCATGTACATTGCATGTATGATTGCGGCGGGAGTGGGAACGTCAATTCAAGATGTGGTCTTAGACGGCATTGTGGTAGAATGGGTGCAGCAGCTGGACCAGGATACACTGACCGAAGGCTCGGGAGCCGACGTGCAGAGTTTGACATGGACGGCGCGTTTTGGAGCGTCGGCATTTGGGGGCGTGCTGGGCGGAGTTGCATTTGAGAAATTGCCGCATCCGGTGACAATGCTGGTGCAGTTTGGTGTCGTGTCACTGTGCTTGCCGCTTTTTTATTCACTTAGCACACTTGAGGCGTTTCAGCAACTGGGATGCGGCAGTACACACGCGGCCGAGCGCGCAGAAGGCGATATGCACCCGCTGCCGCAAAGCGACGAGGCGACCGATGTAAATGAGAGAGAAAACGCACAGGAAGAGGAAGAGACGGCGACAGCACCGAGTGATGACAATGACGGCACGGATGATGAGCAAGTTGACTCAAACAATTTTGATCAGCTGGAAATGAACGCAATTGCCTTGCAAAATGACGCGTGGGAAGAAGCCGCGGAAAAGTTTGACACGGAGCAACAGGAGCTCTTGCAAACACAACAAACACTAAAGATTACGGCGGCATTCAAAGAAAAAAGCGAACGGAAACACGTACGCGTGCGCTACATTCGCACTTTGCTGTTTATGCTGCTATGGCATTGCAATCCGTCCATTGGGGCGTGGACATACTACTTGATGGACGTAAGGGGCATTACGATGACACAGCTCGGATTGTTAGAGGCATTTGGCGGTCTTTGCATGGCAGGCGGCGCGTACATGTACAAGCAATG
>Ga0222716_10005270_pt1 | contig 10071 bp, 16 predicted proteins | sample C33_13DmetaG_FD_165044 | JGI IMG/M metagenome (GOLD analysis project Ga0222716, IMG submission 165044) | Estuarine water microbial communities from San Francisco Bay, California, United States - C33_13D | ecosystem: Environmental > Aquatic > Marine > Unclassified | place: USA: California...
TTGAGCTTGAATGCCTTCAGGGCTATGTCCTGTATGTGTGTCTGCAAGACCATACTGATTACCATCAGTACCTCCCATACATGCTTCTCCGTTATACATTGCAAATACCTTATACATACCAGTTAACGATAAATAGCCATCCAAAGTGTAAGAAAAGCTTGTAGTGTCGAAATATGCATTCAAATAATCCATTGTAAGTACATTTGTTAAGGAATGTGAAGCGTTGCCAGAAGTGATAATCCAAGGAGTATATTGATATATACTTTGTTTGCCATATTCAGTATAGCCTGAAGGTGGTTTACCTGCAGCTCTCATGTTTCCTTGATTCCACTCTTTCTCAAATCTAAGTCCTAAATATTCAGGTCCTGTACTTCCACTTAATGCGCCTGTAATAAATCCGAAAGACTGCAGCATGTTATCTGCAGAACTAGACTCTATTCCAGTATACATAACGGATGGTGCAATTCCACCTCTGCTTTTTGTCGTAACAAATGATGCAGTTATGTTTGTGTCACCTATAACTTTCCAATGATTCCAGTCATATCTATGTCCTTTATGGTGGTCAAATCTTATACCATTTACAGATTCTGAAAAATTATTTTGTAGAAATTTATTTTGATAGTTTTCTCCACTATAAGTTACGTAACCTCTAGCTCCTCTCCAATTTACACTGCCTGAGTTCATAGGGTTTGTTGCCCATATAGCTTCAGAACCTGTTGACTGCCAGAATGGTAATGGCCGTGGTGTACCTTCTTCATGACCTACAATATATGAAAGATAACCTGTGTGTATGTGGTCTATTCTTGAACCTGAACATAGTGAAGATGTATATATCAAATTGTCATTAGCATCTGTAGACCAACTATAAGGTGCTCTAGCCCAACCATTTCTTTCAAAATGCTCACCTTGCAAACCAGAACCATCAAAATAGTCTAAGCTACTTGTCTGGCTTAAATCTTGTGAAGTATCAGGTGGTCCCCAAAACTGACCGTAAAAATTTAGAGCTAAAGCCAATGATTCAGCTTTGGTTCTTAAACCTTCAGGCATCCAGTCTCCATTATTTATAGTAGTAACTGATGATGATGTCATAAAATATAAAGGTGCTGCTGGCCACACGCCTGAATATGTTCCAAAGGCGTCAGTTCTTGTAAACAATCTATTGAACGAAGCTGTATCTTCTATGTACCATATAGAATGAAAGAATTTTTGTTCAAAGCCGCTAACATTAAGATAAGAGCCACTAGAACCAGCATAACCAGGTTGTGTAGATAAACCTCTGTTCCAGAAAGATGCTGATGTTTGAGACTGTGAAGCGAATGAGTATATAGTACTTCCGTATAAGTTCTGCGGTATTAGGTTACTTGCAACATTTGCTGCTATACCTTCGTTAAAACCTGCCCCTAAATAATCATATTGAAAATTTGGTGATATTACCTTTAGATTAGGCCAACCAGTATAGTTATTTATATTGACTTCTTCATACATACCTGTATTAGTACTATGCATAGGGTCCATCATTAATGGGTTTGCAGTTATATTATTTGGTCTTACCGAGCCACTGAATCTGTAGTAATTATAATGTCCTCTAAAAGTACCATTTCCGTATTGAGCAATACCAAAATCATTTGTATCATTTGCGATACTTCCCATAATCAATCTTGAGTGTATTCCATTTAGATATACGATTCTATCATTAACTAGCACATCACTGCCATCAGTTAACGGAATTCTGTTTTCGTATGACTCTATTCGACTTGAACTGTAAAAGAAGTTGTAATAGTCATATGATTCACTTAGTGGATAACCTCCTGTTTTATCGCTTGGTTTAGACTGCTTAAAATTATCTAAAAAAGATGAATCTACTGTACCTGAGCTTTCAAAACATGTCTGGCAATCTACCTGATTGTATGGATTTAAAACTTCTGGTGTCCTAGTGAAGTCTGACTCTTCACCATAACCAGTGGCCAAAGCATCAAAATTTGTGATATATGGGTCACCTGTCGATCTAAGCCAAAAATTTGTATCACCAAGTATCGCCGACTTAATCATAGCTGGGTGTCCTTCTTGGCCAAGAGATATCACTAAATGTCCATCACTACCAAGTATTCTTGGAGCATGTAAATCATAGCATGACCAGAAATTCCAATCTTCTGGAATTGTTGGGTTTGAATTTGCAACAGGTGGCTGTAATGGTGTTGGTGAAACAGGTGGAGAATATATGGCCATTAGTAAGCTCCTCCAACAGGTATTGTAAATATGTATACGCCATTTTCTAGCATTAATGCAGATAATATTTCGCTTGTTCCAAATGTGTCTTGAGGGTAAGAAGTCTCGGGTCTACAGAAAAATACTTCACCTGCAGACAAAGATGTTGTGTTATCCTTTGCTGTTAATTTTGTACACCCAGATGATATATCAGTTGTTTTACCTGGTGATTGGCATGAAACAATATAGTCATTAACACTAACATCTTCCACCGTAACAAACTCAAGTCCATTTGTACCTACTTTTAATAGAAGATAAAGCTTACCTAGATTTATCTGGTAACCATCATCGAATGTTAAACGTTTTACATTTGCAGTTACTGTTCCTGACGATAAATGCTTAGCTCTAAATTTTTCCAATATAGTACATTCACAATTAGGTCTTTTAACTTTAATTTCTGGAAGAACATTAACAGCTGCACCTCCTGTAGGAAGAACCGTACCTGTATCGGCAATTATTGTTCCAATAGTTTTAAGCTCACCTTCATCAGTACATCTTATGTTTGTGACCTTGCTTATATATGTTGAAGTGTTTGTAGAGTAAGAAGACTGTACAGCTGTAGCTGCTGATGTAACAAGCAACGCAGTATTATTTACAGGCGATTGACATCCTTGACCTGGTGGTCCTGCTTGAGTCGAATGTCTTAGTCCCATACTGTGTCTTCCAAACTTGCTTTTATTATCTTTGCTTTAAGTGGCTGGTCTGTTTCACTCATCAAATATATTATATATTCGCCTTTACTTATTTCTTTAATCTTTATGTACATCTAATTTTCTCCAATAACCTTGAGGACAATCCTCAACTTTTAACCTTGCTTTAATGTTTATATAGCAACCACAATCTTCACATCTGTTTTCTTTATAATTTAAAAACGGACAAGCTTTACAAACTGCTACTCTTTCTTTAAAATCTTTGTTGCTAACATGCTTAAATCCTGATTTTATATTTAAAAATAGTGATTTTATAAATCCTTTAGCCTGTCTTATGAATCTTTGTCTTTTTCGTTTCTTACAGCACGCCATATCCTATAACTCTCCTTTACGGTTTTTAACATATTCTACTTTTATCTTTATTTTTGGCTCATAATGGTCAGGTGTTCTATCATCTACTCCAAAATATTCTGATTTGTCTTTGTCCATTCTAAGTGTCATCTCCATGTCTGTAACATTAAGCATTATTTGACCTGTTGTCGACAATATATCTTTGTCAGTAGCACCTTTAACTTTATCTGCATTTCTATAAGGATTATTTCTCATGTTGTCTGCATAATAAGCACTTAGTCCGTTTAGTACATCATCTGGAGTCTTAACTTTTGTTAACATTTTTTGAGCATAATCCCATCTCATTTCTGAAGATTTTTTAGAAGGACCTGATGTATATCCTGAATCTTTATAATCGTATCCATGATTAGTTCTTACGTGATTTTGTTTTCTATTAAGCTTTTTTATAACAGGCTTATGTTCTGATGTCATTTCTATAGAATATGTGTTATTAGGAGTTGCAACAAACGTGTGACCTTTAACACCTACGTCTCGCTTATCATCACCTGTAAAATTCATTATTGATGTGAGTGATTCAGAAGCTTTCTTAAACATGAGTGCTCTTCTTATTTTCTTGCCATCTTCAGAAGGTTTACCTTTTTTCTTTGCTAATTTCTTTTCTTTCTCATCAGCATTGACCATAAGTGCAGAATTTATAATTGCAGTACCAAAGCTATTCATACCTTCTGACCAATCTGTATCTTCATCAACTATATATACCATCTCGACATCGTTAATAAGTTCTCTAACTACCTTTACTCTTGCAGAGTAAGACCTATCTCTATTTTTTGCTAATATAATTTTATTATTAACAATTGTATGTGCTATTGTACACTCATTTATCATATTGTCCCTTTTATTATATAAATATCAAACTACTACTTAACCAATGAGGTCACAATAGTGATATGTGGATATTTTTTCTTAAGAGCATCTACCGCTTTTATATTCTTAGGACTGTCATCCATAAAATATATTGGGTTGTAACCTTTTTGGATTTCTCTTTCAATATAGTCAGCTTTCTTTTGTGGGTCACCGCTACCTAATGTGACAACATAGGGTTGTATTCCTATAGTTTTAAAGAAAGAATTTATTGGAGCTCCAAGTCTTCTTGCTGTTAGTATCGTAACCTTTCTACCGCCTTTTTTAAGTTGTTTGCGTAGTAAATCAACATTTTTCTTGATAAGTCTAGGACTTCTTATTTTTCTATCGAAATCTCTAAAGTCATATTCTTCTCCTTTCTTAAGTCCGGAGTGAACGGCAAATTCTGCAGCATCTAATTTGTATTCTGTACCATCTGGTCTTAAAACATATACCCACGAGTCAGACTTTACAAGTGTATCGTCAAAATCAAAGATGCTTAACATCTTAGCTTCTCTTAGTATTTGTTTTAATTTAATCATTAGTTCCAGTGCTTTCCGAATATAGCCATACCTGATTCTTTAAACTTCGACCAGTTTTTCCCAAATACAGATTGCGGAGACAACACGAATTTTTGTACTGCGTCAAACATAGCATTTGCTTCATCTTCAAACATTTTAGCATTAGGTTTATTTCTATGTTTTTTAGATGCTGCTGCTAATTTTTGTGCTGCTTTGTCTAAAGAAGATGCTGCACGTAATACTTTTTCATGAGCTTTTTGCAATTCAATAGCATCTTTAACTTGCCATTGTTGTGAAGCTTCATTTACCATATTTTTTAGTTTCATATGTATTTTCTCCAATTCTTTTCTGCTTTATGGGCTGCTTTTTCATAAGGATTATTTGCATATCCCATTTTGCTGTATTGCTTTCTTTTCTTTGGGTCCTGAGTTGCATGTGTATATTCATGCAGTATAGCTTGAATCACTTCTTTTTCAGATTTCATTGCAACTTTGAATACTGCAATAACATTCTTCTTCCATACATATTGTGCATGGTCACCTTCATGTCCATCAGAAGGATAGTCTTCTATTCCACTGTTGAATGACAGCACGTTATTGTGGATTTCTATTTTAGGAGTACCTTTTCTTGCCCTACCTAAGTCTTTGATTATCAAAGGATAGACTCTGTCTATAACAGCTTGTATTTCTTTGCTGTCAAGTCCTTCAGACAGTATGTCTTTTAACTTTATCATTTCTAGCTGACATCCATTGAGTCATCCCAAGTCAACTTTATCCCTTGTTTTTTTAATTGCTTGGCTGCCTTTTCTAATTCGTTATCGTCCATACTTCTTAAGCCAATATCCCAACCTAATAATTTGGAAAGTGATTCTTCTGCATCTCTCCAGCTATCCCAGCCTTTAACTCGTTTTTTGCCGTCAACTACTGTTCTGTAAAATCTTCCTCTGCTATCTTCAAACCATATATCTATAGTTTTTATTTTGCCTTCGTTTAATATGTTTGTCAGTTTAATCATTTTTTCTTTCCTGTGTATTTATATTATAATATAACAAAAATATTTGACATTTACCACTTTCTACACGACCAATATCTAGCTTTTGTTTTAGGTCCAGGATTGTCACAATTAAATCTAGCTCTAAATGATTTTCTTGCTGCTGGGTTATTTTTCTTAATAACCATACCTTTAGCACCAAAACTAACTTTCTTTACCTTGTCTCCATCCTTAACGTATACCTTAAACTTACTATTACCATCACCTTGCATGGGTTTGTTGAGTTGAACTTTACGACCCTGATATTCAGCTTCTGAGATGTGTTTCCCAGCCTCAATTAACCATTCTGTAAAGCAACCGATGTCTTCTTTTTTAACAAAAAGCTCATTTTCTTCTTTTACGCATTTGTCTTTACCATTTTCAGTCCCTGCGTATCTATACCCTTTCCAACAAGCCTTTCCGTCTGCACCTTTAACTTTTCCTTCAAACATAAATTCATGTGTTCCACCTCCTGAAGATATCGAGCTCCATTTTACATGTTTTATTTTTAAAGTAGGCTCCATTGCTACCAAAGATTTAATTACATCATCTGGGTTAACTTTATATCCATAGTATACTGTCATACCTTTTTTGTTAAATTTTGTAATCTTAGGCTTTGTGTTACCTGTGTAGTCTATTGCTAACTTGTATGCTGCATCTTTCTTATTTACAGTTTCGTCTAATATCTTTCTTAATTTCATAGTGTACCTCTTATGCGTGTGCTATATTTTCGTATGCCGTTCTTCCATTCTTCTTAAACGCTACAGTCAATTTTTTTCTATTAGCTCTATGTGTAACATAGCTTACATGAATCCAGTTAGGATTTTCATTGTCACCAAATTCCCATATCAACTGGTCAAAATCCATATTGTCTTTTATGTAGTGATACATTTCAGCATTTGTTTTATATCCAAATGTATCATCTAAATCTAAAGCTTGTCCTTTCATGTGTTGAGAATGCTTAGCTCCTCCTATAGCCGTATTAACAGGTTCACCTCTGAAGAAACTGTTAATTTTTATAGGTCCACCAACCCATTCTCTTAGTGGTTCAAAAAATAGTCTTGCAATATCATGCATACATTTTCTTTGTTCTGCATTTGGTGTATTGTCTAAACCTAGTCTATCTGCTGTGTTGCTACGTACGCCTTCTTTGTAGCTAACGTGGTCACTGAATTTTTCCATTATTTTCCTTTTACTTTTTCAAATGAACTAATACCAAAACATCCTAGTGTAACCCATACAAACGAATTGTATATTACTTCGTTAATTACTAACTCACCATCTATAAATATAAAGCTTGTTACAAGATCTGCTACTGCAAATAACACCATTACTACGAATGATGCAAATCCTACAATATTTTTTTCATTTATATCGTTTTTATCTTTAAATAATTTCCACATTAAAAACTCTCCATAATTATTTCATCTATCTTATTCTGTACTTCTTTCTTGGTAGCTTCCATCTGCATCATAATATTAGCTTGGAACCTAGAAACTTCTTCCCCTTCGTTATAAATAACTATCGTTGGTACTACTACTATTTTATACTTACCTGCAGCTGCTGCATCTTTTTGAATGTCTATAAATTTAGTACTGCACTCATTTAATTCATTAACCCATGAAACTTTGTTTGCTTCATTAAATCCAGCATTAAATTGTACTACACATATACCATTGTCATTACAAGGTGACTGTCCACTAGCTTTATTTGCAAAAACCATTAAAAACAATAATAATATATAACCAACAAACATTTTCCATTCAACGTAATCTTTTTCCATTATTCACTCCTTGACTGGTCAATTTTACCACCTTTGACGTAACGAATACTATCCCATGTACCGTTTTCGTAGTCTATTCTTTCGAGTTTATACATTATCACATCGATAGCTTCTCTGATCGTGTCTACATCTTGCTGTGTCTGTTCTACTATTTTGAACATGCTATCTTGGTAAGCGATATCTTCTTTTGTAGGTGTCCAAGCATCTACAGGAGAAATTTCTATTATTGTTTCCTTTTTATCAACTTTAAGCACTGCAGCTACTGCAGTAATACTTATTAGTGCGCCTAATATAACCATCAATGTTGTTCTAGACGATAAACATATGTTGTAGTTTAAAAACTTCATATTACCTCATTGCATCTATTTTATCATTTAATTTATCCAATTGGATTTTTATTTCTTTTACGTCTTCCTGTGTTGTCATAATAGTCTGGCGAACTAACTGGTCTTTCATATCAAACTCCATACGTGTAATTGCTGGAGGTGGAGGTACTGGTAGCTCTTTCGCTTCTTGTATATCTGCTTGAAGTGCAAACCACATACCTACTACTGTTGTTATTGCTGCTGCTATACCGCCAAGAGTTTTTACACTCACATTTAAACTAGTATCTTCGTTTAATTCTTTTGCCATTGTTCTCTTCCCTTAAAATACTCTATAATTTACACCAGCACTAAATCCATGCCATGTTCTATTCCAATACTTATTATATGTTCCTTCTACGAATATACCTAGATTCTTGTTATACCAATATCCAAATATCATACCTGCTGAATAATCCATCCACTGCTTTTCGCCATTAAAATTGTAATAGCTGAATTCATTTTCATGGTCACTGTAGTGTAATGGCATTAAACTTCCCCACGCATGTAACCAAGATGTTTTTGTGTATTTATAGTAATCGAATCCCATCACCCATGAATGAGTCCAGTTAATAGGTAATTCGTTTCTTTTCTTTTCTGTGTAATTTGCTAGCATTTCTGGTATTGCAACAGCTTCCCAAACTTCTGTGCTTGTTGCAACAGAGTTTCCAGATGGGTCAAAGTATTCTACTCCACCTTGTCCATCAAATTGTGTTGTATATCCCTCTTCCAATGCTAAGAAAGTATAGTGCAAATTTCCGTTTGATAATAACCAGTCTTCTAATGGGTCGTAACCATAAGGTTCTGACATTCTTTGAGATATACCTAGATTTAACGAAATACCATTTTTCGTTTCATATCTTAATCTCTGAGAAGATTCAAAGTATTTTACATCAGCAAATCCATCTTCTATATATTCAACCTTAGCCATCCAATGAGATAAACAAAAATGCTTGCCACATCCGTCATCACCAACATATCTAATCATGTGATGCTGATCGAAGTATGTTTCACCTTCTTGTCTTTTGTATTCAGCTTGGAATAAAAACTCTATTTCATTTGTCCAAATGCCTTTACCAGCACCGTCACTAAATGAAGCCTCTGTACCTCTTTTAAAAGCTTCTTTAGGTTCATATCCATATCTTTTTATTTTTCTTGCTCCAAATAACACTGAATAGTCAAACGGTGTTACGATTGTTTGTGTTTCTAAACCGTTCGAAACGCTGTATACATCTACGTCTGATATTGAGTTACCTCCGTTTATAGCACCATACACTGTTGAGTATTTAAAAAACTCTTTTACACTAAAGTCTTGTGAGTTAGCTATTAAAGGTAAGCAGAGTAATATTACTAATAATTTCTTCATCATTCCTTCCTTAGCTCTTGTCTAGTACATTAGAACGATTAAGTCCTTTTAGGAATTTTTTTGTTGGTACTAGTGCATTTCCTATTTCAGTACGCTTGGCACTTGTTTTTCCTTGATAGTCATCATATATATCAATTGATACTTTAGTGACATCGACATCACTTGACCTTAACCAGTGTTGTGTCTGATATATAAAATAGACATCTTTCTTACCTTGTACAACGTGATATTGCATGTGCTTAAACATTTTACCACCTTCGTATGTTGCAAGTCTTTTGTTTGCAGCTGCAACATCGCCTCTTCCAAGTCCAAAGCCTAAGCTTTGTAATGCGTCGATAACTTTGTTAGCATTTTTGTCTTTCACATGTTTCATTTGAAAGTTCATATCTGTAAATTCGTTTAGTGTTTTTTCAGTATCTTGTTCGTGTAGTTTTCTTCTCCACGCTGAGTCATTAAATTTTTTGCTTTTTGGATATTTCATTATTGTTTCACCACTCTTGTTGTAAATCTTTTGTTATTATATATAAGTATCAAGTTGTATACTCCATTGGTATAATTAGATAGATCGATTCTTTTAGAATCTTCTTTTATCATAAGTCTTCCTGTCATGTCGTATATTTCAACCTCTACATCTAATCTTGTATCTATATTAAGTACATCGCCTGTTGGATTTGGATAAACCACAATTCCCATAGAGCTTATATCTTCTATTGAAGTCGGCCAGCCTAATTGGCAATAGTCATACATTGATTGACAGCTTGCGTCCCATTCATCAGTACAGCAGAAGCCATCTACATCGATTACCCAAGCGTAACATCCATCGTTTAACCAGTAAGGGTTACCA
>Ga0222716_10005284_pt1 | contig 10055 bp, 5 predicted proteins | sample C33_13DmetaG_FD_165044 | JGI IMG/M metagenome (GOLD analysis project Ga0222716, IMG submission 165044) | Estuarine water microbial communities from San Francisco Bay, California, United States - C33_13D | ecosystem: Environmental > Aquatic > Marine > Unclassified | place: USA: California...
ACTTGGTCGTGAGACGCTGTAAGCCGCTCTTACCCACGCGTTTGTGCGAAGCGCTTTTGAAAGAAGCCGAAGTGGATTTGACTACGAACGTCTCAAACTTACCGAAGAAGAAAAGGGTGCATTTGATCGATATTCTTTCGAATTACGAAATCAAAGCGACCGGTCACCAAGGCTACAGAAAAGCTGAAGTCACCGGCGGCGGCATCGCGCTCGAAGGCATCGATACCAAAACCATGGAGCTGAAAGAGATGAAGAACATTTACGTGTGCGGAGAGATATGCGATATATTCGGAAGAATCGGTGGGTTTAATTTTCTCTGGGCGTGGACGAGTGGACGCTTAGCCGGCATCAGTTGTTCGTCTGGTTGTATAGAATAGTAGTACACTTTTAGGAAAAATGACTCTTTCGTATAGTTTGTGATGTGAGGCCTCCCTCTGCTTTTTCCGCTCCCAGAGCTCCCAAGAGAGAAAAGAGAGAAATTAGGGTACAGCTGACAGCAGTAAAGAAAATTCTGGGAAAAACCCGGATAATTATTGGAATATAACTACTTTAATTCATCTCGCGCGCGGATATAAATAGTATATTGAAAGATGGAGTTACAACCGCATCCGGTCATTCCAAAGAAGAAACCCGTTTTAGTCTGCATTCTCGACGGATGGGGCGAGAACGACATCAAAGACGAGTACAACGCCTGTCACGTCGCGAAGACGCCGACGATGGACAAATTACGGGACCAGGGATCAAAATACTACCGCTCCGTGCTCGCTCACGGAAAAGCCGTCGGTTTACCCACGAATGATGACATGGGAAACTCAGAAGTCGGTCACAACGCGTTAGGTGCGGGTAAAATCATCGCGCAAGGCGCTTCGTTGGTGGACATTTCTCTCGAAAAAGGTACCATGTTCACCGACCCCGGGTGGAACTACATAAAACCGGCGTTCGCGTCCAACACGTTGCACTTGATTACGTTGCTCTCGAACGGTGGCGTGCACTCGCGATACGACCAACTCTTAGGCGTCATGAAAGGAGCCGTGAAAGATGGGTGTAAACGCATGCGTTTGCACATTCTCACGGATGGCCGAGATGTCCCAGACGGAACGTGCCACGAGTACCTCGCGACTTTACAAAAAGATTTAGATGACTTCACGAAAGCAGGATGCGATGCGAAAGTTGGTTCTGGAGGTGGAAGAATGAGCGTGACTATGGATCGCTACGAAGCAGATTGGGGGATGGTCGAAAGAGGGTACAACGCGCACATTTTAGGCGAAGCTGAACATACGTTTACCGACGCCGCGACGGCTTTGAAAACGCTGAAGACAGCCGATGTTTCCGATCAATACATTCCTGCCTTCGTCATCGTCGACGAGGCCGGTGCTCCAGTTGGCGCTGTCCAAGACGGAGATGCCGTCGTGTGCTGCAACTTTCGCGCTGACCGTGTCGTTGAGATTTCAAAAGCGTTGGAATACGAAAACTTTGATTCGTTCAACAGAAAACGTTTCCCGAAGATGTTATACGCCGGCATGATGCAATACGACGGCGATTTGCACTTACCGACGAATTATCTCGTTCCACCGCCTTTAATCGAGAGAACGTCGGGTGAATATTTTGCTAAGAACGGTTTGCGAACTTTCGCGTGCTCGGAAACGCAAAAATTTGGACACGTTACCTTCTTTTGGAACGGAAACCGATCCGGATATTTTGACGAAGCGTTGGAAACGTTTGTCCAAATTCCTTCGGATAACTGCCAATTCAACGAAAAGCCGTTGATGAAAGCGAGAGAAATTACAGCCGCTGGGAAGGAAGCGATGATATCTGGCAAATACGACGTTGTTCGCGTGAATTATGCGAATCCAGATATGGTTGGTCACACGGGCGATCTCGCCGCTACAATTGCCGCCTGCGAAGAGTGCGACGCGTGCTTGAAAGAATTGTTGGACTTGGTGGATGAGTTGGGAGGTGTATTTTTGGTAACTGCCGACCATGGCAACGCCGACGATATGGTACAGCGAAGCAAGAAGAAGGAGTGCTTAAAGGATGCGGATGGTAAACCTTTGCCGTTGACTTCGCACACGTTGGCCCCGGTTCCTGTCGCCATCGGCGGCCCTGGTTTACCGGCGAGCGTCGAGTTGAGAGACGATTTACCCGAAGCCGGCTTGGCGAACATCACCGGAACTTACATCAACTTGATGGGTTACTTAGCTCCGGACGAAATGGAGCCTTCTTTGGTCAAGTGGTAAATATGTAAGAGAGAGAGAGAGAGATTTCATTATGTATTACGTATTAATTCTTCAACGTGAATAATGTTCGATCCAAATCGCTCTATCGATTTTTGTAGACTTTTCTCTTTCGTCTTTCATCATCGTCCACACAAAAATATTCGTCTCGTCGAAAGATATGTTCGCGCAACATCAAGCGAGAAACTCCGTCTTCACCACTGGCCCTACCGCTGGATATTATCATCATCATCACGTACAGAATAATAATAATAATAATAAGAGGAAGAACTGTGCGACAACAACGACAACAAGAGAAAGAAGAACGATGAGGATGGTGAACACAACATCGGCGTCATCCTCTTCTTCTTGGGCAGACTTACAATCGAAATCAGAAAGCACCGAAACGGGATTGAAAATGAAAGAGCAAGCGGAACAGAGGAAAGGGGGAAAAGCTGAACCACACGTGGATAATCTGCTGCATTTATACAGCGCGAAATCGGAAGATGACGTGCGATTGACGTTATATAGAGACCACGCGGCGTGGTGTCCGTATTGCCAAAAAACGCTCTTGATGTTACTCATAAAACGCGTTCCGTTTCGAGTCGAAAAAATTAACATGCGTTCGTACGGTGATAAGCCGAAAGCATTCTTAGATAAAGTTCCAAACGGCCTGTTACCCGCGATAGAGCTCGACGGCGAATTGATGACGGAAAGTCTTCAAATCATGGCACGAATTGAGAGAGAGTTTACCGGTCCAGAATACAAAGTTATGGTTCCCGAACAAGAGTTTGATAGAGTAAACCAACTTTTGGGAATGGAAAGAGAATTATTTGGAGCGTGGTGTGGATTCATCTTTCGCCCGTCGATGCCATTTGGCGTCGGAGGGGCGAGAGGCGGATTCGAGGCTACATTAGACCGAATTGAACAAGCGCTGGGAGTTACTGCCGGACCGTGGTTTTTGGAAAATCAAGAACATCCGAGTCTCGTAGATTTACAGTTTGTCAGTCACGTGGAGAGAATGAACGCTTCGTGTGTATATTGGAAAGGGCTAAACTTGCGAGGAAATAGCAGATGGAAAAACATCGAACGATGGTTTCAAGCGTTTGAGGAGATCCCAGAATATAGAGCCACGAAATCGGATTATTACACGCATGTGATGAACATTCCGCCGCAATATGGACCTGGTTACGAGGATAACACAGCTGAAGTCAAAGAAGCGATGCGCATCATCAACGGAGAAGGAGATAGCTGGAGACTCCCGATTCAATTGAATACGAATTCTTTGGAACCTATTAACGCGTGCGATGTTGGGAAAGAAGAAGAAGCGCGACATGAAGCTGCGTATAAACTCATATCTAATTCGAAAAATGTCGCCAGATTTGCCTGTCGCGGCGCCGGCGAAGCAGGAAGGAAACAATTTCAGGCACCGCTTGCGGATCCATACGCAGTTCCAAACGAGAAATACGTGGACTCGGTCGATGCATGGTTGCGAATCGTCGCCGACGCTATGCTTGACGGCTCGGCTGAGCCACTACAACCGTCAGAACCGAAGAAGGACAAAGAAATCGCAAAGTGCCTGCGCTACTTGAGAGAACGAGTCGGTGTCCCGAGAGACATGAGTTATCCGGCTGCGATGCAATTCCGTGCACATCTCAATTGGGCCATCGACCAATTAGATTGATTAGAATGAAATATACTACTGCTATTATTACTACTATGCATTACACTATATGTTAATATGCTACGTCTACGTTTACTCTAAAGATTTGAACCATCATTTATGTCTAAAAACTTTGCTCGCGTTCGAGAACGTTTGCGTCTACTTTCACTAAAAAGTTTGTTCTCGCCACTGAATAGTGCCCATCATCCGCGGTCGGTGCGTCATACGCCGACACTTGCGCGTCAAACCCGGCACTTTCTAAGCACCCTTTCACCACTCCGGCGACAAAACTCGCGCAATTCATCCCTTGATAATCTTTCGGCACCGATATGAATCTGTTCACTAAAACGTCTCGATCTGAAATCATGTACTCGTCGTCGTTATATATTTCCAACGAATCCGCCGAGCGTCCAAACAGGTTCTTCCACACGTTGTTCTGTATGAACGTCAAGATTCCATTCAATCTCGTCTCTCTTCTCGTTGGTTTCTCTCTGTACGCGAGTAACTCTAACACTCGTCTTCCGACGTGTGCGCCCGCTTCTTCCAACTTCAACTCTAATTCGTTCGTGTCCGAGACGCGTTGCAAATGGTATTGGACGATTTCCGAAAAGAGAAACGCAAAGGCGGATAAGGAGACTTCCTTTCTCCCCGAGCTCATCGGTTGGTCCACCAGTGGGTCTATCGAAGGAGGTGCCATATCAATAAATAATAATGTAGAGTACGCAAAAGTGCTGTTCTCTTTTGGAAATTTGATGAAGAGCAAGCTTTTTTCATGCATGAGAGTTTGTTACAAAAATTCATCGCTTCAGCCGACACAAACTTTGACGCGACGACGACGACGACGACGCGCGCGATATAAGAAGAAGAAGAAGAAGAAACAGAACACACACACGATGGGCACCGGCGAGCGAGGTAAAGGGCAACGGCGACGGCAGAAAGCGCTGAAAGAGGGCAGGACGTACGATAAGAAGAACAACACGTTTCGAGAGCACGACGTCTCTTACGTGGAAAAAGCTTTGAAAGCGGACACCATGTTGGAAGCGCCGTCGTCTTTCAAGAGGTTTATGCGCGCGCAAGAGGAGATTAAAAAGAGACAGATGAGACAAGAAATCAAGAAAAGAAGAGAAAACGGACTGAACGTGGACGATTTAGTGGCAGTGGTCGAAGACGACGAGGAGGGTAAGAATGGAAAGAATAACAGGAACAACAATAACAGGAACGAAAATAAGACGAAGAAGAAAGAACGGAAGAAAGACGAGGACGAAAAGAAATACGAAGGCTTTTACGACGAAGATTTCGCGAATGCGAGAGAATATGCGGGCGTTCAGGATGATGTAGAAGCACTGCCGGCTTCAAAGACAACTCAGAAGACGAACGATAGGGACGACAAGGACGACGATACAGAAGAAGAAGAAGAAGAAGAAGAAGAAGAAGAAAAGAGAGAAAGCGAAAGAAACGATGACGACGACGGCGGTAACAGTAGTAGTAGTTTTAGCGGCGATGATGATAGTGAAGACGTGGGAGAAGAAATTCGAAGGAGGAACATGCCCGATAAAGGTGAAAAGGGTCAATTGTTCGACGAAGACATCCTCGGAGAAGAAGGCAAAAAGATAAAGAAAACGAAGAAGACTAAGTATAAATCGCTTCGCGAGAGGAAGAAGGAACAACGAGCGCAAGCAAGGATAGAGGAAGAAGAAAAGGAAAAGTTTCTCGGCATAGTCAAAGAACTGCCTAAGTTCGGAGAAGTTGCAGAGGCACCGCCGCAAATTACCATAAAGAGGAAAGGTGGTGGTGGTGGTGCAAAAAATGGTATAAATGGAGGCGCTGGAAATCGTCAATCTAAAATTTTCGCTGACCTCATGTTCAATGCAAACTCCAACATGAAAAAGAAAAAAGCGACGAGGTCGCGTCAAGGTCCAATCATTGGATTGAAAAGACAACACGACATGGCAGTTTTGAGAGAAGATTTAATCGCAAAATATAGAGAAATGAAGAATCGTCCTTCCACAAATGGACGAAGTGCGTCAGTAGGAGCCAAAGAATCCTCGCGAGTATTTGAACAACGACCGCGTTTCGAGCAAATTCGAGAAGACGCGAAGAATGCGAAGAAGAAGAAGAGATGAAAGCATGCTGAGAGGGAAGATGTGCGGAGTTAGTAGTGTATACTTTTATCATCATTACTTAGTATTTAGAATCGATATGAACTTCAGATATTTAAATATTTTTTGGATCTAGAAAAAATCTTGCAAGGCTTGCATTTGTAAGTTTCCTTCTTGTAAGATTTTCAAGGAGCCTGCGGTTGCTTTAATACCAGCGACAGTCGTGCAAATAGGAACTTTCAAGCCAACAGCGGTTCTTCTCAACTCGCGGCCGTCTGTTAAATCGTTCGCGTCACCAGAAGACGTGACAAACATCAACTTCAAATCACCGTCACGCAAGATATCACCAATGTTTGGTCGACCTTCGTGAATCTTCTTCACTTTTGTCACCTTGATGCCAGCGCTTTCTAAAGTGGTAGCAGTTCCGCCCGTTGACAAAATTTCGAACCCCATGTCTACAAGATTTTTAGCGACCGGGACCATAGCTTCTTTGTCCGAATTTTTGACGGAGATGAACACCTTTCCAGACTTTGGCAACTTTTGTCCGGCAGCGATTTGAGCCTTGCAGTACGCGCGCTCAAAATCAAAGTCAATGCCCATAACCTCACCGGTTGATCTCATCTCAGGTCCTAACAACGTGTCGCACCCTAGAAATTTGTCGAATGGTAATACAGCTTCTTTAACAGAAATGTGCTTCGTGATCGGTTCTTGCATAAACCCAATCTCCTCCAGCGATTGACCGGCCATAACTAACGAGGCATATTTCGCCAACGGATGTCCAATCGCCTTCGAAACAAATGGAACCGTTCTCGAAGCTCTCGGATTCGCTTCAATAATGTACGGCGTGCCATCTGGCATAACCGCATATTGCATATTCAATAATCCGACGACACCTAAACGTCGAGCAAGTTTCGGTGTCCACTCACGAATCGTCGCTAAAGCCGATTCCGGAACCGTTTGGGTCGGCAAAGAGCAGGCAGAATCACCAGAATGCACCCCAGCTTGCTCGATATGTTCCATGATACCACCGATAACGACGTTGCCAAAAGAATCACACAAAGCATCAACATCCAATTCCGTCGCTTGGTCGAGATATTTATCGACCAAAACTGGGCGTTCCGGATCGACTTCAACAGCTGTGCTCAAATATCTCTTCAACTGCGATGGTGTGGAAACAACTTCCATCGCACGTCCACCGAGAACGTAAGACGGACGAACCATAACCGGGTAACCAACACGTTCTGCTGTACTCAAAGCTTCACTTTCGTCAACGCAAACACCCCCAGCCGGTTGTCGAATATCGAGTTCCTTGAGGATATCCATCCATCGGTCTCGATCTTCCGCGGCATCGATCGAATCTGGCGGTGTGCCGAGAATGTGCGTCACGCCATTGCCTGACGCGGCTTGAATCGGATTCGCCTTCAAAGCAGCTTCGAGTTTTGTAGCCAAAGACAGCGGAGTTTGACCGCCAAATTGTACGATAATACCTTCAGGCCGTTCAACTTCGCAAACGTTCAAGACATCTTCGACGGTGAGTGGTTCAAAATACAAACGATCGGAAGTATCGTAATCCGTAGAGACAGTCTCCGGGTTGGAGTTCAACATGATAGTTTCGTAGCCGGCATCGGAAAGCGCAAAGGCGGCATGACAGCAGCAATAGTCAAATTCAATACCTTGACCAATACGGTTTGGTCCACCACCAAGAATCAAGATTTTGCGCGCATTCGTCGGTTTCGCTTCGCAGCTGCCATCGTACGAAGAATACATGTACGGCGTGTCTGATTCAAATTCAGCCGCGCACGTATCGACACGCTTCATTGCCGCGACAACACCCATAGATTTTCGTTTTTGTCTAACATCGGCCTCCACAGTTCCCGGAAAGGCTCTACAGATTTGCGCATCGGAATATCCTCGTCGCTTTACTTGAGTCCAGTCTTCCACGGACAAATCGTCCATGGAGCTCAAAGATTTTAACCAACATTCGGTTTGGTACAAGTCACCAAGCTGACGAATAAACCATGGATCCATCGTGGTGAGTCTAATGATCTCATCCTCGGACATTCCAGACATGAAAGCTTCGTGCAAGGCGACGACGCGTTCCGGGGATGGGACAACTAAGCGTTCTTTAATCAATTCCGGGTCGTTTTGCATGAAACCATCGTTCTTGTTCAAGCCCCAACCAGATAAGCCAGTTTCCAACGAGCGAAGCGCTTTGTTGAATGATTCTTGCCACGTTCTTCCCATGGCCATCGCTTCACCGACAGATTTCATTTGAGTCGTTAAAATCGGTTCGGCGCCCGGGAATTTCTCGAAAGCGAATCGAGGAATTTTCGTGACAACGTAATCAATCGAAGGTTCAAACGCAGCTGGCGTTTTCATGGTAATGTCGTTCGGAATACCGTCCATGGTCGCACCCAAAGCCATTTTCGCTGCCATCTTGGCGATTGGAAAACCTGTCGCTTTGGAAGCCAAGGCTGAAGACCTCGAAACGCGCGGGTTCATTTCGATAATCATCAATTCACCATCAGCCGGGTTTACGGCCATTTGCACGTTCGATCCACCACACTCGACGCCAATTTCACGAATAATCGCTAAAGATGCATCTCTCAACCGTTGATATTCCTTATCCGTCAAAGTTTGCGCCGGGGCGATGGTGATCGAATCACCCGTGTGCACGCCCATGGGATCAAAGTTCTCGATAGAGCAAACGATGACGACGTTGTCCGCCAAATCGCGCATGACCTCTAATTCATACTCTTTCCAGCCGAGTAAAGATTGTTCAATCAAGACTTGCGAGGTTGCCGAAGCATCCAAGCCCCCTTTCGTGATTTGCTCAAACTCTTTCATGTTGTACGCGATGCCGCCTCCAGAGCCGCCTAACGTGAACGCCGGTCGAATAATCAAAGGCAATGTTCCAATTTCCGCAGCAATTGCCTTCGCCTGTTCCCAAGTTTCCGCAGTTCCAGACTGCGGCGTTTTCAATCCAATTTTAGTCATTGCATCTTTGAACAACTGACGATCTTCAGCTTTGTTAATCGCGGGAAGTTTCGCGCCGATGAGCTCCACGCCGTATTTTTCAAAAATACCAGCCTCTGCCAAGGCTTTGGTCAAGTTCAAGGCGGTTTGCCCACCCATGGTTGGCAACACCGCGTCTGGCTTTTCAGCGGCGATGATTTTTTCAACGTATTCCGGCGTCATTGGCGTAATGAACGTTCTCGCCGCTGTTTCCGGGTCAGTCATAATAGTCGCCGGGTTGGAGTTTATTAAAATAACGTCGTACCCTTCCGCTCGAAGCGCTTTACACGCTTGCGTTCCGGAGTAATCAAACTCGCACGCCTTAGAGAAAGAGTAGAGAGAGAAAGTCAGTTTAAAATACGAGAGAAGAGTCAAAAAAACCAAAATATTTTTCAGCACCCACATTTCTCTCTCTTCTCCTTTTTTATGGGAGAGAGAGGAGAGAAAAACAACGTGTCGCGACACCGACGCGATTTTTGTTGGTGTTGTTTGAAAATTTGAACCAAAAACAAACAAAAAACACAGACAAACTTTTTAAAAACTCATCATCATCGTATCGTCACCAACCCTCCTACCGCTGCTTCTCACGGGCGGTGGGTCGATGAAGAAGACGAAGACGGAGAGAAGAGAGAGCGTAATTACCTGTCCAATGACAATCGGTCCCGCACCGATGATCATGATCTTCTTCAGATCGGTTCTTTTCTTGCTGTTCTTGGCATCGTCCCAGGCTCTGAACTCTTTTCCAGCAGCCGAAACCGCATCGATCGGTTGAAGACGACGACGGCTTTGTTGTTGCTGCGCTTTCGTTGAGGCCTTCTTTAACGCGGCAGCAGAAACGTCGTGACGAGACCCGAAAAGAGTCCCGTTCGTCGGTTTCGCCGAGCTCATCACGCTTTGTGACTGCATCTGAGACAACACCCGGTGTGCGGCGCTTTGAATAAAGAAATGTTGTTTTTCTTCGTTTTTTGAAGCCCTTCTCGTTCTGAGTTTTTCTCATCGCTTTGGCATGTTTGGGGATACCCTAAAAAATGAATGTTGAGAGCTGGGACGGGAAACATAATATTC
>Ga0222716_10005288_pt1 | contig 10050 bp, 8 predicted proteins | sample C33_13DmetaG_FD_165044 | JGI IMG/M metagenome (GOLD analysis project Ga0222716, IMG submission 165044) | Estuarine water microbial communities from San Francisco Bay, California, United States - C33_13D | ecosystem: Environmental > Aquatic > Marine > Unclassified | place: USA: California...
ATTCCATATATAGTTTCTTTATTGATTTTTGGTCTTTGAAGTGCATCTTCAATTTGTTTTCTGATAGAGTCCATCGCGTAATATATATAAAAGAAATATTATCTTTATACTAAATGTTATTCATTGGTCCAACTCTTTTAAGTGGAATAGGTCAACAGTGTAAAAAATATATGAGTCTTTTTCCTGGGAGCCAGTACATTGAACTTCAAAATGATATACCGGTATGTGAACGTGCATTTATTTATGCTTTACCTGTACCATACTGGTTAGATAAAATACCCGAAATAAAAAGAAAAATTAAACACGTGACGTGTATGACCATATGTGAAACAGAAACAGTACACGAAGATTACGGTAAACTGTTTAAATTCTTTGATAGAATCGCTGTACCGAGTGAATTTTGTCGAAAAGTGTTTAAAAAACAGTTTCCAGACACGGACTTTTATATTGTACACGCACACGTGCCTGATCATAGACCGTACACATTTTATCACATCGGAAATGTAACGGATCCACGTAAAAATTTTAATAAAATCATAGAAACATTCGTACGTATGAATAAACCAGATTCACGTTTATTGGTAAAAGCAACGTGTAAACAACCCGTCGAAGCACGAATACCTAATGTTACCTTTATAAACGGGCTCGTATCAGATGAAGATATGGAAAAAATACATGGAATGGGAGACTGTTACGTAAGTTTTTCGAGTTCAGAAGGTGTAGGCATGGGAGCAGTCGAAGCAGCTTTACGAAACAAACCCGTCATTATAACTGATTATGGTGGTGCACCCGAATACATAAAAACACCATACTTAATTGAGTGTGGTCTTCAGTATTTGGTAAAAGATGATTTTCTATTTAAGGCGGGTATGGAATGGGGAAAACCAAATGAAAAACAATTACGTGAGTTTATGGAAGATGCATATACCAAAAAAATAAGGTACATGGAACATCCGAGGACTCATACGTTGACGTGTAAAGAAAATGTATTACAAGAATTCATCACTAATGTAATTAGTAAGGAAAGTGATAACACCGGTCAGGATGGCACCGGACATGAGTGATCCTCTCTGGGCAATGAGCATGGCGACGATATCATCGATAAATTTAATATTGGTTGGTTTCTTAAGAAGTTCAGGTACGATTTTTGAAATTGCAAGATAAAGTGCCATGGCTATTATGACAGGTCTGAGTGTTTCTTGATCTAACATTTTTTTATAATAAGGAAATATTTATTTTTGGCCTCGTTCCTAACACTTGATCGTCTATTCTATGTTTTTTGCAGTAGTCCCCACATACCGCTTTGAATGTACATTTTTTCCCTGATAATGTAAATGCTTTACATATATTACGGGATTCAGAAACGTCCTGTTTAGGTACAGAATCTAAAACCTGTATCGGATTTGTTTTTTGAGATTCAAGTTTCTTTTTTCTCATTTTATCGAGAATTCTCGCCATTTCATCTGGTGTTTTTTTACTCGTTTTTAAAGTTTTAGATACACGTAAACAGTCGTCATAAGTCTGAATATTTGATTGATGTTTTTTAGTGAGTACATTTTTAGTATCACTAAAATTCGTTTGAATCACGGTCGGTAGAAAGTATTGCGACATCTTAATTTCTACTAAAAATAAAATAACTTAGGTTAGTAAAGGATGTGGTTCTTTATAAAACTTAAAAGAACGTATAGCTTCACTTTAGGTGAGTAATATAAAAGATAAAACCTTTTACTTTTAAATGAATCTTAAGTGGACAAAAGAGTGTTATTTATGTGAATGCCCTTTAGAGCCGTGTGTACATACAAAAACGACAGAAGAACGTATACTTGTTCGAGAATATAGAAAAATACGACCTATTTTTACTATCAATAATGATATGTACCTAAAATTTTTTGGTACGGATGTAAAACGTGTCTGTTATGCATGTTATATAAATTCGTATAAAGTTGGAATCGCAACGTTACGTGACCGCGAGTGTGGTCGTATAAAAAATATATATTCGAAACCCAAGTCAAAAACAAAAGATGAATTAGTATACTGGTTCGAAGGACTAAAAATATACTTAAATAAACGACTTTATATAACATAAATGGGTGAAAGTATTCAAAAACTCACACACGTGGAGCATATTTTAAAGCGTCCAGATTCATACGTTGGACCCGTTTCACGTGTAGCTGAACCTTATTGGATTTATGAAAATGATTCATTTGAAAAGAAAACGGTAGTGTATTCACCAGCACTTTTAAAAATATTCGATGAAATTTTAGTAAACGCGATCGACCGAAACTCTATGTACCCAAAAAATGTAACGTCACTCAATGTTTCTATTGATAAAACGACTGGCCAAATAACCATTGAAAATAATGGACCTTTGGGTGGTATCGCGGTTAAAATGCATGAAAAGGAAGGTTTATGGAATCCCGAGTTGACATTTGGACATTTACTTACGAGTACAAACTATGATGATACACAAAAACGTCTCGTGGGTGGACGTAATGGATATGGTGCAAAGCTTACGAATGTATATTCATCGATGTTTTCTATAAAAATTAAAGATGGTGAAAACAAGTGTATATATACACAAGAATGGTCAGATAATATGAGAACGTGTGGTACACCCAAAATAAAAAAGTATTCGAATGCTACGTCGAGCGTTTCTATTACTTTCGTCCCCGATTGGAAACGGTTTGGTATGTCAAAAATGGATGATTCTATATACAAAATATTTGAAAAGCGGGTATATGATGCGAATATTTGTACGTCACAAAATTGTAAAGTGAAATTTCAAGGTGACGCATTACCTAAAGCAACATTCAATACGTACGCAAAAATGTACACGAAATCAGATGAAATATGTACATTTACGAGTGATAGATGGTCAGTGTGTATCGCACCTTCAGATGATGGTTTTGAACACGTATCATTTGTGAATGGTATATGTACCACAAAAGGTGGTTCACACGTTGACCACGTTTCCGGAATACTCGCAAACGGTATTATCGAAGATATGGCGAAGAAGATAAAACTTCGACCCCAACAGGTTAAGAATGCGTTTTTTGTTTTTGTAAAAGCAACACTTGTCAATCCGAGTTTTAGTAGTCAGGTTAAATCGGAGTGTACACTCAAGCCACAGGATTTCGGGAGTAAATTTGAACCACCTAAAACGTTTATAAAGAATATTCTAAAAACGGGTATTCAATCGGAACTCATGGCTTTATCAAAGTTTCGTGAAATGAAAGAATTGAAAAAAACGGATGGGTCTCGTAAATCAAAAATAACGGGTATTCCAAAACTCGACGATGCAAATAAGGCCGGTACTACACACTCTGGTAAGTGTACTCTTATTGTTACTGAAGGTGATTCTGCAAAAACACTTGCAATTGCGGGTCTTTCGGTTGTTGGACGCGATCATTACGGTGTTTTCCCACTTCGGGGTAAATGTAAGAATGTACGTGACGCGAGTGTAAAACAACTTACAGAAAACAAGGAGTTTAACGACCTTAAAAAGATTTTGGGACTTCAACAAGGTAAAGTGTATACGTCACTCTCCGAACTCAGATACGGGCGACTTATGATCATGACCGATGCGGATAACGATGGAAGTCATATCAAAGGTCTCATTCTTAACATGATTCACTATTTCTGGCCGAGTTTACTCAAACTTAATTTTGTCGTGAGTATGGTCACACCAATCATAAAAGCGACAAAAGGTTCAGAAACCAAATCATTTTATACAGATTCAACGTTCAGACAATGGTACGGTAACGGTAAACAAGGTTGGAAAATTAAATATTATAAGGGTCTCGGTACGTCAACGTCTGCAGAGGCACGTGAATATTTCAAGAAGATCAAAGACCTCACCGTTCAATTTGATACAGATGATTCAATGGACGAGTCTATAATTCTTGCATTTGATAAGACGAAATCAGATTTACGTAAAACATGGTTACTTGAAAGTACAGAAAAGAAGGCGTCCGAACTCGAAGTACCGTATGGAAACGTTGAGCGTCTCGGTATTTCCGACTTTATTCATAAAGATCTCGTAAATTTCAGTCTCGCTGATTTGAAAAGGTCTATTGCACACGTTTCAGATGGTTTAAAACCGTCTCAACGAAAAGTGTTATACGCGTGTTTCACAAAGAATCTTACGTCCGAAATGAAGGTTGCGCAATTAGCCGCGTACGTTTCTGAAAAAACGTCGTATCACCACGGTGAAGTGTCTTTGGCAGATACTATTGTAAAATTAGCACATAATTTTACGGGGTCAAATAACATTAATTTACTCGAACCATGTGGTCAGTTTGGTACGAGACTTATGGGTGGTAAAGACGCGAGTCAAACCAGGTATATATTTACAAAATTGACTAAAAATGCGAGAATACTCTTTGATCCTAAAGATGATCCAGTTCTAAACTATCTCGACGACGACGGTAAAGAGATTGAACCCGACTATTATGTTCCTATTTTACCGACCGTTTTAGTAAATGGAACTGAAGGTATAGGTACGGGGTTCAGTTCGTATATACCACCGTTTAACCCGTCCGATATTAAACATAATATTGAACGTATAATTAATGGTGAAAATGTTATTCCCATGAAACCATGGTTCGATAAATTCACGGGTCGCGTGTTTAGTAATGAAGATGGTTTATGGATAACGGAAGGTGTGTGGAAATCTTCGGGTAAAAGTGTAATAGTAACCGAACTTCCACCGGGGCGTTGGACACAAGACTATAAAGAGTATCTCGATACCCTTATCGAAAAGAAAAAGATTACGAATTACGTGAATAACAGTACGACTGATGATGTTAATTTTAGTATTGAAGGATACACGGGTAACGATATTATAAAAGATTTTAAACTTCAGAAGACATTTCATGTATCAAATATGCACTTATTTCATCCGACAAAGGGTATTCATAAATACGAAAGTCCAGAAGAAATTCTCACAGATTTTGTTAAAATACGGTCAGAGACGTATAAAAAAAGAAAAGCACACCTTATACGTGTCTTGAAAGAAAAAACTAAAAAACTTGAAAATATGTCGAAATTTATTGATATGGTTATTCATGAAAAACTAATTGTTTTCAGACGTAAACGGGTAGAACTCGAACGTGAAATGGAAAAAATATTCGATAAAATCGATGGTTCATATGAATATCTCTTGAATATCAAAACGTATCAGTACACGGACGAAGCTATACAAAGTATCAGGGAAGAAACATCAAAGTCTAGAATAGAACTTGATACATTACAACAAATGTCTCATATCGATATGTGGAAAAGGGATTTAAAAATATATAAACAATAAGTAGTAAGTATGTGTGATACATCTGGACCAAATACAGGTTCTATAGTATCACTTAATGCAATTGGTAAACAAGATACATACCTTTTAGAAGATGATCCTATTCATTCACTCTTTAAGTATGAACCTAAAAGACACGCAAATTTTACAAAGTTTCATAAAAGTCTAAACGTAAATAAACCAAGTAATTCTTCGACGTCTTGGCCTTTTGGTGAAACTATAAAAGTTATGTATAACCCGAGAAATATGGGTGATCTTTTAGCAAATATGTACGTAACGTTTGAATTACCAGCTTTAACAGGTTCTGATAGTTATTACGCGGATCAAATTGGGAGACACATTTTTAAATCGGTAACCATGCGTGTCGATGAAACAGTAGTAGAAAAATATCATGATGATTGGGGAATTATATATGATGAACTATACCTCGACGAATCCGAAAAAAGAACGAAGAGGTACACATTAAATAGAAATAATGCAGAAGATACATCTTTATTACCTGGTAATCAAATATTAGCACAGGCTAAATCTCGTGTTTACATTCCTATACCTTTACTCTTTTCGCGTAAGTATGAAAGTGATGAATATGAAACGAATACACCAAACCGCCCTTATTTCCCAACGTGTGCAATTCATAAACAAAAACTTCAGTTCGAATTTGAATTTCATAAACAACCCTTTTTTACAAACGAAACGGATACATTATCAGTGAGTGAGTTTGATATTGTTACTGAAGAGATAACACTCGAATCATCTGAGCGCATATATATAGCAAATAAAAGACATGTACTCGTTACCGATATTGTTAAAAAACACCCTACTTTAGATATACCAGCGGGTGTACAAAATGCAAAACTTGAACTTGTTCCAAAAACACCGGTAAAAACACTTAATTGGTTTTTTAGACAGAAAGCTTTTGAAAACGAAGATACATATGAAGGTGGTACAACTTTACTTGCAAATGTATTTGCGAATAGGTATAATTTCTCTTCAAATGTAGAATATTCCATAAATAACGAATTTTACAATCCACCCATGTCAAGTGCAAAAATATTTGTAAATGGTGAAGATGTACCAAATATTCAAGATAATGATCATAAATATTTTAAATATGTTGTTCCGTTTACAAGTCGTTTATCAAGACCGTTACGAAACATTTACACATATGCATTCTCGATGAATCCGATTAATGTGGAACCATCGGGAATGTTGGATTTTAGTCAGTTACAGTCAAATAGAACTGTTTTAGATATAAATATGAAACAAGGACTTACGAGTGATTACACTTTACACTTATATTATGTCGGATACCAAACATTCATTTTTGAAAATGGTATCATGACACTTGTTTAGAAAAAAGATCATTTTTATGATCGTGAATATACTCGATTATGTTATTTTTTATGCACCATCTTATGAAATTCAGCTGTGCAACAGTCGTATGTATTTCATTGGATGTACCTGGTATAGTGTACGATATTTTAGAAGAACGACAAAATGGATCGAACAATTTTTTACTGTACCCATCTAAACTTGATTTATATGCGCAGTGTACACTAAATATTTTACCGTCGGTCGTCTTATATGATAAATTGTTTTTCTTTGAATAATTTGTAATAAACCATTCAAGGTTCCGTAGAGAAATACCACCAGTTTTATTTAGAATTTCTAAAAGTGTAGCTCTATTCTCGGGAATATTATAAAATGTATCGATCGATGTTAGTAGAATAGCTGATTTATTCATTATTACATTATTCCACGCAATTCTCTAAATCCCTTTCTTGATACTTCACACGCCGGACAACCCGGTTTAAATATACATTCTGTTAAATTATGTGTATGACGTATACCTTCATTATTTTTAGAAACCATTTCTATCGGACCTCTGAGTTGAGGTTGATCTATATGACTCCCACACATTCCATTAAGTTTAGCTCTTGCTATACACGGAGAACCATCCTTTTTAAAGCCTCTACAGAAATTTAATGGATTTGGGATTTCAGAAAGTAAAAGTTTTAAATTTATAGAATATTTATACGATATTTTTTCCATTACCTTTATAGTACGTCTATATACTTCTGTTTCCACTTCTTCATCCCAAAGTGTTTGTAATTTTCTGGATGTCATATTTTATATACGTCACTATTTTTTAAGTGATTTGAACATATCACTTATTTTCTGTTGCCCTTCAATTTCAGCCTCTACTTTTTTCTTTGGACGTCGTTTCGGTTTCACGCGTGTTATAAGTTCCCCAAATATCTCTTCTTTTGGATCTTCAAAGAGTGGTTCAATTAAATCACATACGGGGTTTAGAAACTTGTTTATAAAATAATAATTATAATCAACTTTTAAATTATTATCTTTTGCATATTTTGGATCTTCCGACTTTTCAAATGCCTTTGCTTTAGGATCACCTGTATCGATAAGAATATAAGGTACGCGATCACCCGATTGTGGTTCGGAACCCGGTTGCCTTTCACGCATTTTTCGTACAACTTGAACATGAGCTTGATTAATATCCTTAATATCGGGACTATTAATAGAAACAGAGAATCCTTTTGCTTTATACGAATCCGATAAACCCTGACTCAAAATTAGTTTTTCGTTAGGTACATCACCTTCGATAAGTTCAATAGCCCTTTGTAAAGCGAGTGCTTTAGGTGGTCCAGTATCACTACTTTCTAAAACAACATCGAGAAGTTCTTTACACACTTCACGCATATGAGGTGTGTTATCTCTTCGTACTAATTGAAGTCCTTTGACGTCTATATAATCCATATTCATATTCCCATCTTTACCCTTCGTCCAAAGTTTTGCTGCGTACCGTTTCTTTGAATATAAGAAATACGGGCAATATACCTTTTCAAGTTCAAGGTTATTCGGTGCTTTGAAGAGTTTAGTACACTCTTCCGCGGCGCGTTCACCTATTTCCCAACTATATTCAATTGCTTCTTTTCCTGTCCGGTTTCCCACATCAAATTCAACCATGACAGAATCCGTGTCACCGTACCTTACCTTTGCACCCGGAAAATTCTTTTCTACATACGCTTTTGTTTCATCGATCATACTCCGACCTTTTAGAGTTACCGTCGACGCAATTTGTACACAAGGTAACATACCTTTTGATGCACCCGTAAATCCATATACAGAGTTCATAGACACTTTATACGCCAATTGTTTACCATTATACATTTCTTTTAGTGCACCGGTCGATTGCGCCATATCCTTTTTAGCTTGTTTACGAAACTGTTTTAATTCTAGAAGAATACTTGGTAAAAGACTAGGAACGTCTTGCGCAAACTTATAAAACCCAAACGTTTCGTATGTAATACCCGGTATATTTTCATATTTGGAATCCATAACCATCGATGAATAACATAAATTATGTGCCATCATAATTGATGGATATAGACCTTCGAAATCTAGTGCTGTTATTGGTGTATAATAGGCACCCTTCTGTGCGTCTAGAACGGTCGCACCTTCGTATCCTTCTGCAGAATATTGTCCCCATGATATAGTTGGAACCATAAACCCCATTTCACGCGCCTTTTTTGTTAACAAACTAAACACTTTGATTTGTTGTCCTCTTTCTACTAAATAACAGAGGGGAACCCACGTCGCTTTAGCCATCTCTAATAAATTAACAAGTATAGATAATTTTGATAACAAACGGTGAGGTAAAAGTGTATCCTTAATACAATATTCCGCGACCTCGCGCAACTTTACGGGGTCTTCTTCAACAAAACGCGCAAACATTTCTTTCGGTGGCATATCAATTTTATTATCACCAAGGTACAGTTTCGAAACAGTATCGAGTTTATACGAATCAAGTTTATACCCTTTTTTAACTTCGTGAAATAGATCGAAAATAAACCGACCAGGCATGGGTAAAATCTTAAGATCGTTATCACCAAGTGCACTCGACGATAACTTCTTATATATAAGTTCGCATGAATGGTTTTTCATTTTACTCATTTCATAAAAAGATGAATCACAATTTGTCATGACCGCACGTTTCATTATATATTCTAAATCAAAACCGAATATGTTCCAACCTGTTATGATATCAATATCTTTTTCCATAAGGTAGTCCTTAAATGCCATAAGCATTTCACGTTCCGTATCATAACTCTTAATTATACACCCATCTAGGTTCGAATCTGTTTTTTTATAACAAAAACACGTTTTATCGTACGGTACGTCAGAACCAAAATGTGTAAGTGATACAGCAATCTGGAAACATGCATCACCTTTTACGTCTGCATCAGGAAACTTACCCGTTGAACTATTACACTCAATATCCACAGACGCGACTACAAAAGGTGCAGTCTCTTGAATATCAACCGGTTTAAGTGTTTTCCAGTCGTTACAGAATAGGTCTATATTAACACGTGCTAAGTGTGAACGTACACACGCGTCTCCTGAATCCATCCACCCGGTCGATTGAATATTAGTTCGGTGCATTAATCTCAGAACAGGATCCAGATTTGATTCATATACTTTATATTTCACGGATTCATCGGGTAATGTACGTTTTAATCTCCCATTTACCATACGTCGCGCCGCCAAGTTCTTAAAATTTAATTGCATGAAAATAAATTTTTCATTATTTTGAAACCCCCAAACATCTTTAGATTGAACGATATCATAACTTATCAAACATTCAGGGCACGTTTTATCAATCTTTGTATATAAGTTACGAACGTCCAACTGTGATGTTTTCTTCGGGAGTTTCAGGAAAAAGT
>Ga0222716_10005293_pt1 | contig 10046 bp, 8 predicted proteins | sample C33_13DmetaG_FD_165044 | JGI IMG/M metagenome (GOLD analysis project Ga0222716, IMG submission 165044) | Estuarine water microbial communities from San Francisco Bay, California, United States - C33_13D | ecosystem: Environmental > Aquatic > Marine > Unclassified | place: USA: California...
TCCTTCGACCCCCTCCTCTCGGCGCTCGCGCGCGTCCCGTCCCGCGTCGTCCCGCGCTCGAGCTCGCGATTCGTGAGATCGCGCATCGAGCGCGTGACTTTGCGCTGCAGCGCGCGCTCGGCGTCTCGAGCGCGGACGCGCGCGCGCTCGATCGCGCGGTCGATGGCGGAGGACGAACCGTCGCCGGTCGACGCGACGGCGTTCGCGCGGCGCGCGTCGTCGTCGTCGCGGCGCGGGGACGCGCGACGGAGCGTCGAGACGGAGGGCATTTTTACGCGACGGCTCGCCGCGCGGCGCGCGCGCGGCGCGCGCGGGGCGGCGCGGAGTGCGGCGGGCGCGATCGATGATGTCGGTTCGTCGGACTCAACGGGAAAATGACTGGTGACGCGAGACGACTGGCTGCGCGCGCTACACGGCGCGAGGGTCTACGTCTATCGCGCCGCGCCCGGCGCGCGCGCGCGCTGATCCACGAGCTTGGATTTGAGACCGACTTTTTCGTACTCCTTCTTCGTCGTCTCGATCGCGCGCGGGCTGGAATCGCGGAGGAATTCGCGCTCGCGGTCGGAGACGGCTTCGACGGCGACGGCGCGGAGACGCGCGTCAATCTTCAATCCGGCGTGCGGGTCGCGCTCGGCGCCGGAGACGCTTTGCGTCGGCGTCGAACCGTTCTGGTGCGCGAGCGTCGCCGCGTCGACGCGCGCGCCCGATGCGTCGCTCGGCGGCTCGGCGCGAGAGAGCGATTCGCTTCGCGAGACGCCGGGCGAAGCCGCGAAGAAGTCTTCGTCGGACGCGCCCGAATTGTTGCGCATCGAGCCCAGACCGGAGTCGGTGGACTTCTTCCTCGGACGCGCGTGCCAATCGAAGGGTAAGCCCTCGGGTGGGAAATATCTAGACTTGCTAAATTGTTGCTCGCTGCGTTTCATCAAGTGCCAACCCCACGCGCTCTGCGTCCGCCACCACAATCCAATCGCGACCGCCGCGACGCCGGTGACGATGGAACACGTCACCGTGGAGTACCAAAACTTCAACCACGCGCTCAACGTGAGCGTGGTGAGAAACATCGGCACCCCGTACGTGAACATCCGAAACGCCTTTCGCCAATCCGCCTCGCACCGCGTCTCCCAATACCTCTCAAACGACCTCTGCGGCTGCGGCGGCGTGTCTCCCGGCGCGTACGACAGCGCAAATTTACGACACGCGTATAAAAACTCCGCCTCCTCGTCCTCGCTCACGTACGACTTGCCGTTTCGCAAAATATTACTCAACATAAAAGAACAAAGCACCATGGAATTTAACATCAACGCCACCGTCACCGCCGTCGCTCCCGCGTACGCCGCGATCAGCGCCTCGCTCTGAAACGCCTTCACCGTCGGATCGCTGAACTGCAACTCCACCAGCGCGACGACCGCGAATCCACTGATCAGCGCGCTCAGGTTCGACGTCGTCCGCAGTTGTTCGCCCTTCTCCTCCACGTCCCGTCTATTCTTCTCCGCGTACCGATTCCACACCCATCGCGCGTTCTCCAGCACGCGCTGTTCGACGTCCTGTCGTCGCCACTTCCGCTGCTCGTCCCTGTGGACGTGCTCGAGCTCCCACCAGTCGCGCTCCTCGACGCGAAACTCCAAATCCTCGCGTCGCCACTGTCGCTCTTCTTTCCGCCACTGTCGGTCCTCCTCGCGCCACGCGCGCGCGAGCGAGGTGTCCAGCGCGGTGAGGAACGCGGTGGCGGCGTCGCCGACGTCCCCGGCGCCGACGCCGGCGAAGGACGGCATGCCGTCGTCGTGTGCCGATGGCGCGCATTCCCGGGACCGCGCCCAAAACGCGTACACAACAGTCCAACCCTCTATCTGTCTGTGTAAACGACGACGCGCGTGCTCGAGCGAACGCGCGGCGAATCGCGCGCGTCGCCGCACACGCGCGCGCGCCATGACGACCACCGCCGCGCTGCGCCACGCGCGACGATGCGCGAAAACGCTCTTCGCCCGCACCGCCGCTCGCGCGAACACCGCGGCGTCGCGGGCGTCGATCGAGGCGTTCATGGAAAAGTTTGACGCCGCGAAGACGTCGCCGACGATGGACCGGCCGAGCACGCCGACGACGTTCGCGAGCGCGCCGATCGAGGACGGCGCCAAGGGAGCGGCGGATAAGTTGAAGCTGAATTTCTACCTCCCGCACGAGGTGGCGCACGACAAGGAGGAGGTGCGCGAGCGAAGCGAGACGCGATGGGACGATGATCGGCGCGATGGGGTTGCGGCCAACGAGTGCGAGGCTTTGGGTTGCAAAGTCGAGAGACGCGAGCGCGAGCGAGCGACGACGGGCGCGGATCGGGCGGCGAGCGCGCGGGGCGATCGCGCGATGGTGGGACGGTGGCGCGCGGCGAGCGATGACGCGAGATCTCGGAGCGATGATTGACGGAACGACGCGAGTCGCGCGCGCGCAGGTGGACATGGTGCTCGTGCCGGCGACGACGGGGGACTTTGGAATCTTGCCGGGACACGTGCCGACGGTTTCGCAGCTGCGACCGGGGGTGGTGAGCGTGCATTTGAACGATAAAGACGTGAAGAAATACTTCGTGAGCAGTGGGTTCGCGTTCGTGCACGCGGATTCGACGGCGGATATTTGCGCCATCGAGGCGGTGCCGGTGGAGCAACTCGACGGGGACGCGGTGCGGAAAGGGTTGGCCGAGCATCAGGCGAAATTTACGAACGCGAAGGATGATTTCGAAAAGGCGAACGCGCAAATCGGTATCGATGTGTGCAACGCCATGGTGGCTGCGCTCGACGCCAAGTAGAGAGAAGTGTAAGGAGTATCGTTAAAAATGTACGTTGAACGGTTTCGATTCGACTCAGCCGGCGGCGCTCGCGATGATGACGGAACGGTCGGCACCGTTCACACCGCTCTTTTTCTTCCGTAACAACGCCAACTCGTCGTGCAACATCGTTAGTTCGTGCGTGTACGCGTCCTTGTGCGCGATGAACATCTTTAGTTCGCTTCGCAAGCCTTTGATTTGACGCGACTTTTCCTTTATGTGCGCGTGCGTCTCTCGTAGCTCCTCAAACGCTCGAGGACCGGGTTGACGGGACAAAACCACGCGAAGTTCGGCGAGAACTTTTGTTTTCTCGCTAATCAGGATGTCTTTCGTCGTCACTTCTTCCGTTTTCGTAATCAGTTTGCGCTGCAACATTTGAACTTTCTGAATCAACTCGTACATCGTCGGATCGCTGCCTTTGAGCTGTCGCCACCGATGGACATTCATCGGATTCTCGAGCTCTTCGCTGAGTGCCTTTACTTTTGTGCGTTCGTGGAGAAGTTCGCGACCAAGCGTTTGGACTTCGTGCTTCAACGCATCGATGCTCGCTGCCGCTTCTCGCAGGGACGTGAGTTCTTGCGCGTGCGACGCCAATCTGAGCTTCAACGTTTTAATCTCGCGAACTCGCTCGCGATACTCGGCTTGGCCTTGATTCAAAATTTTCTGCTGAACCTTGACTTTCTCGTAAAGTAGCGCGCATTCTTGATTCCGCTGCACAAGTTGTGCGTTGAGAACGTCACGATCACGCTTGATGACATCGAGCTGCTTGCGATGCGCCTCGCGACTTTCTCGCAACGACGCCACAGACGAGCGTAGCGTCTTCGATTCATCACTCGTATGCTTCAGAGACTCTTGCGTCTCGCGAAGAGTCGAATTCAGCTTATCATTCTGTCGTCGTAGAGCATCGTGCTCTTTGTCTAACTTGCGATGCTCGAAACGCTCGCCCGCGATGACAGCGTCCTTCATTCTAAGTTCCTCGTGCAAACCTTCCATCGCCACAGTCTTGGCCTTGAAATCGCGTTTGATCTCCGCAATTTGCGACTGAGCCTCGACGAGAGACTTTGATTGTTGATTGCGCTCCGCGCACACGACGTCGTACGTGTGCTCGGCTTGCTTAATTTTGCTTTCTGCATCTTGTAATTCTTGCTGCAAATCGACGATTTGAGACTGTCGTTCGTGAACGTCATCCTCCAACTTTTCCTGACGACGCACCGCCGCCGCGATATCCGCCAGTAACTTTGCGCGTTCTTGATCGAGACTTTTTATCTGCATCTCTTGCTTAACTTGTTCGCGTTTGTAACTCTTGATTTCGTTTTCGAGTGTTTGACGCTGCGCTTCATGAATACGCAGCAAATCTTGTTGCCGACTCGTGGCGTTCTGTGCCTGCGTAGTCGTCTTCAGAAGAACATCACGCTCGCGCATGAGATCTTCTTTTCGCCTTTGTTCGTTATCCAAGTCTCTCTTTTGCTGCTCTAGACGTTGTTCGAGTAATTGAATCTCGCGCTTGAGCGCGTTCTTCGCGTCGTCTGCGTTCAATTTTGTTTGCTCCGCCGCGCGGAGTTTAGACTCTAATTGCGTAGACTTCTTCAAAGTACTCTCCTTTTCACGCTCGAGCGTTTTAATTTCATCGTTCAACGCTCGAATTTCGTGCATCTTGGCCGTGTTCGCATCCTCTGCGCTCTTGTTACTCGTGCGAGCTTCGTCAAGTTCGCGATGAAGCTTGTCAGATTTGCTCGCCAACACGTTCAACTCCTTCTGAGCCGCCTCTGTTCGTCGCTCTTGCAAACAAGCATCTTTTTCTAGCTTGATGATCATTTCGTCAGCCTTCGTTATCCTCGCCTTGTACTCTTTGATTTCATTGTCGCGTTCTTCTGAGCGTTCCTGTACCTCGCGCATCTCGCGCTCGAGACGTTCCTTCGTGCGCTTTTGCCGCTCCACCTCCATCGCACTCGCGTGCGACAGATCGCGTGCATTTTGTAATTCTACGTCTAAATCTAATTTCGTCGATTCAGCCTTTCTCGTTCGCTCCGATAGCTTATCGATATCCTCCCTGAGCCTGATGGTTTGCTCGAGTAATTCGTCTCGTTCGGCGGTGAGACTCTCCTTGGCACTCAGTAACGATTCAATCTCGCGTGAGTTCGCCCTTCGCGCACTCGCACGCTCCATGAACAACCCATCACTGGTCGTCGTTTCGCACCCACCCAGCTTGTCTTCATCTCGCGTCAGCCGTTCAATTTCCATCTTCAATTCGCTCGCCTCGCGCTTACTCGCCAACTCGCTCTCATGCGATTCATCCACCATAGCCCACGCCTTCTCTAACTCTTCTTTGAGCGCATCGATGGTCGATTGATCTTCTCGCGACAAGTCCAGCGTCATCGTCATCTTCCTCGCCTGTCCGCGACACTCCTCCGCGAGCGTCGCGCACTTTGCCGTCAACGCTCGCTCGCGCTCCGCGGCGTCCGCGAGCGCAGCCCTCACCTTATCGCACTCTTCTCGCACCTTGACCGCGCGCGCGTCGTCGTGCGGTAATTTTGATATCGCCTGTGCGCGCGCGCGACGTCACGGCCGCGGTCAGTGCGTCGATCGCGTCGTCTCGACGGTTCGCGCAGACTCGCCGAGGGCTTCCTAATATAGCACCGCGCGGGACGAAAGTGTGGAACGCCGATGCGCGCCGCACGCGCCTCGACGAACGCGTCCTCGTCATAATCACCCAGTAAAGTATCTTCTTCATCCACGCTCGCTGTTTCGTCGTCGTCCGCGTCGTCTGCGTCCAACTCCATCGCGCGGCGTTCTGGGGATTTGACGATTGGTATCGCGGGTGAAAAGCTCTCGTGTTACGCGCGCGCGCCGGACGCGACGACTCGTGCGAACGAAACGGGTTTCAAAGGTTAAAATCCATCTAATCCGCGAGCGAAAGCTAAACCATCGAATTCGCGCGCGAGGGCGGCCGCGACGGTTCGGTCGATGCCGGGATTGCGGGAGAGCGTCGCGGCTAACGTGCGAGACGAGGACGATTCCGCGAGACGGCGGACGGCGACGGCGGTGAGGTCGCAGTCGGAGACGTCGAGCGTGTGCAAGCGATGGAGGTTGGGGAGGATATCGATGATGGCGTCGATGCCGTCATCACCGATGTGGTTTCCGCGGAGGCTGAGGATCTCGAGGGGAGTAGGCGACGCGCCGGCGGCCGCTTGGGCGACGTCGAAGGCTTCGGTAAAGTCGTACATGCCGCGCCATGAGATAACGTTCATGGACAGATCGCAACACTTGAGCATAGGAAAGTGATCATTTTGGAAGAGATTGGCCAGCGCTAGCATCGCCGAGTCGCCGATTCCGTTCGAGCCAAGACGAAGAGTCTCGAGGCGACGAAGCGTTTTCAATCCTCGAGGCGCTTCGCACAACCAAATCAATCCGTTATCTCCTAAAGAACAACCGCTCAGATCCAAGATCACGAGTGAATTCGCTATGGTTTCGAGATATGTCGAAAGCTCGGCCGCGCCGTTGGCGTCAAAACAAACGTTACCGCTCAGATCGAGGTTGCGTAACTGTCCGCACCGCGCCAAGAGTCTTGAAGCGACGTCGGCGCCGCCAATCGCGGACACGCCAACGTTCGCCAGACGAAGCTCGCGCAAGCCAACAAATTCGATGTCACAGAGTGCTTTTGTGCCTTCGTCACCGATGGGGCAGAAGCTTACTTCAAAACATTCCAACTCGCGTGCGAGAGCGGGCGAAGGAAACCACGACTGTCGAAGCGCGACAATGGCTTGAGCGTTCAATCGGTCGCAACGGCTGAACTTTAAGCTCTTCAATCGACTGACCCACGAGTTTGCAACGTTTTCACTCGAACTCGTCATCGCGTGCAAAATTTCCTCGTCGACATCCTCACCGATAATCTCCAAATCGCGCACGCCAGATTCGCAGAGAAAATCTCCCATGGCGCGCCATCCGTCGACGTCGAGCCAAGTTTCGCACAACTTCAACCTAGTTAGCTTCACTCGTGACGCGTGTTTCGCGAACGCATCGAGCAAACATCGAAGTGTGTCTTGATTTATTCTAAACGGCCCTTTCGCGTTAATCTCCAGCCCGATCGCGCCTCCGTGCGTCTCGAGTGTTGAACACAAGTCGTGAGCAAAGCGCTCCGTAAACGCGTCTGCGGGTGTGATCTTGAGCACATTTAATTCAGCATCAAACCACTCACGAGCGCGTTTCGGCATTCTTGCTCGAATTTGCCCGCGCGGGCCGCACCCACCGCACGTGATTTCGAACAAACAAGGTCGAACTTCCAACGATTCTGTGCGTGCCAACTCGTCAAAATCGGCCACGGGGATCATCGTCACGCTCCATCCACCGTCTACGATTGCCTCGTGCAGTGCCCGATCCACGTGCGCCCAACGCGATACGTACGCGAGTAGAAGCATCCCATTATCACGCTCAAGCTTTGCGCGCACGACGTCTAACACACCGCGCGCCGAGGCTTCGCTGTACACCACGTCGCTCGCGACGACGAGTGGAAACGTTTTACTCGCGAAATCATCCGCGTCCCCTCGCCCCCACTCCAGCGTCCCCGCCGTCGCGCTCCCGAGCGACTTGATCGCACTTTGATCCACAAAGTTTCGATTCATCTCGATCGATCGCCGCAGGTCGCTCGCGACGTCGGCGTTTCCGTCCGTCAGCGTCGTCTCGCGCGCGGCGCCGCTCAGCCAGCACAGCATCCCAGGCGTCCCAAGCCCCGCGCCGAGCTCGAGCACGCGCGCGCGCTCGACCACGATCGAGTATCCTTCGTCGCTGGCTAAATACGCGCAGAGCGCTGGGAGAGCGCGCCAGGCGACGCGTCCAGTCTCGTCGCACTCGGCGGTTGAAGTGTCTTCGGGAAAGACTTTCGGACGCCGCGTGCGCACGTGCACGACTCCGCGAGGGGTTTTGAAGGCGTGGACGTCGACGATATCATCGTCGGCGACGTCGGACGCGGTCGCGGTCATTTCCGTGCGGTCATGGAGTCGACGCGGGAGGCGCGCTGTGCCTCGGCGGTTGGATGCTCGGCGGCGAGTGGCTAAGCTACGATTGTGATACAAAACTATCGCCTAAAATCTACGTACGATCGTGGAAAAAGTGCGCCAAACGGCGGTTGTGAGGCTCATTCGAAACAAAACGGTAGGGTGATGACGGACTCGGCATCGCGAGCCGGAAATTTCAACTCCAAAAGCGCGCTCGCGATGTCGAGCATGATGGCGTCGCGAATGTCCGTCTCGCTCGGGAGCTCGGGCAAAGGAATCGGCGTCAGGGTATCACACGTCCATCGCAGATTGGTCACCGCACCATCTGGAGCGACGGTGAGCGCGGCGCAAACCATGCCGCTCGCTCGCGGAAGCTCGACGAGACGTCCGTAAAGTTCCCCGAGCGCGCCCTCGAGCGTCGCCGACGCGTCCTCCTCCGTCAATGCGCCAGAAAACGACGGCTCCGGATCTTTGAACCATCCATGCAGTACCAACCTTCCGTGCCTCGGATCTTGAGTCCCGAAAACTTCCGTGACGCCGTGCGGTAAGCGCGGATCGAACGCCACGAGACGCCCAAATGTTGGCGCGATGGTCTCCATGATTTGCGACCGCTCGACGACCTCGCCGGCGTCGAAATTCTTCCAATAATTCAATCGCTCGGGGCGCATTATTTGCGTTTCGCCGCCCCTAAAATGTGCGCCGTACGACCCATCCTCCGCGTCGTTCTTCGTTAAACTGAGCACGAAGGCCCACGGTCCGTGCGGCACGTCGGCGTGCAACTCTTGCCGCATCCCGTGCACGTAACACGACATCCACACCGGCGTGATCGCCGAGCATCCCAACTCTCTCCGTCCGTACTCCAACAGCGCCTTTTCCAGCTCACCGTACCGCTCGGCGCCGAAATAGTCCTCCGCGGGCGTTCGCAACAGCGTGTATTGATTCGGCACGTGCCAGTAATCCCACACGAACCGCTCCGGATCCACGCGCAGCGGATCCCGCATGCGTCCATCGTACACGGCGCGCAATTCGTTCGCGAAATCGCTCGCGAACCCATCGACGACGCGCCAGTGCGTCGGTTTTTCCGCGATTTCCACATCGAACCCAGCGTCCGCGTCGTCCTCGTTCGTCGCCCTTCGCGCGCCGCGCGCGCGCCGCGCGCGTCGGCGCGTTCGCGCCGTCGTCCTCGACGCGCGCGCGCTCGAGACGCTCGACAGCGCCGCCATGCGCGCCGAAGTGTGCGGTTTCGTCGCCGCATCGATCCTCGCATCAATTCGCGACGCTCGCGCGGCGTCGCGGGACGGCGCCCGAGGCACGGCGCGATGCCGCCCAAGGGTAAGACGAATCTCCTCGCCGCGCGCATCAAGCGCGTGATGCAAAAGGACGAGGACGTGGGAAAGATCGCCGGCCCGGCGCCGATCGTCATGGGCAAGGCGTTGGAATTATTCGTCAAGCAGCTGGTGACGACGGCGAACGACGTCGCGGTGCTGCACGGGAGCAAGATGGTGAACGGAAGTCACCTGAAGGGCGCGGTGGCGATGGTGCCCGAGGCGTTCGATTTTTTGAGCGACATCGTGGAGAAGGCGAAGGATTTGGGACCGCCGCCGGATCTGCGCGCGGTGGAGGCGGAACTCAAGGCGGCGGTGGGTGGGAAAGGGAAGAAACGAGGGAAAAAGGAAGCGCAGGGAAGTTTGGGGGACTTGGATTTCGGCGGTGGGTCGTTGGATGCGGACGATGGGGAGGATGAGACGGCGTCCGCGAAGCGGAAATCAAAGGCGAAATCCAAGGCAAAGCCGAAAGCCAAAGGACGAGCGAAGAAGGTAAAGAAGGAGGAGGATTTCATCGACGACGATGACGAAGAGTTCGTGGATGAAATGAGTGAAACTGATGAAGAATTTGATGCCGATGCGCCCGTGGAGCCGAGGGAGAAGCCGACGCGCGCGAGGTCGTCTCGCGCGAAGCCGAAGAAGTACGTGGACGATTTCGACGAAGACGAAGACGAAGACGAGGCGCCAGTGAAGGAGGAACCCGTCGGCAATTTAGGCTCGCTCGACGTTCCATTCGCTGGTGGATCGCTCGCGGCGGCGGCGCCAGACGTGGGCGAAGACGAGGACGATTACGACTAATGACTGGGCGCGACTAGCTCTAGCGACCGCGTGTGTAACAATCATGTTGATCAAGAAATATGAATCTTCACTAGCGGTGGAATATGATACAAGGAAAGATTCTAGTCGTGCGTGCTGCGCAAT
>Ga0222716_10005294_pt1 | contig 10045 bp, 6 predicted proteins | sample C33_13DmetaG_FD_165044 | JGI IMG/M metagenome (GOLD analysis project Ga0222716, IMG submission 165044) | Estuarine water microbial communities from San Francisco Bay, California, United States - C33_13D | ecosystem: Environmental > Aquatic > Marine > Unclassified | place: USA: California...
AGAGAGTTTTTTAAATTAAACAGAGAAGACGTAGCTAATGCAATTAGTGGTGTTAAAGAAGCTGTTGGTCCAACCGTGTTTAAATTAACACAACAATTGGATAAATACGTGTTTCCTCCACAGTTTGATTACAAAAGAAATAAAGATATAACACCCGTTGCAATGTATGTGTTTGAATTTTCTCATGAGTTTACCAAACAAGACCTTGCAGATATTTGGCAAAATCTCCCTCCGGAGCTTGGAGAAACCCATGAAACAGCAGAGGCCACAGTTTCTCATGCTCTTTTCTCAGAAGAGTTTCTTGGAACAGGAGCAGACGCAAAGAAAACCCAAAACGGAATTGAAAGAAACATAGTATCAGAATTAACAGACCTACCATCAGACATTCAATGGATGGTGTTTAAGGTAAAGAAAAGAGCAAAAACAAACTATTTTGAGAAAATGTTTCAAAGAAATGAATCGAGAGATTCGAACTTAAACAGTAACTTCACAGTTGATTCAACAGGTAAGAAGTCAGATGTCTCATTCAATTGGCCTTATGATTTCTTTTCTATGGTCGAACTAATTAAATTAGACGCAGAAGTGGAATTCTCTAATGTTGATGAAGACAAGTCAAGACAAGAGAAGAAGCTTGTAACAAAGCCGTATAAATTTAGAGAAGATTAATGTCATTTTTTGATAAAAAAGAAGAAGTTTTAGACCTCAAGTTAACACCTTATGGGAGACACCTGTTGTCTAAAGGCAAATTAAAGCCAGTTTATTATGCTTTTCTCGATGATGATGTGTTGTACGATACAGACGCAGCAGGTTTTAATGAGTCAAACAACGAGGTTAAAACAAGAATCATTGATGAGACACCTTCCTTGAAACCTCTCTACACAATGAATTCTGTTGAGACAACAATAAATGACAACGAATATGATAGATTTAATGTACCAAACCAGACCATCGATGAATTTGTAAAACCTTACGACAAATACAGTCCCCTTTCGGACTTAAACACAAAGTTCCTCCAAGACACCATCGGAACGTCCGATTCTTCGAAGAAAAATGCCCCTTATTGGGACGTTGTGAATCTTAGAGGGGAAATCACCAAAGCATCAAGAACAACTGATTCTCAAGTATCCTCGTCTGTTGAATATGAAAATGACATCGATACTCCTTCGTTGGTTACAAACATACCTCAAATTGACGTTGAGATAGAGTATCTAGCAACATTAAAGACAACTGAAGATGATGACTATCAACAAATAGTTGAAAAACAAGCGTCATTGAATCTTCCAGCAATAGATCCATACACTGATGGTTCGTTTATTCATATAACCGAAGAACAGTTGTTGTCTAGGATTTATGAAAGAAATGCGTTTGAATTTGACGAAGCCTTTGATATACAAGTATTTAGGTACGAACAAGAAGGCACAGCCAACACAACGAACAATTGGAAACAACTAAAGTTCTTAAATCAGCCAAAGAAAATAGTAAAAGATATCTTAATGGATGCAAGTGAACAAGATGATTTTGTCGAACTAGAAGCCACCCCAGATGTAGTAGAGTATTACTTTGATTTAAGAGTGGATGAGGAAATAGCTTTAAGAGATATTTGTGAAGCAGTTAGCAATTTAGAAGGTATTGATGATATAACACTTGATCTTGGCATTGACATTGCTGCTGATTGTAAAGATCTTATTATCACACCTGGAGATCCACAAGGTCCAGATTATTGTGAAGATGTTGAATGTGATGATCCGGAGGAAACAGAATGAACTTAGATTTAATCGGAGAAGAAAACCTTCCAAATGTTTATGTAGAATCGATCGACATAAACCCTATATATCAATCAGGAGCCACCAGAAAAGATATGGGGGCTGAATTGGAAGTGGTTTTTAAAGTTTTCGACGGATTAACCAGAAGAGGAGTCCCGTACTTCTCAGACTTCAGAGATCATCCTAGGAAAATGGTATTTGTAGTTCTTTCGAAAGATCCAAGATTTACACAATTTTTAACATCTCGTGGAGGAAAGTTAGATCCAAAGTTACTAAAAGATATGCCGGGTTACGATTCAGAGATGGTTGAGCACAAATTATTCCCTGCCAAGAAAGTAAGGTTAAAAAAAGAAAAAGAAACAGAAATCTTTTATAAAACAAAAATGAAGCTTCCTATTAACAACGATCATGCAGTTTTATTTGCGTGTGTTATAAAAGAGTATGATGATTTGTATGATAATGGTCCCGTAACATCAGAACTAATAATAATTGATAAAGAGCCTGTCAAGAAAGCTTTTTATTTCACTGAAAAAGATACCAATATAATTTGGAACGGCCCAGTACATAGACATACAGGAAGAGGGTTTATGGGAGGCTCATTTCACACAAACAGAAGACATCCTACATTAGAAAAGATTGCTATCCCTAATTTAAAAATAAGAGACAACAGAATCAAGAAAGACCAAAAACCTCTAGCTGTAGAAGACCGTAAACAACCCAAAGAGAAACTTAAGAATTATCACTTTAGTGATCTCCTCTCGTCTCAAGCAGACAATGGAGCTTTTAACTTCATTTTTAATATTGATGTTTTTCAAATAATGAAAGATTATTCAACAAATAAAAAGTTATCAATGACAAACGAAGATCTTTTCTACAACATTACATCTAGATCTAGAATCAGAGATATAGAAATTTATTATAATACAGAATCAAATAAGCAATTTAAGTTGATGTCAAAGAGTAAAGACATCAATGGTGTTTTACGAACAGCTTATTCAGATATTAGAAACAATAGAGTTAATTTTATTGAAAAAAGAGAAGATAGGCTTGGAAAAATAGAATCAATTATCGAAGAGTTGATCCTCAACAAAGAACCAGAATTAAAAACATTTAATTGTCAGATAAACAAAAAGAAAATTTATCAAATAAAAGTAGATGTTACAATAAGAGACCCCCTTAGAGAATATTTTTTAAACATCAAAAAGAGAACTGAGTCCGCTTTGTCTAGTTTGAAGAATTATCATGCTTTGTTGAGAAAACCTATGAACTATGATAAAAACAGATCAAAAACAACTTTGGTGTTCAAAGAAAGGTATTTTAATCGCACTGATCTGTGGTACGACCCAATTAGAGTTTTTGAGGAAATGATTAAAATAAATTCGAAGATTAGCCAAAAAGAGAAAAATGATATAATAAGAAACATGTTTTTCATGCTAAGTCCAAAAACTTTATCAATCACTAGTTGTGAAAAAGCAGTAAGACTGTTTTCAAAAGAATTAGAAAGGTTTTCTAGACTATTTGATTTAAAGAAAAATCCGTCTTTTGGAAAAGGAAGAACAAATGCAAAATCAAATATCGAAAAAAATGTAATAAAAATAAATAAAATTTACACAGTCAATTTTAAAAGAAACCCAAGAATGCTAGACATTATGCCGACTTCTGATCTCGATAAACAAATACCTTTGCTAAGAGTTTCGCAGGTTTTTAAAATGTTAACTAAAGAAGCAGAGAGATACAAAGTCGACCTTGGAGATAGACCAAGCTTCAATGATCGATCAAGGGACATTTTCTTTGTTGGACCAAGAGTGATAAAATTTAAAAACAATTCTTATGATGTGTCCAACTTTGACAAAGTATCAGAAGAAGATATTAGAAAAATAGTTGAAGAGTCGAATAAAAAGATAGATATAGACTTTTTCTCAAATAATTTGCTGGTTCAGAGATACATAAAGAAAATCAAAAATACCATAGACCCAATAAAACAACTTGGCCAATCCTCTCCATTTCAAACTAACTTGGATTCAAAAGATAAAAAGAAGCTAAGATTAGATATCCCAAAAAATAAAAAACTTCTATCGGGCCACTCTAGAAACAGAAAAAAAGGGTTCGAAAAAAACAAGCAACTTTTCTCTCCCAGTTCAAAGAAGAATATTTTCGCATCTAAGAGTCAACAACAGACCAACAGAATACCAATCCATTTAAAAGATTTAACTTTTAAAGATGAAGTATTTGGAGTAAATAAGGAAGAATTCCTACTAAAAGAGCCAAACAAAAGAAGTTTAATGTATGAGAATTTATACAAAATGAATATCTTATCAGAGTTAAAATTAGACAAGATGTCCCGAAAGCCTCTGAACAGTAGAAAGCTCCAAGAAACAACAGAGCAAGAAATTAGAAGAATAGAAGAGCCAACCTATTGTATCTTGAGCAAACACGTCGAAAACAACTCTATAGAAGAAGATAATGAATTTAACAGGTTTACTCCAGCCAACTCTTTGTTTGTGATAATTCCGGATAATTGGGACTTTAAGAGAGAAGTGATTGATGATGTTCAAGTATCGAATGAATTATCATATCTTTATGATCAAATGAGCAGCATTATAGAAATAGAGGAGTCGTTCATGAGAACCAACTTGGTAGAACAAGACAGAGATCGACAATTATTTTCATCTAAAAGACCTTCTGGTGTCACGAACAGACCAACAAGACCAAAGAATGGAAGAACAGAAGAAACAAAAACAGAACAACAGGTGAAACAAGAACAAGAAGAGGTGGCAAAAAACAAAAGGGTTGAAGAAAAGAAGCCAATAAAACAAAAAACTAGACCTTCCAGAAAGCAAATAATAGAAAAAATAAAGGACAAAAAAAGAAGCTCTTCACCGAGACAACAGTCAACACCAAGAAGGCAAGAGTCAACACCAAGAAGGCAACAACCAGTAGGAAGAAGACGTGGATATTAAGATAAAAATTGAAAAAGAAAACAATCTGGATGATCTTGAAGCAAGTTTTAGTAATCTAGAGTTTGTTATCCAACCTGTTTTCGAATACCAAGCCATAGAGTTTGAAAATTACAATAATAACAGAGAAGAGTTTCAAATGCCAAATTGTTATCTTGAGACAAAATTCATCACAAGTGAACATGAAGAACTTGAGGGCCTTGTTACTTTCGATACCGACACTTTATCGATTGGTTCCAACTCTGTCTTCGGGTTCGACAGAAGAAGATATTTTACAAATTTTAGTTTTTATCAAAATGGAGAGAACGATATAGTCAACGATTTATCTGAACCGGACCGATTTGAAAACATTGTACTTACAAGCTATTCTACAACCAATGGTAATTTAAAAAACCCTTTTTACGGACCAGGTTATGAATTAGGAAAGGTTTTTCCAAACAAAATTAATTTAAAAATAACAGGCCTAGGGTCTAATACTAATAGTTTTAAGACATTTTTAAATAATAAAAACTATAAATATAGTTTCATTCACGATGTAGTGCAACAACGACTAGCGCCACAAAGTACTGAGGTTTTTGTTAACGAAATAGAGCAAGCGGTGAGCTTTTATTTTCTCGGAGAATATGAAGGTAATAGTGACTTTGTAATGAACAATCACACCCCTCTGATAAAAAATCCAGAACCTGACGTTGACAGAGGCGACTATTTAAAAAATTTTTTAGAAAAAATTTATGATTATGACAATGAAGTGTTATTTGTTAGAATACAAAAAACTTACAACAACGGAACAAACCAGAATTTTTGGATATATCCAGACTCTGAAGGTGAAGTAAAATATTGTGACACTCAAGTTAAAATAGATAAGGACTACACTTTTCAAGCTTTTATTTATGTCTTGATGGAACAGAATCTTTACGAAATACCTCTAGGAGAACAAGTAGTAGCAAAAATCTTACAACCGCCACATCCAAGACCCCAAGTTGAATTCAAAAACGTAAAGAATAAGAAAAATCAAATCAAAATAATGATGAACCTTTCTTCTAATAAATACAAGAGCCTAGAATACAAAGGTATTTCTGCTGATGAAGAACAAACGTTTTTAAACAATTATTCCAAATATGACCCTAATGAATTGAGAGATTCTTACTATCAATATGAAACAGAAACTGGAAAGTATGAAATATTTAAAATGGAAAGACAACCCACAAGCTATTATGACATTGGTAACAATGCAGAACTTAAAGAAGTCCGATCCAACAACTCCACTTTGTTAACGATAACTGATTCTATAAAGCCTTTTAAAGATTATTATTATATGATAAGGAGCTTTAACCACTATGGTTATTATTCGAATCCATCACCTATTTACAAAGTTCACTTGACGAAGGATGCTAATGACACTTTTCTTCATGTAGAAGCAGTTGGTTTCTTCGTTTCTGATCAGAACAAATATATGCTTGAGAAGACAATGGCTAAGTTGCTGCAAGTTGTTCCATCAAGTTATCAAACAACATTTGAAAATCAAGATGATGATTTAGACGGATATTCAGGTGAAACAAATCCTAACTCGCTTCCAGATCTTGGAATTGTAGATAAGAAAATCTGGGATACAGATACAAAATTTAAATTGAGATTAGTCTCTAGAAAGACGGGTAAAAAATTAGACATTAACTTGAATTTTAAATTAACAAAACAAATTACACAAAATAATCAATAATACTATTTATTATGACATTAGGGAGACATTTATGGGTTTTTTAGATAATTCTGGAGATATAATATTGGATGCTGTTTTAACAGACCATGGCCGCAAAGTATTGGCTAAGGGAGACGGATCCTTTCAGATAACCAAGTTTGCACTTGGTGATGAAGAAGTAGATTATTCATTATACGATACAACAAACACGAACGGATCTGCTTACTATGATCTTGAGATCTTACAGACTCCTATTTTAGAAGCATTCACAGACAATGCTGTATCTATGAAATCAAAACTAGTTACGTATGAAAGCTTAGAATTACTCTATCTTCCTGTTATTAAACTAAATGAGATAATAGATGGAAATTCTACAGCCAGACATAGTAGTGGTTCTTTTATTGTTGCTGTCGATGGACAAACAGAGAACGACAACGGATCAACATCTGCGCAAAATGGTATTGGATATGACTCAACAGGTGCTCCAGTAACAGGTATCTTGTTTGGACAAACAACTTCAACCGGTGGAAGAATACGAATCGATCAAGGGCTTGACACAGATGCTTTATCACCTGCAACTAATTTGCCAGCTGATATGGTAGAATCTAGTTACACAATTCAATTAGATAACAGACTCGGAAACATCAGAACAGTTGCTGGTGGAAACGTGTCTTTGGATTACATTGATGACGATAGTATAGCCTATTATACAGTGACAAGTGAAGACGGCATTGTTTCAGATAATCCAAACAAAGACAGTGCCGGTGTAGCAGGACAGGTCATAGATGGACCTAGAGGAACAATTTTAGAATTTAAAATAGGTTCTTCTCTGTCGCTACAAACAAGTACTTATCTATTCACACAACTCGGCTCAACATCAAGATTAGATAGTAGAGACGGAACAGGCTCAGAAGTATATCACATTGACACACTAGTTAGAGTGACTGGTGTCAACACTGGTTACACAATCGACATCCCAGTAAGATTCGTAAAATTTAAATCAACATAAAAGAGAGATAAAACATGGCTAACGTAGGTGCATTTAAAAATTTAGGTGAAAACGACATCGTTTCAACAAGAACGCTTCTCCACGAAGCTATTCCGCTAACAGGTACAATTGTTTCCGGAACTTACAACGATAATAACATAAAGTTTCATACTCATGGTATGTTTCAGACTGTTTATGATTATCCTTATCTTAGTTCCTCAGCAAATCACATCTTTGATATCACCTATGGGATGTCAACCAAGTCTGCTGTCTACGATACAAGTGTCAATCAATATAAAAAGAAAAAGAATGTTTATAATCAAATGGCTCAAATTCTAGTTGGTTATGACGTCACAGGTTCTGTTTTAGAGTTCGACGCAGATGGAAACATCTTAGCAGGCGGAGACAAATTACGAGATAGTTTTATAATTCCTTTTTCTCGTCTGCTAGTAAAAGATGAGATTAAAAAAGAATCATTCTCAATGGAATTAGGAATCTCTTCTTCTGTCGATTATGCTGGAGCATTATTCAATGACAGAATAACCATTTCCGATGTTGGAGCAAAAAACTCTTATTTTGTAAACTCCCCAGCTGGAGAATACGGTATTCTTTATGCCACAGCCTCTGCTGGTCAAGCCGCTGACGGAACCGATCAATTGTTAAAAACAGCTGGTGCTGTTGAGATCGGTTCATACAACTATCATCCAGTTGGTTTGATTTATTATCAAGCAGGTATAGTTGTTCTTTCTGGTTCTGTATTTAAAGACGTAGCAGAAGGAGGAATCATAACAGACGCTTCTGGTTCTTGCAACTTTTTTGATGCTAATGGAAATGTTAGTTCTTCATTTGATGAAATGACAGATCAATTTACAATTAAAACAATTGGAAACAATTTGAGAAATAGAATTTATAATATTTCTTTCAACAACACAACAGAACTTAACTCAACAATTTATTTCTGTCGAGCAAATCACAATGAATTTAACTATTCAACTAATCCAACTTACCTTTCGAATTCAAAGATAATCGTCAAAGATGACAATCCATCAGCTGACCCTGTATCATACATTACAACAATTGGACTTTACTCTCCAAATGATGAACTAATGGGTGTTGCAAAACTATCTGAACCTTTGAAGAAGACTCCTTCTCAAGAGTTTACCCTCCGAGTTAGATTAGACTATTAATCTAAGGAGGTCCTATGGCTGTTTTTAAGTTTGGCGAGAATGATGTCTTTGTAAACACTTTGGAAGCTTATCCCGAGACAAGTTTCTACATCCATAGTGGAACAATGGTTATTGATTCAATACCAGATCTTTCTGGTGCAAACCAATCAAACATTCTTCATGTAGCAGACGGACATATATCTCTTTACGAAATTAACGTAGACAGACCAGAAGGACAAGAAGTCTCTGCTTCTATAACAGCAGATGGGGTTCGTTCTTACCCCTCGGCTCTTTCAATCGATGGAGTCAACGGTTACAACGTTGTTTACCAACCTGGTGAAGAAATTTCTGTTTCGTACAACCTGTCTGGGACTATTTCACAATACTATTACACACAAGTTGCTATAGCATCTTTAGATCCAACACATGAGATTGGTGTTGATTTGATACAAAATAGTAATGCAACAACACCTAACGGTAGAGTGATCCACGGCTATAGAAACTCTACTTATGAAGAGAGTGTAAACAATTCAACGCTCCTAGGACACCCTGTTCCTTTTTCAATCGAAGGTGTATTAGACAAGTACTCTTTCCAGTCTCCACACTTTAAAATGAAGACTTCCGCACCTTTGCCAGTAAGAGATCTTAGAACGGCCGAAATGTCCGTTATTTCGATTCCTTCAATCTTTTATGGGTCAAAGATCAAGAAAGGTTCTGTCGAGCTAAATTACTATGTCTCCGGCTCCATAATCGGTACTCTTACCGATAGAGGAAGACGCGGAGAACTTGTTCAAACAGGCCCAGAGGGATCAACAGGATCAGGCTCTGTTGCCGGTCTTGTGTTTTATCAAGAAGGTATTATGATCTTAACAGGTTCTTGGCAGTTAGGAAATGATAATAGTATAGATTATTCTGGTTCCTCTGATACAATAAACAAATGGACACACTTCGGATCAGGACTGCATAAAGACAATAGCACAAGTGTCAATCTTCATTCTGCTTCGTTTTCCATTGATTTTCAAGGAACAACAAGGATTCCAACAATGGCTATGCTTTGCAAAGCACCATATTCAGAACTCAACTGGTCGAACAATCCGACTTTTGTTGATCAAAACTCTTCCTACTTTGGTACCTTTAGTTCTTCTTCTTATCATTATATAGAGAACGAAGCAAGTGTAAAAAATGTAACAGACACAGACTTGGTTGATTACACTCCAGAACAAATAAAAGAAACTTACATATCAAAAGTTGCAATTTATGACGAGAACAAGAACCTGATTGGCGTTGCCAAAGTTGCCAACCCTGTTAGAAAGACACCAGATCGTTCTTATCTTTTCAAACTAAAATTAGATTTATAGTTGACAAACGCAAAACAATGTGATATAATAGATTATTATGATTATTTTAGGATTAGATATTAGCTCAAGTAGAATTGGGTATTGCTTAATAAACGAAAAAGAAGAATTACTTCTTGT
>Ga0222716_10005300_pt1 | contig 10041 bp, 17 predicted proteins | sample C33_13DmetaG_FD_165044 | JGI IMG/M metagenome (GOLD analysis project Ga0222716, IMG submission 165044) | Estuarine water microbial communities from San Francisco Bay, California, United States - C33_13D | ecosystem: Environmental > Aquatic > Marine > Unclassified | place: USA: California...
TGGGCCATAGCGGGAAGTGCTCTGCACTCTAATGTGTAAGCTTCGGAAAGCCTTGCGTTTTGTAGTGCTGCTGTAAGTGGATAATCCAGCTGCAGCAGCACCTCAACATCCTTAGCGGCATAGACCAACTGGTCTCGACTTAGGACTGGAACGCTCCAATCAGACCGCTGCTGTTCCTTGTCGAGTTCAATTTTGAGGACACGTTTGGCCACATGGGCTAATCCGTGTCTGAGGTTAGGCGTTCCATTGTGGTGGAGCTTACTGGCAAGCATGGTGCAACCAATTCGGCCCCGCACATAGATGCCATGTTCTTGAAGCCAGCCAAGGTCAAACACTGCGTTATGGGCTAACCAGTAACGGTCTCCATTGGTAAAGAACAGGCGGAGCTTTTCCCAGCCTCCTGCATCTAATTCAAAGCAGTCAATGATGACAATGGTTTTACTAACTTCGCAACCCAGCTGGATCAAGCGAAGTTTGCCGATTTCAGGCTGTAGCTGGAGCGTTTCCGTATCGAAGGCGATAGAAATCGATGTCGAGATCCGGTGTAGATGCTCGACACCAAAAAACAAGTTGTAGTCAGACATGGGTGGTCTTCAAAGAAGTGTGTATTCAGGAAGTGGGCCTGTCCATTCGGACTCGTGCTGGCCGTCAGGACTGTACCAGCCAGTGTCATCAATACGCCAGCCAGCTGTGCAACGCTTTAACGCCTTGTAATTTTCCCAGACAGGTTCCTCAGGAAAAGGATTTCCGTAGTCGTGTTCCCAGTCGTGTTCGCTGATGCCGGTGGGTGTGTACCAGCCACCTTCGTCAGCTTCCCAGCCTTCTGCGCTGCGCATTTTCCAGAGCTTGTCTTGATCAGCCATAGCGGCATCAATTTGAGAGGCGTTAACAGCGTAGTTATCGAACCAAGCAGCAGCCCGAAGATTGTAGGCTGCGGCCTCATTCTGTAAGTAGCTTGGAACGTTCTTGAGTTTTACGCTTGCAAAGGTGCTGGTGTCAAATGGGTGTGTAGACATGATTAAAGAGGAAAGGTTTCGTAAGAGGTTTGCAAGAGGTTTTTGATTATTACCTCTAGTTCTGCAACCCTATCAGTGGAGTCAAGGTCGCAGATAATTGGGACTTCAGCTGTAAACCATTTGTAACCACAGCTGGGGCATTTACGGCCCCGCACAATGCTGCTTTCAAAACGGGGTTTAGTTTGAGTAACCCACCGATCACCTTTTTGCGGTGATCGGTTGCAGTCTGGGCAATTCATCTGAGAGGATCGTCATACGGATTAAGTTCAAATTCTGAAATCAAACGGCGTAAGTACCACTCCGCTTTACGGAGATCTTCAACGCCATTTTTTTGGCGATACCTCCAGGTGTATTTGATGCAATTGCCGCGCAGATACCCAATAAATTCATCGAATGTCATTGCGGCCTTGATTGCTTCAATACACTCCACGCCGTTACTGCTTTGGTAGTGCGCTGGAGCGTTAACAGGATCAGTCATCGTCAAAAGTGATTGGCGGAATAGCGCACCAGTCAGTAATCCAGGGAAGCATACGCTGCACCTGTTCGCGTGTTGGTGCGTTTGTATGGTCTAGTGGTTCGTCCCAGAGGATGACTGCTTCGCAATGCGCGGAGTCAAATTCTGGCGGATCTAAGTGAGTTGCAGGTAAGACCTGAACAGCATCATCGACAATGGCCTGGACATGCAGGAGATCGGATCCTCTGTTGTAGCTGTAGCTGATTAGTTGAGCGTGGGCCATGGTGGGGCTCCGAACTACTTGCTTACAGTAGCACACTACGTCAGAAGCGACGTAATGTTGGGAAAAATTTCATGTGCGTAGGTGCTCAAAACGCTGGCATCGATACCCATAGTCAGCGCAAAATCTACGTCCCGCTCCAAACGGCAGAAATCCTCAGGCGTGTCGTTGTACAAGTCTTCGCGCAGACTGACAGGCCGCATGTCCGTTCCATAGGCCGTGTAACGAACAATCGCTAAATAAGGTGTTGGCCCCTTTAGCTGGTAGTACGTGATGGTGGCCCAGTCTTCCATTGGACCGCAGTATCTAATACCAGTCTGGCTTGAAAGCCATTCAGTAAGCATAATGTGCTAGTGAGCAATTGTGTAATGGACCCGAATCGCGAATTTATCTACGAGCGGTATGCTCGTCAAATTTCCAGCTGCGAAGACACGAAAGAACTGCAAGAATTGGCCTGCAAGTTCCTTCGCCTTTACTTAACGCAACAAGAAGTGGTGGAAGGTCTAATCAAAAGGGGCTGGCTACCCGACGACCCTGTATTGCGTTGACAACCGTTTAGCGGTTTCAAAACGGGCAGTTTTGTTATTACTAACCTGCAAAGCGGTTTCCTTAAAACAGGCCCGCTTTGTTTCCGCGGAAATGCAGTTAAGCATTTTTAAAACCTTGAACTGTAAAAATTCGTCATCTTCGGTCGGGTCTTCGCAGCTATGCCGTGCAGCCTGCGTAGCGTTGCACAGACAGCTAACCGCCCAGTAGCAGAACGACGGTGACTCCAATAAATCCCGAAGCAGAATTTTTTCAGAGGCTATAAGCACGTTTTCAGGCACATCAAATTTAGGCATGGCTTTAAGTAGCAGTGATAGAGTAGTGGACCGTCAGAATCCTACACGAAGTCCTCGTCAAAGTCACCAGCCAAAAATTTATTTATCAATTTCTTCAAAAAGTACGTCCTTTTTACATCTATATCGTCCAACTTTGCATCCATACGCTCCACCAAATCCGCAGGCATGTTGCTCACGGTAAAGGTTTGTTTTTGCGCTGGTCCGGTCTTAAGTAACTTTAATTTTTTACTTTCCGGCTTAAAAATATTGAAAGAACTGATGAGCGTACCAAAAGCCTTGTTGTCATATTTTGTAGAGGGCTGCTGAGCAAGCACCCTAACAGTAGTGCCAGGCTCAATACTGGCGATGGTTTCTTGTTGCTGTTCAAGAGGCATATCGCTGTTGCAGTAACACCGCATACTGGTGGCCGCATTATTTAAACGATCATATATCTGTGTCGAAGGATTAATAATCGTGCCTTCTATAAACGGACGCTTATTGCTATCAGCAGCAGCAAAAGTTACACAAACTTCAACGGGCAGGCTGTCTGCATACCTACCCACCTTGAAATTGAGTTCGGTTTCTTGGGACAGCATGTGAAGGCTAATAATGCCTTCACATACTACACAGACAAACCTAGGTCAGTCGGACCACTTGTCCCAGGCCGCGTTCATCAAAGCATCCGATTCTTCCTTGGTACGATCCATTTCCCTCGCGCGGGGATATTGCCCTGAGTGTCCAGTATGGGCAGAACCCGCACCAGCACTGGGCTCTGAGGCTGGACAGCCCCCTATATCAGCTGCAATGTGTCCAGGCTCGGTATCCGCACCTAAATCTAGGCTGGACACTTCCTCTGTTTTTGAGGTGCTGTCCACCCTGAGATCCGTTCCAGTGGAAGGGTTCTTCTTGGGTGGACACGTATTTGCACCCTCTCCACACGCGAGGACAGCCTGGTACGTCTTTTTTCCGTACCTACCAACCCCTGGAATCTCAGAAATAAGGCCACGCTTTACCAACCGTTGGAGCGACTTCTGGATAGCCGCCGTTTTTCCGCCCACTACTGGATCGGAATTGAGGTCTGTATTGGAAAAGGCGCGGGGATGACCAATACGAAGCCTCTGGAGCACCTTGTCAGTGACGCTGGAAGGCGATGTATTGCTGTCATCGACCTCTGGGGTGAAATCAGCCACAGAGAAGCTCAGGTCTTTCTCCTGGCGCATGATGAGCGCCGTACCGGAGCGACCGAACCGCGATTTTTCAATGGTGATGATTCGGCTGTCCGCTAAAGCGGGACTTTTTTCCACTTCGTCCTTGCTGGGCTTACGAAGTGAAAGTGTGGTATCCACAGCATCCCGAATGGCAGAGGTGCCACGGAAACCGCCCTGCTTATTGGCGTGGTGAATGATCAGGATGGTTGTTGCAGGGAACAGCACCCCGTTATTCCTAGTCAGCCAATACAAGGGAGTTGCAAAGTCACTCTTGTTTTCATCAAATGCCCTACCACCAGAGCAACCGATCAGCGAGTCAATAACAACAAGCTTGGGCTGGACCTTTTCCATCAGCTTGATGAACTGGGCATAACGCTGGAGCGACCAGTCCGTGAGCAGCTTGGTGTTGGAGTCCAACGGGTAATCCACTTCTTCCAGCTGCTCTTTGAGCTGGAGGAGCGGCTGGTCACCATTCAGAAGCAGCACAGAGCCTTGCTGAACTGGAACGTGTCTGCCACGGACCACAAAGGGTGCTCCAGTAGCGATGTGCTTTGCCAGCGTCCAGGCAAACATGGATTTGCCATCACCACCAGCGCCATAAATCAGGGCAACGGAAGGGTGCGGAAGCACATCAGGGATCAGGTATTCACGCTGACCCTCTAGATCCTGGAGCGCAGCCACATCCATAAGCCCCTTAGCGCCTTCAAACTGAATCTGGTCAACAATCAGCTTTTCAAGTGCAAACTGGTCCCGATAACCAGCATCAAGGGCCAAGCTATTCAGCTTGAAATTCATTTCAGCGGGGTTATCCAGCTCCAGATAGGACCGAGCCTTTTCAATTACTTCCTCAAAGGACAGCGAAACCCGCTGATAGAGAACAGGCTTGGCTTCAACTTCATCAACAACTGCGCCGCAGCCATCACGAGTGAAGCGTGCCCGTTCTGGGTCGTAATGATCGGCTAGCCGGATAAGGCTTCCAAAGCCCAGACCACCTTGGGACTTAAAACCATTTTCCCAGCGGCTTTGGCAGGGGTCTTTGCCATTGGCCCAGTCATCTTCGTATTCAGAATCTTGGAGCGACCATTCACGCCACAGGTTGAGACCTTCTTCACCACGCAGGTCGGACTGGAGCATTGCACCGATCTGCCACCAAAGCTGTTCAGAGCCCCGGCCTTGTGGCTGAATAACGGACAAACAGGACTGAGCAATGGCGATCCGTTCTTCGGTGGAACGCATTGACCAGCGGCCATCACGGACCGATTTAGTGACCTTTTTGTCGTTCTTGGCCTTGAACGACTGCTTCATAAGCTCTACAAGCCACCCAGGAGCCTCTGGAACGGCGTTTAGGTCACCTTCAAGCGTATATGTACCACCAGCGGGGTAGGCACCGTTTAGAAGCCCTTGACGGCCCCACAGAACTTCCCAGCCTTCACCGCTAGCAGCAAGGCTGATGTCCGAGACCTCAGTCCAAAGTTCCTGCGGAACAGTGAACAGAAACTTTGCAGCCGCTTTCTTGGGCGACGTGATGCGTGGAGCTTTGGCTAAATCTTTGCCCCACTTGGCCTCAACAGCGCCAAGGTTGGCATCAACGTCAAGGATGACCAGCCCTTCAGAGCGTGGTCCGGTGAAGACACCAACAGCCTGGAACTTTTCAGGTTCACGTTCAATGGCCATCGCTGTGGCTTCGGGCGACATCTTGTCGTGATGCGCCCTACCAAGCGGATTTTTGCCACAGGCTTCACCGCCTTTCGGCATTGGAACGCCTTTTTTGTAAATGGGCGCTGTTGCCCAGTGGTTCGGCAAAGACCGAACAAACGACAGCAGATTCATTTGCTAAACTCCTACAGGGAACTATGGGTATGCGCCCTAGAGTCTTACCGACTCTGGGGCGCTTTTCATTGTAGCGGTGCTGTCCACCCTCATCAGTGTGCTATATTTGCCAAGCACAGGGCATTTCTAGCCCACAGCTAAAGCCATTCAATGGGTTTCCTAAAGAACAAAGAGGCCGTTTCAGGCGGCGCAGGCGGCGGTTATTTGAACCCCAGCAAGATCCAGGCAGGCAGCCAAGTGCGTTTTGCACTGCTTGCCGAAGAGCCACTTGAATTTTATGAGTGCTGGGGCGAAGCTACAGACGGCAGCGTCAGGCCATTCCGTTTTCTTGACGATCCATCACCCGCTGATGTTGAACAGGAGATGGGGCCAGGCTATTCACGCCGCATGAACCGTGAAGGCACTGGACCGGAAGCAGTCAAGTTTGCGATTGCTGTGCCCTGTTACAGCCACGAATCAAGAACCATTCAGGTTCTGAGCATCACCCAGAAGTCGATCATCAAGGAATTTGACAGCCTTTCCCAAATGGAAGACTACGAAAACTTGATGGAATGGGACTTTGTTTTGAGCAAGGAAGGCTCAGGACTGAACACGGAGTACACGTTGCGGCCTGTACCCCGGAAGAGCAGCCAAGCGGTACTGGATAAGGCATGGCAAGCAGCACTAGATGCTGGCTTTGACATCACCAGGCTAATTGCTGGTGGTAATCCATTCAAGGAAGCTGCCTAGCACCTAACAAGTCCCCGTGTTCCTATGGCACGGGGCTTTTTATTGGCTATAGTAAATATGGGAAAGAGTATTTTAATGTCTCCACAGGAACAAGTACAAGCGCAGCGAGAACGGCAGAATAGGCTGGAACGTATGTACATGGACGATGGCCGAGACGACCCAAAACACCCATTCCACAGCTTGTATACCGGACTCGGTGAAGGTGCCGGAAACACAAATTGACACCGAACCCGACTCGATGGTGCGTATCACGGTCGGCGATAAAGTGGGTTGGGTTAGTTCATATCACTTGATAGTCCCGAAGGAAAATCAGCTTATAAACGCATGGCTAGCCAAACACAGGAAAAGCTGAATAACCTAGGTAGAAATACCCTGGTACGTGATGATTCTGGCCCTTTCCGCGTGTATCGGGATGACGCTGGCAGCGTTTTTCACAGTGTTACGCACATTCTCAAAGAAACGGCACCCGAATGGCAACAACAAGCCCTGGAACGGTGGCTCACTAGACCGACTGCTAGTGAAGACCGAGACATGGCTGCAAAGCGTGGAACGCTTGCCCACGATCACGCGGAACGTCTACTCCGAGTCACCAGAAAACTTGCCATTCAAACCGCCAAAAAACGAAAAAGCCTAAAAGACAACAAGGAGGGCCTGGAACGTTGTCCGCCTGCCATCACCAGCTGGGCCCTCGATAAGGCCATTCAAAGCGCACCTAGGGTTGCCTGGAGCGCATCAGGCTATGCCCGCGGCCTACGTGGCTGGATCGAGGAAAACCTCGCCGCCATTCATGCGATTGAGTTCAGTGTCCGGCATCCGCTTGGATTTGCTGGAACGGCAGACGCCCTGCTGGAGGTAAAAGACCGTAAAGGCCTATATGTGGTGGACTGGAAAACTAGCGTCCGCGAAAGAAACGAGGATATGTTACAAAACTACATAGACCAATGCGGTGCATACTCGCTGGGACTGCGTGAAATGACCGGCATCCAAGCAGCAGGCGCCCTTATAGTGGTGGCACGTCGTACCGGAGCCCCGCAAGTCCGCGAGCTATCCGCATTAGAGCTAATCGGCGCTGAAACGCGATTCAAAGACCGGGTGGAACGTTATTTCTCGGGCCTGGCGGCCCTCGAAAAATGACCGGCTAGGTTCCGCTGTAACACGAAGTTAAAAATTCGCCTTTACCTAGATCGCCGCACACAAGCGGCCACGGCCTAATTTGCCATTCAAGCAGCTGGAACGTGTCACCACATGCCGCCAGCGCACAGCGGGTCGCGTGATGCACCGACGTGGATATTACGAAATACTTTGCAGTGGAACGTCCATCGCCCATGGTGAGCAGCACCAAACGCGGACACGCGAAAAAATGACCGGCTGACATACAAAAATGACCGGCTGGCTTTCGCATATAAGGGTAACCAAGCACACACACACACACACGCACGCACGCACGCCTAGGCACCCCCGTAACCACTGGAGCGTTTCACGCCAGGCCGCAGCGAGGCTCGCGGCTTTGCTTATTGCAAATGCTTCTCAACAGCAATAGGTAGCAAAAACGATAATGAGAATTATTCTCAATAACTAGCAAAAGTGATAATGATAATCATTCTCATTTAGTAGCACAAAAACGATAATGATAATCATTCTCAGTAAAAAATGAAAATGAGAACCATTATCAAAAAACCGTCAAAAAATAGGGCCCTTATTTTTGTTTTGGCACGATGATACAAACTAGGCCCCACGAATCACGAAAATCTTGCGAGTGTTGCGGCTGCTTTTAACGCAATTTCATAGTTCTCGCATTGTGTCGCTTTATTAAGAATTTGGATTGTTGCCTTAATTGCTAGGTCCCGTGGAGCGTTGCCGTCAGCGTCGAGATTGTTGGCTTCATTAATCCACCGATAGGCCGATGTTTTCGAGACACCCTGCCCTTCCAGGTAGCGAACAATCACTTGCCGTGGCTGGTTCGATTCTTGGAATGCGCGGATCTCTTGGATCGCTTCTATGCGTTGCATTGCTAAGTCGTTTGGGATTTGGGAATAATCAAGCCGGTTGGGTGGTCCGTGCTTGTCGTGGCCAGCGTATCACCAGTTGGGAAGTTTTGGGAAATTTTCACGGTTTTGGTTTTGGGGGTTGTGTTTCCTTCTAATGTGTGAGACGATTAGGGAGAACCACACCAAGGTCAATGACAACAACACAAACCCAGCAGATCACCAAGCCCACCACATTTGAAGGCTGGCTAGAAGCTTTGAGTGGGGCGCTCGGCGTTCGCCACAAAAGCGACGGAACAAGATTTACCTATCTATCTGATGCCGATTACTGGAACCCCATTCGGCAGGATCTTTTAGAGATCATCCATGCCGCCCACGATGACGAACTGCCCAATGAGTGGCGCTACTCCACATTTCGTCACATTGTCGAGTCACTGCTTGAGTATGGGCAGCCCGGTGAATCACCTTGGGACGTTGAGGCTTACCGTGAGGTTTCTTGGCAGATTGCAGAATCAGGCGCAGATTCTTACACATCACAAAATATTGCCTGGCTCGCTGAGAATGTTGGCCGCGTTGCCTTCAGAGATGAAGACATCACGACCGAGTTCCTACCTGCTGAGCAAGCTTGCCATATCGGATTTCTTGCGCTGCTACGTCAGCAAGAAGAGATCGAATGGATGGTTCAGACTGTGCTGAATGCCGTTGAGTCTCTGGTGGCTGAATAATGCAACTTAACAACATCCTTTCCATCCGCTTCACTGGCCAGCGTGTCAGTGCTGAACGTTCTGACGATTCTCCTACAGGCTGGTGCGTCACTGGCTGGGAGCAAGGGCTCCCAATCTGCCGCAAGCCGATAGGCGTTGATGACGTTGTGAAGCTGTGTGAGCGGTTTGACTACCAAGTCACGCGGCTGTGACGGTTTGAGAATTGATTGGGGCGCCACCACGTTGGCAGCTGCTGATCAGTTGCTACAGTAGAAATCGAAAGGAGAGCACCACCTAAGCCCTTTCGGTTCCGCTTCCAATGATCACCACTTCCACCGCTGCGATCATCGCGTTGATTCTTCTACCGCTGATCGTGATCGTATGGGCTACTGAGTCCAAGTCTCAACGCCAGACACGTCAGGCAACACGTCTCAGCCGTCACTACGGGCTCAGCCAGCGTCAGATTGCTCAGCGACTCGGCATCAGTCAATCCACTGTGTCGCGTCGCTTAGCGGCCGCTTAGTGAGATAAGCCTCAGCTTTTACAACTCTTTACATCAGAACTTCTTATCATGACCAACTCCATTTCTCAGAAACTTCTATATGTTGCTGTGTTCGCTCTCAGCGGGATCACAGCAGCTTTTGGCACTGTTGCTGTTGGTTCTGTACTAGCCGACAACCCGAAGGGCTCACAGGCTGCTAGCCAGGCTGTGGTGCTAGTCGCACTTGCTACCGCGTCGGTGGGTTGCCTTACCCTCGCAGCTGGTGCCGCGATCGACGACTGAGAACGATTCTCAAAAAGCGTCACGAAATGTTACAATCGACCCGTTCTCAATAAGGGGGGCGGGTTCGCAACAAGGGCGGCTTGGCGTAGGACATAGGGAACCTGCTGGTACGTGGTGAACATCTGTTACTGTAATACTAAGGGGGCATCCCCCAAAAGTCAACTATCCTGTAGTACAGGCCCCAAAAAAATACGCACCAAATACTTTCTTCTGTAATACATGGCCGTACG
>Ga0222716_10005304_pt1 | contig 10040 bp, 7 predicted proteins | sample C33_13DmetaG_FD_165044 | JGI IMG/M metagenome (GOLD analysis project Ga0222716, IMG submission 165044) | Estuarine water microbial communities from San Francisco Bay, California, United States - C33_13D | ecosystem: Environmental > Aquatic > Marine > Unclassified | place: USA: California...
AAGAAGAAGACGTGTGTCCGTCCTCCACCACATCGACGGTCTTAAAAATCTGCGACGGTTTCGGCAACATCCTCTCCGGCATCCCGTCGACGAAAACTTTCGACGCCGCTTTATTCATTCTCGGGGTCGACAAAACACCGCTCGGAACGCAAAACGCCTCGCTTTTGTCTTCTTCCGGTGCGGTCGTTCCCGACCGCGACGCGAACGGCACGGACACGTGAGAGGAGGGAAATTCCATCGTCGTCCTCCTCGCCTCCGTCGTCAAAACCATCGTCGTCAAGGAGAGAACGCGGAGAAAGGAAAGAAGAAAAAGGAAAAAACGCATTTTCGTCGTCGTCGTCTTCAAAGCATCCCACTCGTTTCTCTCTGGTTCTCTCTTTCTCGCGCACGCAAAAAGCTTTTACAGTAGTGTTTTGCTGGAATGCCGCAAAGCGTGTGTGAGTATAAATCGTCGCGCTTGAAAAAAAAACAGAAGAGAGAATTTAATTGGCTGCTTTTTTCCTCTGATGACTGAAAAAAAGCGAAAGAGAAAATTTTCCTCTCGAACGAAAGAAAGAAAAAAAAAGCCGTTGCTTTCAAAATTTTAGCAGACTTCTCCGCACAAAAATCACACATCTCTTTCTTCACGAACAGCTTTGGCTTTGGAGCCGAGAGAAGATCGAGAGAGAAAATGTCGTCCGCGATGTTATCTTCGCGTCGGGTTTCGGTGCACGTTCCAGGAGGAGGAGGAGGAACGAAGGCGGCATTCTCGAGGAGGAGCGCATTCTTTTCCGGGATGAGGCCTCTGCATCGAACCGCCGTGAAAAAATCATCGTCGTCGTCGCGACGACCGAAGAACGCGGGGAGGAGGAGGATGATCTCGTCGTCGTCGTCGAGCAGAGATTTATTCGAAGGCGACGAAGGCTTCGACGTCGAGCTTTTGCAGAAAGATCTCGTCGAGGAAGGGCTGTTGGATCAGAAACACGCGAACGGGTACGTCGAAGAGTTTCGTAGAGATATCTTTCTTTTTCTTCTTTTTCCCAACGGCCGAAAAACTTGATTTTTGAGCCCCTCCTGTGTGTTGGTGCCAACAATACTGACGAATCTCTCTTTTTACCACCTTTGACGATAACAAAACAACAGACACTTCAACGGCCAAACGACCGAGGCGATCGCGACGCTTCAGCAACAGTTCGGTTTACCCGTCACCGGCGAATGGACTGAACTGGAAAGATTGGTGTTTCAAGGAGGCGCGCAAAAAAGCCAACGCGTGCGCAACTTTAACGACAGAAACGCCGGCGAGCGAGCGTTGGCGCCTCCGACGGCGAGAGGGAAGAGGGCGTTGGAAAACGCGCAAATGTATTACACGAGCGTGGAGGATTCGCGTGATTTGATCAGAGACGGTAGTGACGCGTTGCAGCGGTTCGTACAGCCTGGGCTTTCTGGAGATATTTTGACCGGATTGGTCTGGGGGTTGGGCGTGGCGAGCGCGGTGTCGTTCACGAATGATCTTTTTGAAGATTATTTGCAACCCGTCGGTCGGCAAAAATCGAAAGAACACCAGAGAAGATGGAACGAATCATCGAACGACGAAGGTTTGTTACCAAAGTTGAACTTCTTTGGCGGCGGGGGTAGCGGGGGTAACGGCGGTCGAATCCAACGCGCATTTAAGCAAGGAGGAGGACGAGGACAGCGGCAACAGGAACAGCAACAACCTTTCGAACGAGGTGTGGCGTATGCATCTTCTTCCTCGTCGTCTCCGCAACGAGACAGTGGTAACGGTGGTACAGTTCCGTACTGGCAAACTGGACGTACTTCGCGCATGTTGCAAGAATACCACGGAGCTTCTGCTTCCTCGTCGTCGTCCAACTTTGTGCCGCCGGCGAACGCGCCTGGGTCAAACGTGCCGCCTTCGCCGGCGTTTGCTCATATGAATACGAACGCGTCGGCTTCGATGAGTGTGAAAGAGATGAACGCACTTCGAAAAGAAATTACTCGACTGAACGCGAGTCAGGCGTTTGCGCAGTATAACAACAGTAGCGGCGATGCGCCGGCGCAAAAGAGAAACACAAAAATAGGCTCCCGAGACGCCGCCTTGGAACCAATTCGAGCGAAAGCTCGCACGCAAACGCTCGAGAGACCGGGATACGCGAACGACGGCTTTGGCGAGTATGGGAATAAGAACGACAGAAATGGTAACAATAGCAGCACCAGTAGCAGCAGCAGCAGCAGCAACAACAACAACAACAACCCGGGGGACGCGATGGACGAACACAATCGAGGGCCTCTGTATGTCCAAGGCTTGGACTTCCTCCGCGAAATCCCGAGCAAAGTTCCAAACTTGTTCGCACCGAGTGAGTTCTCAGCACGAGCGATTAAAGAGCGCGAGCTGGAAGCGTCAATACAGGAGGCTCGTCGGATTGCCGAGAGCGAGCGCGCGGAAAAGCACAAAGCACAAGAGGCGTTTGCGAGACAAAAATCTGAACTCTTGGAGGTTTCGAGAATTGCTCGTCAAGCCTCTTTCGTGGCTGATTCGCACGAGCAACGCATCAAAGAAATACAAGAGAAGTTGAATTCGATGCAAGTTAACGAAGGGACGAAAATGGAAAGTTTAGTCAGTCGAATCGACGAGTTGGAATCCTTCGTCAACAAGTCTTTGCAGGATAAATTTGAAAATCTCGAGGTGGCGGCGGAGCGCAAATTCAAGCAACTCGCCGTCGATGTCGAGAGAATTGAATTAGCGATGAAAGATGCCGGCTCGAATTTGGACGAGCTCGATACGATTGGTCAAGTTACGATGGCTTTGTCGAGCGTGAAGAACGACGTGACTGCAAAGTTACAAGCATTTGAAGCCCAATTGAACGAACAATTGGAAGCGACGTCGAGACAATTAAAAGAGGACCGAGAAAGCGACACTCGCGCCGATATTGCGTTTGCAAAGTTGGACGCGCTGGAACATTCTCTTTTGGACGTCCAATCTGGTGCCGGTGCTGAAATCGAGCGTTTACAAGCGCACATTGATCGATTGGAGGCGAGCTTGCGAGCCGCTCCGGCTCCCGTGGTAGTTGAAGAAGAAGAAGAAGAAATTATACGAGAAGAAGAAAAAGAAGAGGTCATTATTCCCACCTCGTCCGCATACACTGAAGTGGATACATTAGAGGAGTTGGACGTAGCAAAAGAGCAGGAACAGGAACAAGAAATTGTCGAAGAAGTTGTGGAAGAGAAGAAACAACAGCTCGAGAATCTCTTCGCGGCGCCCGCCGTGCCAGACGTTGTCATTCCCATAGCTCCACCAGTCACTCCGGCACCGGAGGTTGAAAAAGAGGACGACTTCATCGATGGACAGATATTCGAAACTGGTATTCCGAAACGCATCGCGACCGGTCGTGAGGTTATGTTGCAAGGCTTCCACTGGGAGTCACACAAGTCTGAATGGTACGACATCGTCAGCGACCGCGTGGAGCAAATCAGAGACGCCGGGTTCACGCAAGTTTGGCTCCCTCCGTCTGCGGACTCGCTCGCACCGCAGGGTTATTTACCAAGGAACTTATACAAGCTCGACTCTCACTACGGATCCGCCGAGAAACTCAAATCTTTGACTCGCAAGATGAAAGAAAACAACATCTTGCCAGTCTTGGACGCCGTGTTGAACCATCGGTGTGCGACGCACCAAGGTGCCGGCGGAAAGTGGAACCGATGGGAGGGCACTGGTATTGACTGGGGAGATTGGGCTATTTCCAACGAGCAACCGGACTTTGCCGGCTCTGGGAACGCTCCAACCGGCGACGTTTTCCACGGCGCGCCGAATATCGACCACACTCAAGACAAGGTTCGCCAAGATTTATGCGAATACATGAAATACTTGACCTCCGACGAGGTTGGTTTCGGTGGTATTAGATTTGATTTCTCCAAAGGTTACGGCGGTTCGTTTACAGGCGAATACGTCCGGGCTTGTGAAGATAATGTCGAATTTGCCGTTGGGGAGTTTTGGGATACCATGAACTACGGCGTCGGATTAGAATACAACCAAGACTCGCACAGGCAAGCCATCGTTGATTGGGTCGATCAAACCGGCGGGTGTTGCACCGCGTTTGATTTCACGACCAAAGGCATCCTACAAGAAGCATGCGGGCGCGGCGAATTCTGGCGTCTCATCGACGCACAAGGTCGCGCTCCGGGCGTTATCGGTATATGGCCCGCTCGAGCGGTAACCTTCTTGGACAACCACGACACGGGAAGTACACAAGCGCACTGGCCATTCCCCGGTAAGCAAGCCGGTCAAGGTTACGCGTATATTTTGACCCACCCGGGTACCCCGTGCGTCTTCTGGGATCATTACTTCGATTGGGGCGACAACTTGCGCAAACAAATCGACTCTTTACTCGACGTCCGCGACAAGATGAAAATCCACGCTCGATCCGTCTTGAAAATAGAACACGCCAAGGATAACTTATACGCCGCTAAGATCGACGATAAAGTCGCCGTGAAGTTAGGTCGCGAACACTGGGAACCCAAAGGTGACGGATGGAAAGTTGAAGCGTTCGGCGACGACTGGTGCGTCTGGACGTTGACCAAGTAGAAAGAAAATCTGGCGCGCTGGCGCGATACGAAAGAAGAAGCAGAAGAACAAGAAAAAGATGCCCCCTCGAATCTCTCCGCCTGAGAAGAGTGATGACCGTTGTTGTTTATGTCGATTGACGACTCGTCTGAAAAGGAGTTTGCGATTCGTAAAAGTTACCGAGGAGATGGAAAGAAAAGATACGAAACCGTATTAGCAGTTAACATTTTTATATTTATTCTCACATCAAATCACATCAAAAAGTCAACTCAACTCCTCTTTTTGCTCAAAAGTCTCTTCATTTCCACGCACGAGACACGCGCACTCCCAACTTGCAAAAAGAGCAACAAACACTTTTGCTACTGTATAATTGCTCGCATGTTCTCTGCGTCATCCTTCCTCGCCAACGGCGCGCATCATCCGTTCGTATCTCTCTCGTCATCGTCAACGAAGAAGAAGAACAACAACAAACCGTCGTCGTCGTTTCGTTGTTTGTCGTCGTCGTCATCGACGACGCGCAAAAACGCTCACCAATCGCACCTTCTCTTCGCAAGGAAAAGTGCATCATCTATTCGGAAGGTACGCGTTCACGCACCACCATCGCGGCACAAACAACGCGTACAAGCTTCTTTTTCGTCGCGAGCAGCGCGCTCTCGCAAGGCGTTCTCTCGCGGGGAGATTGCCTCGAGTGCAACAAATCACCTAAAAATAAACTCACAAAAAAAACGTTTTGTTCCTTTCCAAACAACCAAAAACAGGCGCGAGGTGAACACTCGCAAAATCGAGCGATCGCGGATGACACGCCTGTACTAGGGCTTAGCAGCAACAACAAAGATTCTACGTCCTCTTCCTCGTCCGAGGAACGGGAGAGACTGGTGGCTGAAATCTTAGAAAACGTGGACGATGGAGGTGCGCGCTTTCGAGAACGCGAATAATGTTGGCATTTCCCCTAATCCATCCATCGTCGCGAGTTTTTGGTTTGATGCGAGCAACAAACTGACACACTTTTTCTCTCTTTCTTACTATTATTAAACAGCATTCGGCGGCGCCATGTCCGCGGAAAAAGACGAGCAAACCTTTGAAAATATCAAACAGTTAGAGCTCGTCTCCCAGATCAAACCGTTATCGAACCCGAAAATTTTTGGCTACTACGACGTGGCGTACACGAAAGCCGGGTCGAAGCAAGACGGCGCGCCAGCCGGAGGGGCGTTTCGATCGAAACTTGGGAGACTCATTTTTAAAACGGAAGGGTTGGAGCAAAATTTAGTGGAACCGAACTTTGTGGAGAACAGAGTCGCGTTTGAGTTGTTCGGTTGTATTCCAGGGGAGGTGAAATTGAGAGGCACGTTTGAGCAATCGAAAGCGCACGATAACGACGGGAAAACGGTTCGAGCGCAATTCGGTTCGCCAACGTTTAGAATTTTTGGTTTGCCAGCCTTACCTATCGGGCCAAAATCAGAGGTGACCTTAGCGACGACGTACATCGATGATCGCGTGCGGTTAGGTTTAGGCGGGCGCGGTTCTCGGTTTGTCTTTAGGCGCAAAACGAAAGAGCAACACGAGAGAGACATGGGATATTGGGGAGTCGCCGGGTTAGCCGTGGTTACAAACTTAGTCAGTACCGTGTGCATGTTCTTTGCGGCGAGGCATTACCAATCTTTAGGGACGAGACCGGGGATGACGGCCAGTTTGTACGCCGCGTTTGCGATGTTGTTTGCGTTCAACTTTATTTTGAGACACGCCGGGAAGAAGTGCGAACGCGACGGGTGGGAAATCGCGCCAGCTTTGTCGGAAGAAGCGAAGTCGTTTTTGAAAGGCACGAGAGAAAACAAAACAGAGAACGTGTTTGGGAAGAGCAATAACTAGTAGGCATTTATTCTTAATTCTTTTCATACATAGCAAGCGGCGGTACACGATATTACACTACAACAATCTCTATCTTCAATCTAAATTCACAGGAGAACGTCGACGACGTCTTCATCGTCCATATCTAACGTCTCCGGCGTATCTTCGCTAACTTTAATCCTATCACCGTCGAACGTGAACTTCGCCTTCGCGACGTCTCCTTCCGGATGATGTTCGTCCACAAAATCCTTCCATATCCGTTCGAAAGTGTATCTCTTCGACGTCTCGAACTCGACTTTCTTCGTATTGCTAAACGCAAACACCAACTGGATCGGTTCGTATCGCACATCGTCCTCATCTTCATCATCCTCAGCCCCGTTCGCACCTAACGCTCCAACATTATCATCAGAAGCAGCGACGCCGTTACGTTGTTCATCTCCGTCGTTCTCGTCCTCGAAGACCCTCGCGTCTGTTTTCTTCGTCAGCTCTCGCATCAGCGCCGAGGCCTCTCGCATCTTCTCGTCGTTATAGTGCGCTCTGTCTCTCCTCGCGAGAGTCGACGAAGGCGGCGCGTCCGAATCTGATGATTCCGACACCAACGCATTATTACTCGTCGGTTTCTCTTCTTCTTTTTCCTCTTCTTCTTCGTCGTCGTCGTCCTTTTCGTCGTCCGTTTCATCATCATCATCATCATCATCATCCGAATCTGAAATCAAAGCTCGAGTTCTCTTCCTCTCCTCCTCCTCCTCTTCCTCCTCCACTTTCCGTTTATTCGTACCGTTATTACTCGTCGTACCTAACGCGTTATTCTTCTTCTCCTCTTCTCGTTTTCGGTTATAGCTCGGCGCGTAGAATAAATCCTCGTCGTCGTCTTCGCTGCTGCTGCTGCTGCTCATAGTTTCGTGTAACGAGTATTCAACAGATACGTAATAAGGGAGTACGAGAGAGATGGATTTTTGAATTTTTTGGTGAATTAATTGGTTGGTTGTTTGTGAACGTTCCCTCGGTCGCGATTTTCGTTCGGAAAGTGAATATTCCTGGAGGCAACCTTGCTCGTGTGCTCCATAGTAATACTACTACTCCCGCACGCACCATCACATATACACACACGCGTTGTTGTTTAAAAATGTCAGACAGTTACATCGACAAAAGCACGTACGCGTACTACCACGGGAGTGGGGGTGCGCAACAATCAAAAGACGGAAACGACACGCGAATGGAACCGGTGTACTCACACAAATCTCCAAAAACCGGGGTCGACGACGAGAAAATCAAACTCGGCGAGGCGATACAAAACTGCGAAAGTTTCAAGACGCCGATAAGGAACATGCGACCGTACGGAGGCATGTATCGATGCCGATCGAGCGGGCAAAATAGGTTTTGCGACATGTGTTGTGCCGTGTGTCCGGTGTGCGTGTATAACGTGCCGTGTTGCGGATCGGATTCGTGTTTATGGACCATCTGGTGTTGGCTCGGGATACCGTTACCGTGGTCGTTTTGTACGATGTTTTCGTGCGAGATGATCGGGCCGAGCGTGGTGACGAGAGGTAAACACGGGGAGCTCGCGTGTCAGTACGTGAGATTAGAAGAGCACGAGAAAGGATACGGGTGCTTTGGAGCGCAGGGATGCGATGGTTTCAAAACCCGGGCCGGGCTCAGGGACGATACGCCGATGTTGTTGAAAGCCGAGCCCGGGTGCTGTTAGGAAATGAAACGTTTTTCCTTTCGCGCACAAAGTTAAAAAACTCTCTCGCAGAAAGAGATGATTTTGGATCGTGCAAAACAACCATCGTCGCGCCTTTCTTTACCACAGCTTCGATGTGCTCCGGAAGTCGTTCGTCCACCTATTTTTTATGTATATAAAATTATAAGTCACCGATGTATATTAAACTTCTACGTGTATGTTTCTCTTTGTTTGTTTGAGCGTCTCTCCGTCTCTCCTTTATTACGCCGCCCCGCCCGTTGCTGCTCCAGCAGTGGACAAAATAATCCCAATAATTAAACCGTACAAAGCCAACGCTTCGCAAAAAATCAACATCAAAACCATACCGACGAACAATTTCGGTTGCTGCGCGTTCGCTCTCACCCCGGCGTCGCCGATAATACCAATCGCCATCCCCGCGGCTAAGCCAGACAAGCCGCACGCTAAGCCGGAGGACAAGTGCGCGTACCCTTGAAACAACGTGTACCCAGTCGGAGTGATGTTCGTGGAGATGATGACGGCGATGATCAAACCGTAAATGCCGAGAACGCCCGCCATGACTGGCGCGATGACGGATTTCATCACGAGCTCTGGTCGCATCACCCCCATGCTCGCGATCCCAACGCCCGACTTGGCCGTCCCGTACGCCGCGCCTATGTTTGCAAACACCAACGCGCTCGCGGCGCCCATGAAACCAAAAAACGGCGCCACGGCGTCGCCGCTGGAGTCATCGTTGGTTTGCGCGAGCGCTCCTTTTGTCCCGCTGCTTATGAATAAGAGTGCGAGCAAAACTGCGATTTGGTACGTGGTATACATTTTCCGGATGAGATCTTATCGGACAAAATCGACTCACGAATTCTTCTTCCGGTGAAAACGATGTGATACTAAAAGAGCAGTCGCAGCAGTACTCAAACAGCGGGCGATCAGAGATTCTTTTTTCGTCTTCTTTAACTTCTTCTTAAAGCGAGAGAGAAAGACTCGAAAACAAAGAACGCCGTGAAACAAATGACGAAAGTCTGCGAAGATGAAAACGACAGACGAGAGAGAGGTTTTTCAAAAGGAGCAGAAACCAAAAAACACACGCAATTGGCTTGTTTTTCGCATGCATGAAAAAAAACTAAAATTTTAACGAACTCGCGTCAAAGCGAAAGAAGAGAGTTTTGATTCAATTCCAGGAATTCATTCGCGCACGTTTTTTCTCGCAAAGAGAGAGACCGGAGCGAGAAGAAACACAGATTCTGTTGCATCTCTCTCGTTTGTCTCGTCATCGTTCGAGACAGAGTCAGACGGAGGAAGAGTACTTTTGAGAGTGGGCGAGAGAGAGAAAGAGAGAAGAAAAGAAAGAACGGCGAAAATGACTTCGGGTGGTGAAAAATAAATCGCGCATTTCGCGCGCGAAATGGAGGAGGAAAAGATGGAGACGTTTTTCTCTTTACCCGGCGGGAACGTTGATGATGCGAACAACGATGCGGCGAAGAATAGTTCTCGTCGCTTGGATGGCGCTTTTCTTCGTGCGAGTTTAAAGGAGGCCGAGAAAAAAAAATGTGCATACATCGTTCGAGGGATAAATGCCACTTCGTTTGAGATTATTCGAGTCGTCGCGCCGGCGTCGTCGATTGGTGGGCAATGCAGAAAGAAGAACGTGTCGAGAGTCACGATGCGTCCGAAAGCGTTCTTGAGTTGTGGTGGTGATGGTGACAGAAAGGAGACTTTTCTTCAATGCGCGATAAACAAAGACGGAGACGCGATTGCGGCTACGGATGGTTTTACTTTAGTGACGTATCACCGAGTGTCGACACGAATGGATGGAGATGAGGAAGATGCGGAGAAAGAGGTCGGTTTCAGCTCGTCCGAGGACGAGAGCGAGGACGAACCCCATCCCGACGACGCGTGGGTGGAAACCGAGTCGATTGCGCTCGAGCGCGATAAAAATGGAAATTGGGGTACAGTTTCTGA
>Ga0222716_10005308_pt1 | contig 10037 bp, 5 predicted proteins | sample C33_13DmetaG_FD_165044 | JGI IMG/M metagenome (GOLD analysis project Ga0222716, IMG submission 165044) | Estuarine water microbial communities from San Francisco Bay, California, United States - C33_13D | ecosystem: Environmental > Aquatic > Marine > Unclassified | place: USA: California...
GCAAGGCCGGTATGGACATGGGTATCGTGAACGCCGCGCAAGTCGAGGAGGATGCTTACGAGAAGATGGACAAGGAGTTGTTGGAATACGTCGAAGACGTGCTCATGAACCGTCGACCGGATGCCACTGAGCGCATGCTCGAATTTGCGGCGACGCTCGACCCGAAGTCCAAGCCGTGTGCCTTACGCAAGCTCGGCGAGGAGCCGAAGTTTGAAGCGACGCCGAAGCAGAACTACACGACGGAGAACAAAATTGCGCCGAAGAAAGCGTCTGAACTGCCTCCTGTGCCAAAGTACGCGAAGTGGGTGGATCCGTTGAAGAAGTCGGCGGCGTTCGACGTCATCGAGGGTATCATGCAAAAGCGCGTGATGGTGATCGACGGCGCGATGGGAACCGCGGTGCAAAAGTACAAGCTGAGCGAGGATGACTTCCGTGGTGATCGTTACAAGAATCATACGCATGACTTGAAGGGGAACAACGACATCTTGGTGCTGACGAAGCCGGAGGTCATCTCTGAAATCCACGAAGCGTATCTTGCCGCGGGCGCCGACATCATCGAGACAAACACGTTCTCTTCGACGATGATCGCGCAGGCGGACTACGAGCTCGACAAGAAGGAGGAAGTGCGCGACATGAACTTGGCCGCCGCTCGCTTGGCGAAGGCGGCGTGCGTGAAGTTTACGGAGCAAAATCCGGCCAAGCCGCGCTTTGCCGCCGGCGCCATCGGTCCGACGAACCGAACGCTCTCGGTGTCTCCATCCGTCGAGAACCCGGCGTTCCGCGCGTGCACGTTCGACGAGATTGTCGACGCGTACTACGAGCAGATTGAGGCGCTCGTCGACGGTGGTGTGGACTTGCTTTTGGTTGAAACGATCTTTGATACGCTCAACGCCAAGGCGGCGATTTTCGCCATTGAGAAGTTCTTTGAGGCTTACGGCATGCGTCTTCCGTTGTTTATCTCCGGCACCATCGTCGACAACTCCGGTCGTACCTTGTCTGGCCAAACGAACGAGGCGTTCTGGAACTCCGTCAGCCACGCCAAGCCGATGGCTGTTGGCTTGAACTGCGCTCTCGGCGCCAAGGACATGGTCCCGTACATTGAGAACTTGAGCAAGTGCGCCGACTGCTGGGTGTTCGCGTATCCGAACGCCGGTTTGCCGAACGCCATGGGTGGTTACGATCAAAAGGGTGCTGAAATGGCCGAAGACTGCCGCGTCTTCCTCGAGAAGGGATTGTTGAATGGCATCGGTGGCTGCTGCGGCACCACGGATGACCACATCGGCGCTCTCGCCCAGATGGTGGCACCGTACACGCCGCGCAAGAAGCACGATGTGCCAGAAGTTATGCGCATCTCCGGTCTCGAGCCGTTCAACTATGTGCCGAACGAAAACGACTACCGCAAGACGTTCATCAACCTCGGTGAACGGTGCAACGTTGCGGGCTCGTCCATCTTCAAGAAAGCCATCGTCGATGGTAACTTTGAGAAGGCTCTCGCCATCGCGCTCAAGCAAGTCGAGCACGGTGCGCACGTGATTGACATCAACATGGACGACGGCTTGATCGACGGCGAAACTGCCATGTCTCGCTTCGTGAACTTGCTCGTTTCCGAGCCGGACGCCTCCAAGGTTCCTTTTATGATTGACTCTTCCAAGTTCCACGTCGTCGAGGCTGGCTTGAAGTGCAGTCAAGGCAAATGCATCATGAACTCTATCTCCCTCAAGGGTGGTGAGGAAGAGTTCTTGCATCACGCGAAGATCGTGAAGCGTCACGGCGCCGCCGTTGTCGTGATGGCGTTCGACGAGGAAGGGCAAGCGGCGACTGAAGCTGAGAAGGTGCGCATCTGCTGCCGCGCTTACAAGCTCTTGGTCGAACAGGTTGGCTTCAACCCGCAAGACATCATCTTTGACCCGAACATTCTCACGATCGGTACGGGCATGGAAGAACACAACAACTACGGCGTTGACTTCATCAACGCTACTCGCGAGATCAAGCGTCTCTGCCCTGGTTGCAAGATCAGCGGAGGCGTGTCCAACTTGGCCTTCTCCTTCCGCGGCAACGAGCCCGTGCGCCGCGCGTTCCACAGCGCCTTCTTGTACCACGCCTGCAAGGCCGGTATGGACATGGGTATCGTGAACGCCGCGCAAGTCGAGGAGGATGCTTACGAGAAGATGGACAAGGAGTTGTTGGAATACGTCGAAGACGTGCTCTTGAACCGATGCACCAACGCCACTGAGCGCATGCTCGAATTTGCGGCGACGCTCGACCCGAAGTCCACTCCTTGCAACCTTCGCAAGAAGGGTGCCGCTGGCGGTGGTGCTGCTAAGGCTACTGGGTCGGGTAAGGAATGGCGTAACCAGCCGTGCGAAAAGCGACTCGAATATGCCCTCATCAAGGGGATCGACGAGTTCTGCATTGCTGACACGGAAGAGTGCCGCTTGAGCGACAAGTACAAGTCTTGCTTGGAAGTCATCGAAGGTCCGCTTATGGACGGTATGAATGTAGTTGGTGATCTCTTTGGCGCCGGTAAGATGTTTTTGCCGCAAGTTATCAAATCTGCTCGTGTGATGAAGAAGGCTGTTGGCCACCTTATCCCTTTCATGGATGCCGAAAAGGCTCTCACCGGCAGCACTGAAGCCAGTACCGCCGGTACCTTTTTGATCGCCACGGTGAAGGGAGACGTGCATGACATCGGTAAGAACATTGTTGCCGTCGTTTTGGGGTGCAATAACTTCAAGGTTGTTGACATTGGCGTGATGTGTCCTTGTGAAAAGATTTTAGACGCGGTGAGAGAGAGCAAGGCTGACATTTTGGGCCTTTCGGGCTTGATCACACCGTCTTTGGATGAGATGGTGACCGTCGCGAAGGAGATGGAAAAGGCAGGTATGAGAATCCCGCTTCTCATCGGCGGTGCGACGACGTCCAAGATGCACACTGCGGTGAAGCTGACGCCGAACTACTCCGGTGGTGTGATTCACGTTCTCGATGCCTCGCGTGCGGTGCCGGTGGCTCAAACCTTGTTGGACAAGAGAAAGCACGCTGACTTCATGGACGACATCAACGAAACGTACGCTGAGATGCGTGAAGAATTTTACGCTGGTTTAGAGGATCGCAAATACCTCACCCTCCAAAAGGCGAGAGCAACTGTGAAACCGGTGGACTTCACCACCGCGCCGAATGTCCCTGTCACTCCCAAGTTCTGCGGAGCCAAGGCGATCGAGGTGTCGATCGACGATGTGCTTCCGTACATTGACTGGAATCCGTTCTTCCAAGTGTGGCAGCTGCGTGGTCGCTACCCGAACCGTGGCTACCCGAAGATTTTCAACGATGAAACTGTCGGCCCCGAGGCAAAGAAGCTCTTCGACGAGGCCAACGCGATGATCACGAAAATCAAGCAAAACAAGAGACTTACTCTCAAGGGTATTTATGGTTTCTACCCGGCCAACTCCGTCGGCGATGACATCGTCGTTTACACGGATGAAAGCCGGACAACGACGCACCACACTTTCTACACGCTCCGCCAGCAAGCCGAAAAAGACACCGACGAGCCGTACATGGCGCTCAGTGACTTCATCGCCCCGAAGGATAGCGGTGTGAAAGATTACCTCGGTATGTTCGTGTGCTCTGCTGGATTCGGTCTCGACGAGCTCACGGCCGAGTTCAAGGCTGCGAACGACGATTACTCTTACATCATGGCGGAAGCCTTGGCTGATCGCCTCGCTGAAGCGTTCGCCGAGTTGCTCCACGAGCGCGTCCGTAAGGATGACTGGGGTTACGCCAAGGATGAGTCTTTCAACTGCGAAGACTTACTCAAGGTGAAATATCAAGGCATTCGTCCAGCGCCGGGCTACCCATCCCAGCCAGATCACACGGAAAAGGCCACAATGTGGGACTTGATGAAGGTCAAGGAAGAAATTGGTGTCGAACTTACCGAGACGTTCGCCATGCTTCCCTCGGCCTCGGTCTCTGGCTTGTACTTCGCAGGCGCGTGCTCTGAATATTTCAACGTCGGTAAGCTTACGGCTGACCAAATTGAAGAATACGCGGGCCGCAAAAAGATGGAGCTCTCTGAAGTGCAACGCTGGCTGGGACCGAACTTGAGTTATGAACCTTAAACACGACATCTTAGAAAATGCGCTTTCCTTAGACACCTCATCGAACAAGTTGCCACGCATTGTAAAAATTTTTCATTTTTCAACTCTACGTCGCTATCTATCTAAACCTTCTCGACGTCTGGATGAAATCGCTCAATCGGACCGGAGTGAGGATGTTCAAACTCCCGTCTGAAGCGGTGCTTTTCCGCACTTCGGCGCCCTCCAACTCGCCCGTAGCGCGGTATCTGTGTTCGTAGAAACACGAAGTCCCAAACGGACACGTGCCATCGCCGCCGTCGAAATGTTTGCACGGTATTTTCCCCATCCGTTCTCGGTATGAGTCGATCATCTGTATCTTTTCTTCCTCGTTTCTCGGCCACGACGTCGTCGGCGTGATGAAGTGAGAAGTCGTCCTACAAATCGGGCACATGCGCGCTTGTTCGTTGCTCGAAGCGCTCGCCTCGGCCCCTCGCTGCGTTCCTCCCTGACGCCATCCGCGAATGCAGTTCAGGCAAAAGCAGTGCTCGCACGCGTTCAAAAGACCGAAACGTCGATCCGCCAAGCGAGCTCTCTCGACGACGACTTCCAAACACACCCCGCACTCTAAATTTCGCGAAGCCTCGAGTCGCGCGACTTCCCCGTCCTCCTCCGCGCTTTCGTCGACGCCGTCGTCCACGAATGAGTCCTCCCGAGCGATGCCCTGCGAGCGAATGAAAACGCCAAAGCCGTCAGACTCATGCATGATCGTTAGCGCTTGCGTGAATCAAATTACAATGGTCGAAATTCATTCGCGGCGAATACTTCGCGCGTAGTGTACATCCTCCTCGTCATCGCTCCTTCTTCCTCGTCGACGCGCGTCGTCGTCCTCAACGCACCAAATCTTCCTGCGTTTGCAGGTACCGCTGTCCCTCTCCCTCGAGCGACACCCAATTCCCGCCCTCGTCGAAGAACCCCCACGCGTCGTCCCCCGCCCCGCTCGGCCCCTCGCTCGTCAGTCCCAACAGCTCGTCCTCGTCCGGCAACTGCGCCGCCAAAAACTCCCTCGCCCCCTCTCCCTCGTCGTCAAACGACACCCAATTCCCGTGTTCGTCCACGTATCCCCAATCTTCGTCGTCCTCTTCGCCGCCGTATCCGTATTCGTCTCCGCTCGCCGGCGGTCCGTTTGCCCACGCGTTCGCGTTCGCGTTCGCGTTCGCGTTCGCGTTCATCCCTCCCGGCCTGTACGCCGTCGCGCTCGCCGACATCCCGCGCGCGCTCGCGATCGTCATCCGTCCCATCGCGCGCGCGACGTCGCTCGCGCTCGCGTCCCCGTGCGCGTACTTGCATCGATCGCCGAACGAACACCCGCCGGGCGCGTCGACGAATTTGCATCGCTCGCGCGCCTCGGTCGACGCGCCGGCGCCCGCGGCGGCGCCCGCGGCGGCGGCGTCGTGCGAGAATCGACACGCCGCGCCGTTGCGGCACGCGCCGGCGAGGTAAAACTTGCACGTCGTCGAGGACATGGCGTCGCGACGTGACGCGATGACGTCGAAAACGGCGCTCGGCACCGAGTGGGCGCGATCTCTGGGTCGCGAACCTCCGAACGCGACGCGCGCGAACGGAACGAGGCCCGACGGATGGCGACGGCGCGCTCACGACGCGGGGTACACGGAGTTGTAGTGAACCTCGGCCCAAAAGGAGATCCAACACACGCGCGCGCTGCGCGACGCCTTGGGGGTGATCTCGACGAGAAAGTTGTCCTTGTAGCTGGATATGACGCACATGCGAACGCCGTAGGCGTCGGCGGCGGCTTGAAGGGTGATGTGATCGCCCCACGCGGTGTCCTTGGCCATGGATTCGACGTACGCGTCGAAATCTTCGGGAACGTAGGGGGCGTAATCCTCGGAGGCGCGGCGGAGTTGGTCGATGACGACGGCGCGACACTCGGCGTGACGCTCTTGGTCGCGGAATAACTGATCGGCGACGGCGCGGAATTGGCAGTTTCCGTCGCCGCGGACGACTTTCTCGCGCAGGTTGTACAGCTTTAGACGGGTGTCTAAGCGCGTGTGATCCGTGGCCGCCTCGTCCGTGGTGGGAATCTGGACGATGACTTTGGGTTGGAAATCCACGCTCGCCGCGTTGTGCATCAGACTCTGCGAAAACGCCGCGGAATCCCCATCCCCGAGCGCTGGAGGCGGCGGCGGCGGAGGGGGTAACAACGAGTGGGCGTGTCTCGCTGTGTTTCCTTGACGCGTCCCAGCGCTCGGTGCGGGCGCGGTGGTGCTCTTTTCGACGAAGGCGCCGCTCGGGTTCGACGCCGCCGTTCGAGCCGCCGTCGCCGTATCGGTGGCGCTCGGCAAACGCCCATCGAACATCGAGTGCTTCGACAAAACCTGTCCACTCGCTTTAGGTACCGCCGCGTTCCTGTTCGTGTCCGCATCGCCCCCGGTCGCGCCCTTTGTGGACGCCGACGGCGCGCCGGCGCCGGCGCCGACCGCCGCCGGCGGCGCCGACCGCCGCGGCGCCGATCGTCTCCACGCCTCCACCTCCGCATCGATCACCGGTTTCAATAACTCCATCTCCGCTAACGCCTCCTCCGTCCTCGTTTTCTCCCGTTTCACCCGCTCGGCGTACTTTGCGTCGTCCCAGTCGCCGTGCTCCGCCATCGTATCCAACACCACCGACGCGTACGCGTACAACAGCCTGTACAGCTGCGGCAAGTTTCCTTCGCTCCTATAAATCTTCGCCTGCTCGATCGCAACGATCGCACATCGCATCGCGCGCCGTCAGTCTCGCGCCGTCGACGCTCCGCGCGTCGCTCGCGCGCGTCGCTCGCGAGCGCTCGGTCAACCGCCGCGCGTCCCAATCCAATCCAATCGAACGCGTCCCATCGCGCGTCGCCGTCGCCGCTCGCGCTCTTCGCGCGCGCTCGAGCGCTCGACGCGTCGACGCGCGTCGCGAGCGCGTCGCGAGCGAGCGCGCACCTGCAGATGCACGTGTTCGGCGGTTCTGAAGTAGACGTCCAGCGACACGCGCGGGTCGACTTTTTGGCGTCGCACGCGCGCGCGAATCTCGCTCGCCGTCATCGGCGCCGACGTCGACGACGACGACGACGTGGACGCCGTCGGCATCGTCGCTCGCGGCGACGGCGCGAGCGGGCGCGCGGTGAGGCTAGGAATGAAGAGTCGAATTACAGCGCGCCCGCTCGGGACGTCGATTCATCGAGCGGGCGCCCTCAACACGAACACGGCGTCGTCGAGGACGTACGCGTCGAAGAGGTGATCGCCCTCGGATATGTACGGCACCCGGGCGAGCCTGATGAGCTCGAATCCCGCGGGAGCGATTAAATTTTCCCACAGCGCGTCGACGCCCGCCTCCCACGATCCCGAGCTCGGCGCGTCGACGGTTTCGCTGGGTTTCGTTCGCGTCCCGTCCGCGCCCTCGACGAACGGGCGCCACGGCACGACCACGGCTAATATCAACACCCCGGTTCCCGGCTTCAACGCGCGCTTTAACTGCGACATGAGCGTCACCGGCGCGTCGATTCGATCGCACAGGTTCAACGCCGCGACGACGTCGAATCCGTCCTCGTCCAAATCCTCCCCCAGCCCTCGCACGTCCCCCACGACGTCCTCGATCGTGTCCGTCTCGAGCACGACGTCGAATCCGCGCTCGCGCAACCGCTTCGCCATCCCCCTCGAGCTCTCCGTCGCGCACGTCTTTTCAAAATGTTTCGCCAGCGTCTCCGTCGCCTCGCCGCACCCCGCGCCGACGTCCAGAAACCATCGCCCGAGCTTCCCCCCCTCGTCGCGCGCCCCCGCGCTCAGCAGCAGCGCCCTCGCCTGCGTCGTCGACAGCACGTGCATCGCCCCTCGTCCGAGCGCCGCGTTCGCCTCCGTGAGCGACGTCGTCCTCCGCAGCGCGTCGCACCGCCGCGCGAGCTCGCGATTCGCCGCGTCCCCGCGCTCGCGCGCGCGCCGCAGGAACGCGTTCGTCCCCTCGTCCCGCTCGAGCGCCGCGAACTTTTCGCGCGGCGCCGCGCTCCGCAGCCTCGTCGCGTCGGCGCCGTAGTCGAGCGCGCGCGGCGCGAAGACGGCGTCGCAGTGCGCGCATCGCAATCGCAGCGACTCGACGTCGACGTCGCGCGCGTCCGCGCGCGCGCGCCGGCGGACGTCGCGCGCGTCGGCGGACGTCGCGACGCGCGCGCGCGGCGCCGCGGCGGCGCGCATCCGCGTCTGCGGCGTCGGAATCGTTCGTTCATTCGTTCGGTCGCGCGTCGCATCGCGACGCGTCGATCGGCATGGCGCGCGCGCGCGCGCGCGGCGAGACGCGCGGACGCGCGACGATCGTCGTCGTCGCGCTCGCGTGCGCGGCGTTCGCGCGCGCGTGCGACGGCGCGCTCGTGCGCGCGTCGTCGGCGCGCGCGCGCGCGAACGATCGAGACGCGCGGTTCGAGACGACGTACGACGCGCGCGCGATGGACGACGCCGTCGTCGCGGTCGCGCGCGGACGCGCGCGCGACGAGGACGGCGCGCGCGCGCGAGGGACGGCGGAGGGCGCGTCGGCGACGATCGGGACGCGCGACGACGACGACGACGACGACGACGCGCGAGAGCTCGCGCTCGTTCGACGAGGACGGTTCGGCGACGACGCGGACGAGACGCGCGACGCGCTGCGACGGGTGCGGGAAGGCGAGCGCGGGACGCGGCGGGGGACGTTCGCGCCGAACGCGCGGGTGCGGGCGGACGCGGTGCGAAGGGCGATCGCGGAGCGCGACGGCGCGAGGCGGGTGTTCGCGTCGAGCGAGTGCGAGGACGAGCTGGCGAGCGTCGATGGGACGAAGACGATCGTGTACGCGCGCGATCCGTTGCGCGCGTACTTGGACGCGCGCGAGCGCGCGGCGGGAGGGAGGCTGCGGGCGGTGGTGGCGACGTGCGGGGACGACGCGCGAGGCGCGGGCGAGGCGTTCGCGAACGATTTGGAGACGGTCGAGCGCGAGGGCATCGCCGCCGTCGGCGTGTTTTATGATTCCCCCGGTGCGAGCGAGCTCGGATGCGGGGACGGCGGGGACGGCGCCACGGGGCGCGCGCTGCTGGCGCTGGAGCAATCGGAGGCGCCCGAGTGCGGCGCGTTGTGCGAGACGCAGGCGCAGCTGGTGATGGGGGTGATCATCTTTTGGGGGCTTCTCATCACTTTGATGTACGGCTGGGGATTGATGACTGATTTAGACACCCCGCAGTACTGGGCGACGCCCGATGAGCACGATAAGCAGGACTAGAGAACGTGATTTGTAACAAAACGAAGACGCAGTTGTTGACGACGTCGCGAGCCAAGAATAGAATATCAACCTCAGTGTACGCCGCGATGTCGACCCAGTACGACACGTTAGACAATATCGAGGTCGATGAACAAAGTGCTGCGCCGACCAAGGTGCTGAGCACGTACGGTGGCGTGGAATCGAGCAGGAAAAATTTCTTCTTTCAGGTGAGTCCTCCCTGTGTTTCTTCACCGTAGCCGACGCGACCTCACACCAACTCTGCAGACTGTCTTGGTCGGTGCGATTTTATATTTAGGCACGAGCCTGTGTTTGGCGTATCTCTACGTCCCTGCGCTGAGCTTAATCACCGATTATAAGATCGATCGGGGTGATAAGTGCTGGGTAACCAGCACCACCAGATGCGAGAATAATCTCAAGGCGAGCATTTATTTCTGGAACGTCACCAACCCGAGTCAAGTTCTCGCCGGTACTCATCCCCCGGCACTCGTGGAAGTGGGTCCATATGTTATGTCGAACACTGTGGACAAGCGTCAGAACATCACTTTCTCGAACGACGACAAGGAAGTATCCTTTGTGTCGACGCTCTATGCGGACATGAACGCTGAAAACTTTTGCGACGGATGCTCAATGAACGACGAGGTACACCATCTAGAGCGCTTCATTTAGTTTCACAACCTCTCACTCTTCGT